>Ga0164296_1000540_pt1 | contig 44088 bp, 39 predicted proteins | sample GEODES057metaG_FD_113533 | JGI IMG/M metagenome (GOLD analysis project Ga0164296, IMG submission 113533) | Dystrophic lake water microbial communities from Trout Bog Lake, Wisconsin, USA - GEODES057 metaG | ecosystem: Environmental > Aquatic > Freshwater > Lake | place: USA: Trout Bog Lake...
GACGGTTGGGACCTTGCGACGCTCGCCGAGCGGCGCCGTATCAGGGCCCATCACCGCGATCCACACATTGTTGGAGCCGGGGTGCGCCGTGCCGTGATCCCGCCAGAGCGAGCGACCGCCGCCGCGTCCGTGGTCCGTCGTGATGATCAAGGTCGTGTGATCACGGTACTGCGGGATCTGCTGAAGTTGCGCCCACAGCTCGGCGATGAATGCATCCGCGGAGCGCGCCGTATCGAGCACGTTGTCATAGCGGCGCATGTGCGCCCAGTTGTCGGTATCCCCATAGCCCACGAACAACACTCTGGGGTGATGAGTCTCGAGGTGCTGCCGCAGAACCACGTGCAGCATCGCGTCGGTAGGATCCTCCTCCTCGAGGCGGGTCGTGGTTCTGTATAGCTCGAGCAGTTGCTTTCCGCTCGCGCTGCTGTCGGTCGGATCGACAACGGAGCTGCCCGCACGCACCGGCAGGCCACTGCGGCGGTCATTGAAGATGTCGTGGAAGGTCCCCCAGGTACCGAAGATCTCCACCTGCCCATGATAGGCCGGCAGGCCGTTCAGCCATTCGAACACGGTGGTGTTGGGATTCGGTCCAAACTCGTTGGAACGGATATTGGGATCGGCCACACCCGAGGACATCTCGTTGTATCCCGGATAGGAAAACCACTGATCATTGGTGACGATCGCCTTGCTGCCGAGCGTCTGATTACCAAAGATCTGCCCTTCCACAGCGGCGTGCTCCCACAGAAACGGCATCAGGAGCTTTCGTCGCGCGAGCGGGTCGTCGTTCCAGTACTTGGCCTTGAGGGTCTTGAGCGGCGTCCAGTTGCCACCCGCCTTGGCGTTGTTGAGGAGCACGGGATCAGCGCCCGAGAACACCTCCTGCCAACGCACGCCATCCAGCACCACCAGCACCACGTTCTGGGTCTGAAGTGGCACCGCATCGGACGTCGATGCCAACAGCACCGCAAGAACACCCAGAGTCGCGCACAGCCATCGCTTCATCATGATATCGATCACCTTCTAGGCCAGTTTATGTGTGAAAAAATGCGTTCTACCCATGCCGCCTCCCGCATCGACGCGCCGTGACACCGAGCGGTCAGTCAGCCCCACCACGATCGCGGTGGTCGCCGGCCTCACACCGCTTTGCGACCGCCAAGACCCAGACCCACACTGCGCAACTGCGAAATCTCATCCCGAAGCCGTGCCGCTTCCTCGAATTCAAGGTTGCGGGCAAGCTTCATCATCTGCGCTTCCAAGGTCTTGATGCGCTTCATGATCTGCTCCGGCGTCATGTCGAGCGGGATACCCGCCTCGAGCCGTTCGGCCCGCTCGTCCGCCGCCCGCGCCCCCTCCATCACATCCTGTACCGCCTTGCGGATGCCTTGTGGCGTGATCCCGTGCGCGAGGTTGTGCTCCACTTGTTTAGAACGTCGACGGGCGGTCTCATCGAGAGCGCGTCGCATCGAGCCTGTGATGGTGTCCGCGTACAGAATCGCTCGCCCGTTGACGTTTCGCGCGGCACGTCCGATGGTTTGAATCAGCGCGCCTTCCGATCGCAGGAAGCCCTCCTTGTCGGCATCGAGAATCGCGACCAACGAGACCTCCGGCAGATCGAGCCCCTCTCGCAACAGGTTGATGCCAACCAGCACGTCGAACTTACCCAGTCGCAGATCCCTCAGAATCTCCATGCGCTCGACGGTATCGATGTCCGAATGCAGGTAACGAACCTTGACACCATGCTCGTGCAGGTAATCAGTGAGATCCTCCGACATCCGCTTGGTGAGTGTGGTGATCAGCACCCGCTCATCACGTGCGACCACGGCCCGGATCTCCGAGAGGACATCGTCGACCTGCGTGCGGACCGGGCGCACCTCGACCTCGGGATCGATCAGGCCCGTCGGGCGCACCACCTGTTCGATGACCGCATCACCCGAATGCTCAAGCTCATAGCGCCCCGGCGTCGCCGAGACAAAAATCATCTGCGGTGACAGCCCCTCCCATTCCTCGAATCTCAACGGCCGGTTGTCGAGCGCCGAAGGCAGCCGGAACCCGTAGTTCACGAGCGTCTCCTTGCGCGAGCGATCGCCCTTGTACATGCCACCGAGCTGCGGAATAGTGACGTGACTTTCGTCGATCACCAGAAGCGCCCCTTCCGGCAAGTAGTCGAACAGACACGGCGGCGGCTCACCCGGCGCGCGCCCGGACAGATACCGCGAATAGTTCTCGATACCTGCGCAGTAACCCACCTCGTTCATCATCTCGACGTCATAGAGCGTGCGTTGCTCGAGCCGCTGCGCTTCCACAAGCTTCGATGCGTCACGCAACTCGATCAACCGATCGCGCAACTCATCCTTGATGGACTCGATCGCCCCGGTGAGGCGCTCCTTGGGCGTCACGTAGTGGCTGGACGGATAGATCGTCGCACGAGGCACCTTGCGACTGACCTCACCCGTGAGCGGATCGAAGTACTGTATCGCTTCGATCTCATCATCAAACAGCTGCACCCGCACCGCGTCGCGTTCGGATTCCGCCGGGAAGATATCGATCACGTCACCACGTACCCGATAAGTACCCTGTGAGAGGTCAATATCGTTGCGGGTGTACTGCATGTCGGTGAGCCGATGCAGGAGCTTGCGCTGATCGTGTCGATCACCGCGCACCAGATGCAGCACCATCGAGAGATACGCCTGCGGATCACCGAGGCCGTAGATCGCCGACACGGTGGCGACGATGATCGAATCCTTGCGTTCGAGCAGCGCCTTGGTTGCGGACAGGCGCATCTGCTCGATGTGGTCGTTGATCGAGGCGTCCTTCTCGATGTAGGTGTCGGACGCCGGCACGTAGGCTTCAGGCTGGTAGTAGTCGTAGTAGGACACGAAGTACTCGACCGCATTGTTCGGAAAGAACTCGCGGAACTCACCGTACAGTTGCGCCGCGAGCGTCTTGTTGTGGGCAAGCACGATCGTCGGGCGCTGCACGCGGGCGATCACGTTGGCGATCGAGTAGGTCTTGCCGGACCCGGTGACCCCGAGCAACGTCTGATAACGCAGCCCCGCCTCGAGGTTCCCGACCATCGCTTCGATCGCCGCCGGTTGATCGCCCGCAGGGGCGTAATCGGAGGCGAGCGTGAAAAGCCGCACCTCGCCATCACCCGTGGTCGTACGCACACTCGCCATCAGAATTGATCCCAGGCGGCAATTGCCCCAGAATTCTTGTTTCCGTTCACTGCCAAGATCCTCACCGTGACCATCACCCTGTCCCAGCGCGTTCAGCGCATCAAGCCCTCTCCCACGCTCGCCGTCACCGCCCGGGCAGCCAAACTGAAGGCCGAGGGCAAGGACATCATCGGCCTCGGCGCCGGCGAACCCGATTTTGACACCCCCACCCACATCGCGGAGGCGGGGATTGCGGCAATCCGCTCGGGCTTCACCCGGTATACGAACGTCGACGGCACACCGGAACTCAAGGACGCCATTATCGCGAAGTTTCAGCGCGACAATGGGCTGACCTACACTCGCGCTCAGGTACTCGTGTCGGCAGGCGCCAAACACACGATCTTCAACCTGATCCTGGCACTCCTCAATCCCGGCGACGAAGTCGTGATCCCGGCGCCGTACTGGGTGTCCTACCCGGATATGGTACTGCTGGCCGACGGCAAGCCGGTGATCATCGATACCGGCGCCCACCAAGGCTACAAGATCACCCCGGCTCAACTCGAGGCCGCCCTCACGCCGAAGACCCGGCTGGTGATTCTGAACAGCCCCTCGAACCCGACCGGCGCCGCCTACACCCGAGCGGAACTTGCGGCACTCGGCGAGGTACTGCTTCGCCACCCCGAGGTGGTGATCGGCACCGACGACATGTACGAGCACATCTGGTGGGGACCGGAGCCCTTCTGCAGTCTGGTCACGGCCTGCCCCGCCCTCTACGACCGAACGGTCACCATCAACGGCGTGTCTAAAAGCTACGCAATGACCGGATGGCGCATCGGCTACTGCGGCGGGCCGGACGCGCTGATCAAGGCCATGGGCACGATTCAGGGTCAATCCACCTCAAACCCGACCTCCATCAGCCAGCGCGCCGCGACCGTCGCGCTGAATGGCGACCAGACCTGCGTGCTGGAGATGAACAAGGCCTTCAAGGCCCGCCACGACTATGTGGTCGCCGGCCTCAACCGCCTGAAGGGGGTGTCATGCCTACCCGGCTTTGGCACCTTCTACGCCTTCGCGGATGTGTCGCAAGCCATTCGTCAGCTCGGCGTGGCGGACGACAACGCCTTCGCCGAGAAGCTGATCACCGACGCGCTGGTGGCCGTAGTCCCGGGATCTGGCTTCGGCGCCCCGGGCCATGTCCGACTGTCCTTCGCCTGCTCGATGGAGACGCTCAAGACCGCACTCGAGCGCATGGAGCGCCTGCTCGGCTAAGCAGACCTCGATCCGCCCGGGGGAGACCGGCGGACCGGTCCTGGGCGATGTTTTTTCAATTCTCGCGGCAGCTTGCCTTGACTTGCTCACAGTCGGTCAGGACAATGCGCGGCTCGGCCAAAAGGGCCAAGGTCTACCGTTCCCCGGTAGCTCAGTCGGTAGAGCAAGCGACTGTTAATCGCTGGGTCGTAGGTTCGAGTCCTACCCGGGGAGCCAATTCAGCTAGAACGCCAAGGTGAGCCCCCGACGGCCTCACCCGACTAGGCTTCGAGCCTCGGCAGCCGGCTCAGCGATCGTTGGGTTGGGTGCACACCCGCGTGCAGAACAGCGGTTCGAACGCACAAGCGCGCGCCTGAAAACGCGCGGTCAGTTCGTCGAGTGGCGCGACCGCCGTCGGATCCACCGCCACCTCGCAACGACAGGCATCCTTCAGGGATGCGGCGCGCCGTGCGGTGCACAGCTTGGATTCGGCGCCCTCGCAGGCGGCCTGTGCCGCGATCAGCGCCGAGCGATAAGCCTCGTGCAGCTCAGCACAGGCATCACCCGCAGACTGCGCCCGTGCCGGGCCCACGACCACAATGCCCACCAGAAGCCACGGCAACAAGCGCAGCGCCAACGACCGACTCCTGCGGCGCATGACCGGCGTGATCACTGAATGGTCAGCCCCACCGTGGCACTGTGCGTGTTACCCGCTTCCTGGCCCGCCACCGTGATCGTGTAGGTCCCGCGGGCGGCATACTTGCTGTTCGAGGTCGCAGCCTTGATGGTCAGCGTCGAAGAACTACCCGCGGCGATGGACGACTGCGACAACACGCAGCTCGCATTCGTCGGACAGCCACTGACACTCAGTTGGACGTTACCCGAACCCGAGACCACGTGGGTATTGACCGTGACGCCGTGACCCGAGGTGGTCTTGTAGGTCGCCGTGACCGTCGGGACGCTCGTCGAGATCGAGAAGTCGGCAGGCGGCGCTGCGGTGAGGGTCACCGGAATCACCACACTGTGGCTAGCGCCGCCGGGCTCCGTGCCGGTCACCGTCACACTGTAGCTCGATCCCACGGCACCGGTGCCACCGGACACCGTGAGCGTCGCACTGTTACCCGCGGTCACTGACGTTGAGCTCAGTGAGGCCGTGGCCCCGGCCGGCAAGGTATTGGTCACCGCGAGCGACACCGTCGCCGCCGAACTGCCTTGCGCCACCGCAGTGGTGATCGTCGAAGTGCCACTCGCGCCTTGCGCGATGCTCAACGGCGTCGTCAGCGCCGAGATCGTGAAATCAGGTGCGGTGATGGTTACCGGGATGGTCACGCTGTGGCTCGCGCCGCCAGACTCGGTACCGGTCACGGTCACGCTGTAGCTCGATCCCACGGCACCGGTGCCACCCGACACGGTGAGCGTGACGTTGCTACCCGCCGTCACCGACGTTGAGCTCAGTGAGGCCGTGGCCCCGGCCGGCAAGGTATTGGTCACCGCGAGCGACACCGTCGCCGCCGAACTGCCTTGCGCCACTGCGGTGGCAATCGTCGAGGTCACTCTGGCGCCATTGACGACGGTCAACGGCGTGGTCAACGCCGAGATCGTGAAATCAGGTGCGGTGATGGTCACCGGGATGGTCACGCTGTGGCTCGCGCCGCCCGGCTCGGTACCGGTCACGGTCACACTGTAGCTCGATCCCGCCGCCCCAGTGCCGCCGGAGACCGTGAGTGTCGCGCTGTTACCGGCCGTCACCGTTCCCGTGCTCAGCGAGGCCGTCGCACCCGTGGGCAACGTCGTACTCGTGACGCCGAGCGTCACGGTCGAGGCGGTACTGCCTTGTGCCACAGCAGTGGCAATCGTCGAGGTCACTTTGGCGCCATTAACGACGGTCAACGGCGTGGTCAACGCCGAGATCGTGAAATCAGGTGCCGTGATCGTGACGGGAATCGTCACGCTGTGGGTCGCTCCGCCCGGCTCGGTACCGGTCACGGTCACACCGTAGCTCGATCCCGCCGCCCCGGTGCCGCCGGAGACCGTGAGCGTGGCGTTGTTGCCAGCGGTCACCGCCGTCGTGCTGAGCGATGCCGTCGCGCCCGAGGGCAAGGTACTCGCCACCGACAGCCCAACCGTGGCGGACGCACTGCCCTGCGCCACCGCCGTTGCAATCGTCGACGTCACTTTGGCGCCATTGACCACACTCAAGGGGGAGGAGAGCGCCGACATCGTGAAATCAGGCGCCGGGATGATCGAGACGGCAAGCGACAAGGTGTGTGTGTTAGTGCCCTCCTGCCCGGTGATCACCACCGTGTACGGGCCACCGACCGAAGCCGTGCCCGCGTTGACGGTGAGCGTCGAGCTGCTGCCTGCCGTGACCGAGGTCGAGCTCAACGAGGCCGAGGCGCCGGTCGGAACGCCGGAGGTCACGCTGAGCGCCACGGTGCCGCCGCTCGCACCCGAGGCCACTGCCGTGTTGATGCTGATGGTGCTGGAGGTACCGACGACCACCGACAGCGCGCCACTCGTCGAGGTCAGCGTGAAATCCGGGGGTGCCTTGAAGGTGATGCACGCACCGGAGGCATTCGACCACTCCTTCTGCACCGTATAGGTGTTGGTGTCGCTGCCCACGAAGGTGCCCTGCTGGGCATTGCAGATATCGCCGATCTCACCATTGGTGTTGTCATACCAGGCGAGCGGCGGCGCATTCCCCGTGGCCAGACCGACGCCGGCATCGGTGATGGTCTCCACCGTTTCGTGCGAGGCGACCGAGGTCTGATTGGCGAACACGGTCGACGAGTTACCGCAGCCGGTGTAGCAACCCGAGCTCTGGCTCATGTCCGGATGCACGGCGTACAAGATGTCCTGGCTGGCGAAGTAGCCAATCGTGCCGTGGTAGGCACAAAACCCGCCGGAAACGCACGAACCCGACCCACCCATCGTGATATTTTGGTTCTGCGGAAAGAAGAGCGCGTAGTAGGTGTTCGACAACCCCGTCGTGGCATCGACCGTGGGCGCCGGCAGGTTGTTGGCGCTGATCTGCGCGTGCAGCTCGGCTTGGATGACGGAGTCATCCACTGGGCTCGCGCTCGCCGCCGGCGACGGGGTGATCTGATAGACGCCCAATACCGAACCGCGACCAATGCTTTGATTGGTGCCACCGGCGAGACCCGCCGTGTTGTATTCGGACAGCCAGTCGACATAACTGCTGTTCAGCATCTGCTGATAGAACGAGCTCATGCTGGGTGCCGTGGCGGACGGCGACAGTTGCGGGATGTAGGTCCCCTGGCCCCAGAGCACCAACACGACCTGCATGTTGGACACCACCGGGCCACCGTAATAGGTGAGATGCGCACCCCCCGGATTGGTCTTGGCGGCAGCGAAATAATTGAGCGGACGCACCGGGAGCGCATGCGCTTTGCCGCGCGGAGTGAACTGCTGAGGATTGGGCGTGACGGGATCTGCCGGCGCCATCGACGAGTAGGCAGCGGCAACACACCACGCCACGAGCACCAGAACGCGACTCAAGGACCTCAGACCCAGCATCATGTCGACTCCAATACATTCTTGTTAAGGCTTAAACACACGTGCGGAGTGCCACCCGCCGCCTTATCCGAGGCTCATGCTAGCCACCTTAACTGGCACGGGCGCACAATACCGCAAGTCGAAGAATTTCCGATGTCTATTTCACGGTTTCCCACGCCGAAAAACGTCTGATTTGTCATAATGGTCGCGGTCACGATCAAACGCAGTCGCGGCATGCGCCAGACGACTGCGGCCATGACCCAGCCCATGAGGTGAGAGCATGAACCGGGCCCCGACGGCGAGCCCACCACCGGCGCTACAAGACGCACCGCCCCTGAGGCGTCGCGTCGACGCCCGATGATGCGCTGCGACCACCTGGTGATCGGCGCGGGCTCAGCAGGCTGCGTACTCGCCAACCGGCTCTCCGCGGACCCCCGTCGTCAGGTCGTGCTCCTCGAAGCCGGCGGGCCGGATCGCAACCCGTTCATTCACATGCCGGCGGGGCTTGCCCGCCTCGTCCACGACCCGGGCATCAACTGGGGCTACCACACCGAGCCTGAGCCTGGCCTCGCGGGTCGGCGACTCTGGTGGCCACGCGGCCGAGTGCTTGGCGGCTCGAGCGCCATCAATGCGATGTGCTACGTCCGCGGTCAGCCCGAGGACTATGACGGCTGGGTACGCCTTGGCTGCCCGGGATGGGCCTTCGATGACGTCCTACCCGCCTTTCGACGCGCCGAGGATCAAGCACGCGGCGCCAATGTCTTCCATGGCACCGGCGGTCCGCTGAGCGTGTCGGACCTGCGTTACACCAACCCGCTATCACAGGCCTTTATCGCCGCCGGTGTCGCCTGTGGGCTGGTCGCCAACGAGGACTTCAACGGCGCCACGCAGGCCGGCGTCGGTTGGTATCAGGTGACCCAACGCCTCGGCCGTCGCGCCAGCGCCGCCACCGCCTATCTGCGCCCCGCGCTCGGTCGGCGCAATTTGCGAGTGCTCACCAAGGCGCTGGCGACTCGCATCCTCTTTGACCGACAGCGCGTGATCGGCGTCGAGTATCGAAATGCCGCAGGCGCGCTGGAACACATCTCGACGCCCCGCGTGACACTCTCCGGGGGCGCCATCAACTCCCCGCAACTGCTGCAGCTCTCGGGCATCGGTCCGGCCCGTCATCTGGAATCGGTCGATATTTCGGTGGTACTCGATGCGCCAGGCGTCGGTGAGAACCTGCAGGATCATCTCGATTACTGCACGGTGGTCCGCTCCATCCAACCGGTGAGCTATGACTTCTCGAGACTTCAGGAGCTTGGTGTGTTGCTGCGCTACGCGCTGACTCGCCAAGGACCGGGAAGCTCCAATCTCGCCGAGGCCGGTGCATTCCTGCGCACCGGCCTCGATCCGGATCCGCGGCCCGACGTGCAACTGCATTTTCTACCGGCACAACTCGATGATCATGGTCGTCACCGACTGCCGGGGCACGGCTACACGTTCCATGCCTGTGGCCTGCGTCCCGAGAGTCGCGGCCACATCCGACTGGCCACGAAGGACCCCAGCGCCCATCCGCGGATCACGGCAAACTATCTTTCGACCTCTCGAGATGTGCACACGCTGATCGCAGCGATTCGGCAAGTCCGTGAGATCGCCAACGCAACGGCGTTCGACGCCTATCGTGGGGAGGAGATCTTTCCGGGTGCATCCGCGTCCTCGGATGCCGATCTGGAACAGGCGATTCGTCGCAAGGCAGAGACCACCTACCACCCGGTCGGCACCTGCAAGATGGGCACCGATCCGCTCGCCGTCGTCGATCCACGACTCTCGGTCCATGGCTTGAGCGGCTTGTCGGTGGTCGACGCGTCGGTCATGCCCACACTGACCAGCGGCAATACCAACGCCCCCACCATCATGATCGCGGAGCGCGCCGCACAGTGGCTCGACCACTAGCGGGAACGGCGCAAGCCGCGCTTCAGCGCGAGACGGCGAGTATCGCCTCGGCCCGCTGGCGCGCTTGACGCGCGATCGCCTGTTCGGCACCGCGTACGATCAGATCAAGTCCGGCGACCGCAACCAGCCGACTCTCGAGTCGATCAAGATCGGCGTTCGACAACCAACCGACCAGCACCCCGCCCGCGCGCGCAAGTCCGAGCAAGGCCGAATCCTCGGGCGACGGCAGCGCCTCACGCGTCAGAAGCTCCGCCCAGCGCTCCCGCGCTTCCTGGAACTCCCGACCATCCGCAATCGGATAACAACGCACCTGCCCCGACCAGAACTTCTTGCGCTCCTGCACCTCGAGGACGCGGCGCATCACGAGGTGATCGAGACTGAGTCGACCCAACTCCGCCGACAGGCCCGATAGCCCGAGCACGGTCTCGGCCACCGGCGAACTCGGCGCTTCGACGAGCGCGTCGAGCACCACATCCAGCACGGCGATGCCGGTCGGCGCACGATCGACGACCCGCAGGGTCGCAAGATCCGCATCGACACGGCCACGCAAACTGAGATCAACCAGCGCCGCGCCGATCAGTGCGAGCGCAAAGGCAGGCTCGCCCGCGACCGGACGGATGCGACCATCCTCGGCAATGGCCAGAAGCACCAGTTCATCGACTCGAGTCAGCATGGACGCTCCCCGCAAGCTGCCCGCGACGATCCCTCAGTCGAAGGGATGTCTACGAACGATCGTGTGTTCCCGATCGGCGCCGGTACTCACGATGTCAAGCGGCACGCCGACCAACGCCTCAATGCGCTCGAGATAGCGACGCGCCGTCGCCGGCAAATCCTCGTAGCGCGTGATCCCCACGGTCGAATCCTGCCAACCCGGCATGTCCTCGTACACCGGTTCACAGTCGGCGTAATGATCGGAGAGCATCGGTGGCTCGGCACTCACATCACCGCGCATCCGGTAACCGGTGCAGAGCCGGATCACATCGAGTCCATCCAGCACGTCGAGCTTCGTGAGACACAGGCCGCTGACACTGTTGTGCAATATCGATCGCCGTAGCGCCACCGCATCGAACCAACCGGTGCGTCGACGACGACCGGTGACCGCACCGAACTCGTGGCCGACGCGCGAGAGATGCTCGCCGTATTCGTCGAAAAGCTCCGTCGGGAAGGGTCCGGAACCCACGCGTGTGGTGTACGCCTTCACGATGCCAAGCACGTAGGAGAAAGCGAGCGGACCGATACCGGTACCGGTACCGGCATTGCCGGCGGTCGTGTTGGAGGACGTCACGAACGGGTACGTGCCAAGGTCGACATCCAGCAGAGCACCCTGCGCACCCTCGAAGAGGATATTGGCGCCCTTGGCCTGCAACTGGCCGAGCAGCAGGCTGACATCGTCCACCAGCGGACGGACACGCTCGGCTTCCGCGAGAATCTGATCCAAGGTCTGCTGAAAATCGACGGTGTCTTCTTTGTAGTAATGCCGCAGCATGAAGTTGTGCAGATCAAGCACCTCCCCAAGCTTCGCCGCCAGACGTTCGCGCTGGAACAGGTCGGCAATGCGCAACGCGCGTCGCGAGACCTTGTCTTCGTAGGCAGGCCCGATACCGCGACCCGTGGTGCCGATGGCGTTGACTCCACGGGCGCGTTCGCGCGCCTTGTCGAGTGCGACGTGCGAGGGCAGGATCAAGGGGCACGCCGGACTGATCCGCAACCGCTCGAGCACCGGCACGCCACGGCCGATCAGCATGTCGGCTTCTTTCAAAAGCGCCGTCATCGAGATGACCACGCCGTTGCCGATCAGGCACTGCGACCCTTCCCGCAGGATGCCGGAGGGGATCAATGACAGCACGGTCTTCTCGCCACCGATGACCAGGGTGTGACCGGCATTGTGCCCTCCCTGGAAGCGCGCCACCGCGGCGGCGCGCTCGGTCAGCAGATCAACGATCTTGCCCTTGCCCTCATCGCCCCACTGCGTACCAATCACTACGACGTTCTTGCCCATGTTGATCCCTGTAAGTGACGAGCGAACTCAGCCACGAATACCGTACAAGAGTGCACAGCCTGCCAGCATACTCAAAAGCCCGACGATGCGAAGCGCCCGTTCGGGCGTTGTCGCCATCGAACGAAAGGCGCGCTGGGCGAGCGTCGGGCTCAAAAAAGGCAGTAGCCCCTCAAGCACCAGATAAAGCGCGAAAGCCGCGCCCAGCGAATGCCAGTCGACCGTCAGCATGCCGGCAGGCTCCGAAGCTTCGGACCGCCGTTCATCGGGCGGCCGGATCGCGCAGGTACTTGAAGAACTGGCTGTCGGGCGACAGCACCAGCACATCGCCTTCCCGCCCGACCGTCTTCCGGTACGCCTGCAGGCTCCGGTAGAAGGCGAAGAACTCGCCATCCTTGCCGGTGGCGCCGGCAAAGATGTTGGCGGAACGCGCATCGCCCTCGCCGCGGATCTTCTCCGCATCACGCGCCGCACCCGAGAGAATCTCGGTGCGCTGGCGTTCCGCTTCGGCGCGGATCTTGATCGCCTGCTCCTCGCCCTCGGCACGCAGCTGCGCCGCCTGACTGGCGAAGTCCTGGCGCATGCGATTGAAGACCGACTCGCTCACGTCATCCGGCAGATCAATGCGCTTGACGCGCACGTCGACGATCGTGACACCAAGCTGCTTCACGCTGTTACCCGCGAAGTTGAGTACATCGCCGATGAGCTCCGAGCGCTCCGCGGCCACCACCTGCTGAATCGTGTGGCGTGCGATCGTGCCCTTGAGACCATCCTTGACGATCTCGGCAAGACGCGCTGCCGCCATGTCCTCGCGACCACCCGTGGCCCGGTAGTACTGACCGAGATCGGCGATGCGCCACTTCACGTAGAAATCGACGTTGAGAATCTTGCCTTCGCTGGTCAGAAACTGTTCGGCGGGGTAGTTGCGGGTCATCAATCGGCGTTCGAATTTCTGGATGCTCTGCAAAAACGGCACCTTGAAATGCAACCCGGGTACGTAGTCGTAGCGCACGATCCGCCCGAGTTCGAGGTTCATCGCGGATTCGGTCTCGCGCACCATGAACACGCTCTGCGACAGCAGCACCAGTGCCGCCAGCGTCACAATCAATAGACGAGTGGTCGGTTTCATCAGCGATTCCCCCGCGCGCGGCTACGCGCATCCGCCGCCGAATCCACCGCCTCGCTGTGTGCGGCCGGTGGCGTGACCGTCACCTCGGGCACCGTCGTGCCGGGCTTCGAGCCGTCCGCCCGCTTCTCCAATAGTTTGTCGAGCGGCAGATAGATCATGTTGCCGGCACCTTTGGTGTCGACGATGATCTTGCCGGTGTTGCCGAGCACCGCCTCCATCGTCTCGAGATAGAGCCGCTCGCGGGTCACGCCGGGCGCCTTGCCGTAAGCTGCGGCCAACTGCGCAAAACGCGAGCCCTGCCCTTCGGCATCGGCCACGACGCGCTGGCGATAGGCTTCCGCATCGAGCATCTGTTGCTCTGCCGTGCCGCGAGCCCGCGGCAGGATGTTGTTAGAGTAGGTCTCCGCCTCGACCCGCAGACGTTCCTTGTCCTCGCGTGCCTTGATCGCATCCTTTTGCGAGGGGGCCACGGGCTCGGGCACATTCACATCCTGCAGATTGACGCCGATCACCTCGAGACCCGAGTGATAGCTGTCGAGGGTGCGTTGGATCAACTGGCGCGTGCGAAGCGCGATTTCCTGACGGCCCTTTTCCAACACGAAGTCGAGCTGACTCTGACCGATCACCTCGCGGATCGCGCTCTCGGACACTTCACCGAGGGTCTGCTGCGGATCGACCAGATTGAACACGAAAGCCTTGGGATCAGCACGGCGGTACTGCACGGCGATATTGATGTCGATCAGCGCCGCATCCTGGGTGAGCATCCGGGTGTGATCGGTGAAGCTTTGAAATTCCTGCGTATTGACGAGTTGGCGATTCTCGATCGGCCACGGGAAACGGAAGTTGAGTCCCGAGTCGGCGATCCGATCGAAGCGACCGAAGCGGGTCACCACGGCCTTCTCGGCCGGACCCACCATGAAGGGGCTGCCGAGCAGACACCAAAGGCCAAGCAAGGCCAATAGGCCGACCAGATAGGCGCGCATCCCCGGGGAGTGACCCGGCGCATCATGATCGCCCCCGCCCGCCCCGCGACCGCCCGATGCGCCAAGAAGCTCGGCGAACTTACGCCGCAAGTCCTTGACCAGGCCATCGAGATCCACCGTACCGCCCGCGGGAGGACGATCCCAGGGATTACGACCGCCAGGTGGTTTTTGAGGATCAGACTCGTTCCAAGCCTTCATAATTTTCCGATTTAAATCAGTAATCTGCGAACCATTCTCAACAAAACGCCAAGCTCCTTGGCGACGCCACCGTGCCTAGGCGGTGGCGACGGGCGATGGCGACCAGACCATCTGTTCGCGCCGACAGAGGGCTTCGAGGTCCTCGGTCGATAATTCCACCTCGATACGCCAGCCCCCCTCATTGTCCGGCATTTCGGCAATCACCGCACCGCGGCGATAAAGCTCGGCACGAGCCCGCCCGTGAACCGGCCGAAGCGCGAGCTCGGCGCGCACCAGTCGGCGACCAAAACGCTCCGCCAAGGCCTGGCGCAAGAGATCGACCCCCGCGCCCGTGGCGGCGGATAGCCAGATCTGCCGCACGAGTCCTTCCGCATCGCGCTCGAGCCGCGGCGCCTCGCCGATCAAATCGGCCTTGTTGTACACCTCGATCGTGGGGACCTCGTTCGCCCCGATGCTCGCGAGCACCTCGTTGACCTGCGCCACACGGTCGGCGCGCTCCGGATCCGCCGCATCGATCACATGCAAATGCAATTGCGCCTCACGGGCCTCGAGCAAGGTGGAGCGGAAGGCGGCAATCAGCTCATGCGGCAGATCGCGCACGAAGCCCACCGTGTCGGCCAGCACCATCTCGGGGCTGTGCTCGAGCTTGAGGCGACGCACGGTCGGATCGAGCGTGGCAAAGAGCTGATCGGCGGCGTAACTCTGCGCGCCCGTCAGAAGATTGAACAAGGTGGACTTGCCGGCGTTGGTGTAGCCCACGAGCGCGACCCCCGGAATGGGGACTTCCTTGCGCGTCTGTCGACCGGTGTCTCGTTGCAGTGCCAGTTTCTCGAGCCGCCGGTTCAAGGTCCGCACGCGGTTGTTGAGCAGACGTCGGTCGGTCTCAAGCTGAGTTTCACCAGGGCCACGAAGACCGATGCCGCCTTTCTGACGTTCCAAGTGGGTCCAGCCGCGCACCAGCCGAGTCTGCAGGTGCTTGAGCTGGGCAAGCTCCACCTGCAACTTGCCCTCATGACTGCGCGCGCGCTGCGCGAAGATATCGAGGATCAGCCCGCTGCGATCGAGCACTCGGCGACCGGTGAGCTTTTCGAGATTGCGTTCCTGACTGGGACTCAGCGGATGATCGACCAGGATGACCTCGGCGGAGGCGGCCTCAGCGGCCACCTTCAATTCCTCAGCCTTGCCACTGCCCACGAAGAAGCGTGGATCCGGTCGCGTTCGTGAGCCCGTCACGAAGGCCACCGGCGTGGCGCCCGCCGACACCGCGAGCGCCTCGAACTCAGCAAGCTCCGCCGCCGCTGGCGTCGTGCCAAGACCGATCCGCACGAGTATGGCTCGCTCTCCGCTACGCGGGCGTTCAAACAATGTTGAACTCCCGCGCCCGCGCGTGATCCGGTCGGATCATTCGGCCGTCGGCTCCTCGAGCGTCATCTCATCACCATCGGGACCGGTGATCCGGACATTGCGCGCTGGCACAATCGTTGAGATCGCGTGCTTGTAGACCATCTGGCTCACGCTGTTCCTCAATAGCACGACGAACTGATCGAACGAGTCGATCTGGCCTTGCAACTTGATCCCGTTGACGAGATAGATGGACACGGGAATCCGCTCCTTGCGCAGCGCATTCAGAAAGGGATCTTGCAGGGACTGACCTTTGGCCATCGTGGTATCTCCTTGTTTTTATTGGTGCCGGCGTCCAGCGTTACACACAGAGCGAACAAACGGCACCAGACCACACAGGGTCACTGTGATTGATATGGGGCCGGGACGTGAAAATGCTAGCACAGGGGTATTCAAATAACTCGCGCCTCGGCGAGCCAATCACCCACCGCCTGCGACACGGCCGCCATGGCCGCATCGCCGCTGCCCACCCAGGCGGCCGAAGGCTCGGCGCGAAGCCAGGTGTACTGTCGCTTGGCAAGCTTGAGCGTCGCGCCGATGGCCTCGGCACGGGCCTCCTCGAGGGTGCACCGTCCTGCGAGGTGCGCCCACAGCTGCCGGTAACCGACGGCCCGGATCGCAGGCAGGGAGGGGTCGAGGTCTCCCCGCTCAAAGAGTGCCCGCACTTCCTCCAAGAGACCCGCCCGCAACATGCCATCGAAACGCTGCGCAAGGCGCTGATCCAGCGCATGTCGATCGGCAGGACCCAAGATCAGCTTGCGATAGCGCCGCGAGGAGGCGCCCCTGAGATCCTCCGCCTGCAAGCGGCTCAACGGCGTGCCGGTGAGTTCGAACACTTCGAGCGCCCGCTGGATCCGTTGACCATCCGCCGGCTGGATGCGGGCGGCGGCGACGGCATCGATGGCGGCAAGCTCGGCATGCAGCGCAGGCCATCCGAGCCGTGCCGCCCGCTCACCGAGTCGCGCACGCACCGTGGGATCCGCCGGTGGCAGGTCGGCGAGTCCCGACTGCAAGGCGCGCACATAGAGCATCGTCCCGCCCACCAGTAGCGGAATGCGGCCACGCGCCTCGATCTCCGCCATCACCCGCTCCGCATCGCTCAGGAACTGCGATACGGAATAGTGCTCACTCGGATCACAGATGTCGACCAGGTGATGCACGTAGGTCGCGCGGAGCTCGCGCGTGGGCTTCGCGGCACCAATATCGAGGCCGCGATAGACCAGCGCCGAATCCACACTGACGATCTCGACCGGGTAGCGCTCAGCGAGCCAGAGCGCCGCCTCGCTCTTGCCCGCACCCGTCGGACCGATCAACAGGATCGCGCCACTCACCGCTCAACGCCCGCGCAGGAACAAGCGATCAAGATCCTGCATGCTGAGCCGTACCCACGTCGGTCGGCCATGGTTGCACTGATCGGCGCGATCTGTAACTTCCATCTGTCGCAGCAACGAATTCATCTCGGGCAGACTCAGTCGGCGGTGGGCACGCACCGCGGCATGACAGGCCAGGGTGGCGAGCAATCGCTCGCGACCGGTCGCCACCCGTAGCGTCGCCCCCTCCTCGGCAAGTTCGGCGAGCGCATCCCGGACCAACCCACCGAGGTCACGGGTACCGAACGCCACCGGCACTTCGCGAACGGCGATCGACGACTCACCCAACCGGTCGATCACGATACCCATCGCCTCGAGCGCCGAACGCTGCTCGAGCGCCATATCGACACTCGCGGGCGTCATCTCAATAATCTGCGGCACGAGCAGCCCCTGACGCGGAGGCCCGCCCGCTTCGAGTTCCGCCTTGATCTGCTCGTAGAGCACCCGCTCGTGCGCCGCGTGCATATCCACCAGCGCGAGCCCATCCGCAGTCTCGGTGAGGATATAGACCCCGTGTACCTGACCGAGCGCATAACCGAGCGGCGGTATCGAGGCGTCGCGATCGCCGGCGTGCGCGGCGTTCGCGCTACCCAGATCCGCCGCTGGTGCATCGGCGACCGTCGGCGCGTGCGTTGAGGCCAGTGCAGCAATCTCACGCCAATCGAGCGTGGCACCCACGTCGGCATGCCGAGGGAAGACCGAATGTTGGCGATAGGACTCGCGACCCGCACTCATTGAGCCCGCCGCGATAGCCGATACCGGAATCGGCCCGGCACGATCGGCGTTGGGACGAGTCTCGGCCAGCACGCTCTCCACGGTGCGCCGCACCGCATCGTGCACCGTGCGGCCATCGCGAAACCGCACTTCGAGCTTCTGCGGATGAGCGTTCACATCGACGCGTGCCGGATCGAGGTCGATGTAGAGCACATAGGCCGGATGACGGCCGTGAAAGAGTACATCCCTAAATCCCGCGCGTATCGCACTGGCCAGCAAGCGATCGCGCACGGCGCGACCATTGACCATCACATGCTGCTCATCGGGTTGCGCCCGCGAATAGGTCGGCAGGCCCACCCAGCCGTGCACCGAGACCTCCGTCGACCGGTGTTCGACATAGAGGGAGGCGGCCACGAACTCAGGCCCCAACAGCGCCGCAAGGCGCGCTTCCTCACCGGCGCGCGTCTCGGCACCCTCCACCGCAAAGGCGCGACGGCCGTTGTGGGTCAGCAGAAACCCCACCTGCGGTCGACTGAGCGCCAGCCGGATCAGCATCCGCTCGATGTGCGAAAACTCGGTCGAGGTCGTGCGTACGAACTTGCGTCGTGCCGGCACATTGAAAAAAAGATCCCGCACCTCGACCGACGTACCGGGTGGGTGCGGCGCGGGTGTCGCGGCCTCGCGTTCACCCGCACTCGCCGCAAGTCGCGTGCCATGCGAAGCCGCGGTATGGCGCGAGGTGAGCGTCAGCCTCGACACCGATGCGATACTGGCGAGCGCCTCGCCACGAAAGCCGAGACTCGCGACGTGCTCGAGATCCTCGAGGCTTGCGATCTTGCTCGTGGCGTGCGGCGCGAGCGACAAGAGCAGCTCATCGGCAGGGATGCCGCCACCATCATCACGCACCACGATGGCGGCGACGCCGCCTTGTTCGGCATGGACCTCGATGCGGCGAGCGCCGGCATCGAGCGCATTCTCGACCAACTCCTTGACCACCGAGGCGGGACGCTCGATGACCTCGCCGGCCGCGATCTGGTTGACGAGGTGCGTGGGAAGAACCTGAATCGGCATGGTGGCGGCTTGCGGCGAGTAAGCCGCCACTCTAGCAGCGCTCACACCCTGGCGTCGCGCCGCCGGTGCCGTCAGACGGGGTGTTGGCTCAGCGCGTCGCTGCGAGCGATGCCAGTCGCGCACCGGGCGGGGCGCTGTCCCGGAAGTACCGGTGGATTCCCGTGACGATCGCCTCGGCAAGTTTCGCCTGATAGCCGGGGTCCGCGAGACGATGCTCTTCGTCGGGGTTGGTGATGTAGGCGGTCTCGATCAACATCGAGGGAATATCCGGGGACTTCAGCACCATGAACCCGGCCTGCTGCACGCGAGTCTTACGCACCTCGCCGACCTGATTGAGCTCGGCGATCACCTGCTCGGCGGCCGACATGCTGGCACTCATCGCCGCCGACTGCGACAGATCGAGCAACACCGAGGCGAGGATATGGTCCTTGCCCTCGAGCGACACCCCACCCACCAGATCCGCGGCATTCTCACGATCGGCGAGCCACTTCGCGGCTTCACTGGATGCGCCGTGCGCGGAGAGCACATACACCGAAGCCCCAGCGACGCTGCGATCAGGGACGGCATCGGCATGTACCGAGACGAACATATCGGCCTGCGCCACGCGTGCTCGTCGACTCCGTTCGCGCAGCGGCACGAACACGTCGGTGTCACGCGTCAGTACCGCGCGAAAGCCAGGCTCGGCGTTGATGCGCGCCGCGAGCACTCGGGCAATCGCCAGGGTCACATCCTTCTCGTGCGTCCCATCACGTCCACTGGCACCGGGGTCTTCACCACCGTGTCCGGCATCGACGGCGATCATCAGTTGCCGCGCGCCTGCCGCACGCGTGCCGACGGGTGCACTCGCGACTGTCCGCAGCGGAACAGGCACCGCCGCGGGCGCAGCGGGCGCACTACGAACCGTCGCGGGCGACGGCGAGGCCACCACAGGCGCACCGGTCGTCACGACCGACGACTTCACCGACGCAAGCGCCGCAGGCGCTGCGGAATGCGTGAGATCGATGATCCAGTGCGTATGACGGATTGCATCCACGGAGGATTCGAGATGACTCGCAGCCGCCGCCGTGAGATCGAACACCACCCGTAGGCTGCCGTCCTCCTTGGCCGCGAGACGCATCGCCCGAACCAGCCCCTCGGGCGCTTTCAAGGCCGGTGGGTGCAACGCGCGTGTCGAGGGAAAATCGACCACCAGACGGTCGGGAGAGCCGAGCGTGAACACCTTGGGCGTCACGAAGCCTGTGACGACGAGTTCCAGTCGGGTACCGCCCTCGGTACCGTGCACGCCAACCTCCGCGAGCTCAGCAGCGAAGCAACCGGTGGCACCGGCCAACCCGCAGGCGGTGACCAGAAACATCGATAGGCGGCGGGCAAGGACTCTCATGACTCGGACTGTAGCGCCGGAATACAAAAAACTCAATAAATATTAGAGAGCTACGTGTCGATCCTAAAGTACTTGCTGTTTAAAGGCGCGACAACACCTGTTGGCCCGTAGGGGTACGCGCCCGAAGCGTGAGCGCCCGACCCACCCCCTGATAGCCGAGCCCGAGCGCCACATCGGCAAGCGCCGCCACCGCCGGCACCTGCTCAGGCCACTCGGCGAAGATCCACCCGCCCTCACCCCAGAGATCGCGAAAGCCCAACCCCTCGAGATCCGACTCGTCCCCCAAGCGATACCAATCGAGGTGCGCGACCTGCCGATCACCGACGGGGTAAGTCTCGATCAGCGTATAGGTGGGGCTACGAATCGGGCCCGCCACCCCGAGCGCCTCGAGCAAACCGCGCATGAACGTGGTCTTGCCCGCACCGAGCTCGCCGGAGAGCGTCATCAAAAAACCGTTCGGTGCGACATCGAGGAGCGCGCGGGCGAGGCGCTGCCCGGCCCTCCGCGTGCCAGATTCATCGTCGAGCGTCGCACGCACCTCGATCAAAGACATGCGGGCAGCTCCCGAATCAGATCCGAAGGTCGCATGCCACGCTCACCGCGCACGGCAGCACGATCGCCCGCGAGGGCATGCAGATACACTCCGGCACCACTCGCCTGCCGAAGAGGGTCCGTACCCGCAGGCTGCTGCGCCGCAATGCCCGCGATCACACCCGTGAGCGCATCCCCCATGCCACCGACCGCCATGCCGGCGTTACCGCGATCGCAAAGCCAGGTCAGCGGATCATGGCTCACGAGCGACCCCGCTCCTTTGAGCACCACCGTGGCACCAAAGCGCTGCTCGAGCGCCAAGAGTGCGCCACGGCGATCCGCCTGCACCGCAAGCGTCGACAGGCCAAGTAAGCGCGCCGCCTCACCGGGGTGCGGCGTCAAGCACCAGCGCGCGCGCTTTACGGGCGCCATCGACAGCAGGTTGAGCGCATCGGCATCGACAATGAGCGGTCGGTCGCAGTCTTTGACCGCCTCCCAGAGCGCATGCGCCCAACTGCCGCGACCCAGACCCGGACCGATCGCCACGACATCCGCCTGTGCGACCAACGCCATCAGTTCGTGCGGCCCCTCGATCGCAGCGACCATCAGTTCCGGACAGGCCGCGGCCAGTGCGGCCGCATGACATTGGGCGGTGCCGATCTGCACGAGCCCCGCACCCACCGCGAGGGCAGCCTCGCCCGCCAGTCGTACGGCACCGAGGAGCCCCGCACCGCCACCGATGATCAACACACGCCCGGCGGATCCTTTGTGAGCGGTGCGGGAGCGGCGGGGAAGCGCCGCCTGCAGCACCTCCGGAGTGAGCCTCTCCCAGACGGGCGTGGCCTCGGAAAACACCGCGGGGGGCAAGCCCAACCCGTGTGCGAGCAACCGACCCGTCTGATTTGGCCCCTCACCGAGAAAGCATCCGGTCTTGAGCCCCACGAAGGTGATCGTGACATCGGCCTTGATGGCCTGCCCGAGGATCCGACCGTCGTCCGCGGAAAGTCCCGACGGCACATCGAGTGAGAGTACCGGCCGCCCTGCCGCATTGACGGCCTCGATCACCGCCGCGAGCACACCACTCACGGGGCGTGACAGCCCGGTGCCGAGCAACGCATCGATCACAAGATCGGTCTCGGTGAGCAAAGACTCGCGCCAGTTCGTGAGCACGCCACCGGCCCGTTGCCAATCGGCATGGGCCGCCTGCGCATCGCCCTCTGACGGCAGACCCGCGGGCGCCACCACGACGACGGGGTATCCCTCGGCCGCGGCGAGCGCGGCGAGGACATACCCATCGCCGCCATTGTTACCCGGGCCACAGAGCACCAGTATTCGGCCGACGCGTGGCCAATGACACCGTAGCGTCTCGAACGCAGCGGCTGCGGCGCGCGCCATCAACACACGGCCCGAGAGACCGAGACGCTCGATCGCCCACCGATCCGCGGCACGCACCGAGGACACCGAGTAAACGCGCGACGGTAGCCTGTCCATGGACTCATTATCACCGAGCCGGTCGTTTTATACTGCACCCGATGACACCGACCCACGCCGCCCACCTCGCCACCGAGATCAAACGGCTGGCGCTCGAGCTTGGCTTTGACGATGTCGGCATCACCGACATCGACCTCGGGCCGGATGAGCAAAAACTCCTCGAGTGGCTCGCGCGTGGATTCCACGGCGAACTCGGCTACATGGCACGCTTCGGGCCCACCCGAGCACGGCCCGCCGAAATCGTACCGGGCACCGTGCGGGTGATCTCGGTGCGTCTGGATTACTGGCCAGATCAGGCGGCACCGGCCGAGACGACACTCGCCGACCCCACGCTCGGTTACATCTCGCGCTACGCGCTGGGACGCGACTATCACCGCCTGATGCGCCATCGCCTGCAGCGTCTTTGCGATGCGATCGGTGAGATCGTCGGACGGTTTGGTGCCCGTGCTTTTGTCGACAGTGGCCCGGTGCTCGAAAAGCCCCTGGCCCGCAACGCGGGCCTCGGCTGGATCGGCAAGCACACCAACCTGATCCATTCGAAGACCGGCAGCTGGTTCTTTCTCGGCGAGCTCTACGTGGACCTGCCGCTACCGATCGATGCGCCCGCAACCCCTCACTGTGGCAGTTGCGAGGCCTGTCTGCCGGCCTGCCCGACAGGTGCCATCGTGGCGCCATTCGTGCTGGATGCAAGACGTTGCATCTCGTATCTGACGATCGAACTGAAAGGCAGCATTCCGGAGGCACTGCGCCCCCTGATGGGCAACCGCATCTACGGCTGCGATGACTGTCAGCTGGTGTGCCCGTGGAATTCCTTCGCGACCGGTACACGCGAACCCGGCTTCCAACCGCGTCTTGATCTCGACGCCGCACGACTCGTTGATCTCTTTGGCTGGAGCGAGCACGCCTTCGACACACAGCTTGCCGGCAGCCCGATCCGAAGAATCGGCCATGAACGCTGGCTCAGGAATATCGCGGTGGCACTCGGCAACGCACCACCCTCTGAGCAGGTTGTCGCGGCACTGGAGTCACGCGCCGACCATCCCTCGGCGCTTGTGCGGGAGCATGTGCGCTGGGCACTCGATCGACAGCGACAGCCCGCGACCGCCGCGGGTCGTTAGCCGAATCCCTAGCCGCGAAACGGGTTGAAGTAGTGACGACCGCGGCGCGGCCGGTTGATCTCGGCGAGCAACTGCGCGAAGTGCGCGTGATTGCCGACGAAGTCGACATCCGTGGCATTCACGATCAGCAATGGCGCTGAATCATAAACATGGAAAAAGCGCGCATAGGCATCGACCACGCGCTCCAGATACTCGCGCTCCATGCCCTGCTCGTAACGAATACCGCGACGCGCGATCCGATCTTGCAACACCTCGACCGGCGCCTGCAGGTACACCACGAGATCAGGCTGCGGCGCGTCGATCGCAAGCCGCTCGTAAACCTGCTCGTAGAGCGCGTACTCCTCATCATCGAGCGTCACCCGCGCGAACAGTCGGTCCTTCTCGAGAAGAAAATCAGCGACGCGACTCGGTGCGAACAGATCCCTCTGACGCAGTGCCTGCATCTGGCGGGCGCGCTGGAAGAGAAAATGCAGCTGCGCTGGGAACGCTCCCATCCGTGGACTGCGATAGAAACGCTCGAGAAAGGGATTGTCCTCGGCCTGTTCGAGCACCAACTCGGCCTCGTGGACCTCGGCAACCCGACGCGCGAGACTGGTCTTGCCCACACCGATGGGACCTTCGATCACGATATACGGATGGGTCGTGGCCACTTGCGGGGCGGGACTAGCGGAGCCGGTACTCACCTGATGCGCCTCTCACTGACGGGTTAATCCGACGGCCGCGACCTTGGCCTTGAGTGCACCCACACGGCCATGGCCCGGGATCCAAAGCTCCGGGGCGATATCGGCCAGAGGATACAGGACGAACGCACGTTCGTGCATACGCGGGTGCGGCACGGTGAGCTCGGGACTGTCGATCACCGCATCACCATAGACCAGCAGATCCAGATCGATCAGCCGGGGACCGAAACGCTCGCTCGGCGGCACCTTACCGAGCACCGTTTCGAGGCCGCGCAACTCCCGATGCAGCGCCTCCGGCGACAGGGTGGTCAGTACCGCCGCCACGGCATTCAGAAACCTCGGCTGGTCGGCAAAGCCGACGGGATCCGAGCCATAACGCGGTGAGACCGCGATCAGTCGTACCGACGGTAGGGCCGCGAGCCCCGCCTCGGCGCGATCGAGTTGCAAGGACGGATCCTCGAGGTTGCTCCCGAGACCCAGATAGGCCGGGATCCAAGGACCCATGTCAGACCGGCGTCTCGCGTGGCCCACGACGGCGCCGACGGCGCGGTCGGCGACGCGGCCCCTCTTCGGAGAGCGCGCCTTCGGCGACCGCGCCCACCGGCGCGAGTGCCGCAATCCGTTCGAGACGCTCGTCGGCCGAGAGCGTTTGCATCTCGGTCCACCAGTCGGCGATCTCCATCGGCACGAGGCCCGCTTCCGCCCGAAGGAGCAGAAAGTCATACGCCGCCCGAAAGCGCGGATGAGCGAGCAGCGACGCCGCACGCCGACCCTCTCGACGCTCGAGACGCCATTGCAACGTCAACATCTCGCGCAACGGCAAGGTGAATCGTTTTGGAATCGCCACGCGTCGTACCTGCGCCGTCACCACGAGGTCGGTCGCCTCGACGAGCGCCTGCAGTGGCGGAACTCCCTCCTCGATCCGACGGGCCGATAGTCGCGTGATCGCGCCGAACAACAACACCGCCACCAGGAATGTCGGCGTGACCGCACGATCGGCCGCCACCCGAGCATCGGTGTTCGCAAGACCGCGGCGCAGGAGCGCCATCGCACCGCCGTCAGGATCGAGACGCAGCTCATCCGCCACCGCGGGCAATAGATGCGAGAGCAGATCAAATTCGATCAAGCGCTCAAAACTCTGCACGGCATGACCTGACAGGAAGAGCTTCATCGTCTCATCGAACAAGCGTGCTGCCGGCACCCCCTCGAGGAGCACCGCGAGTTCCGTCATGGGCGCGCGCGTCGACGGATGCATCGTGAAACCAAGCTTCGCCGCGAAGCGTGCCGCTCGCAGCATGCGAACCGGATCCTCGCGGTAACGGGTTGCGGGATCACCAATGAGGCGCAGGACGCGAGACTTCACATCCGCGACGCCGTCCGAATAATCCCAGACCGAGAAATCGGCAATGTTGTAGTACAGCGCGTTGGCCGTGAAATCACGCCGCCAGACGTCCTGATCGATCGTGCCGTAGAGGTTGTCCCTCAATATCCGACCACTGTCATCCTGCACCCGGGCGTCGGGCGCCTCGCGATGATCCTCATCGTCGACCTCAGGCGGCGACTCGGCCGCGCGAAAGGTGGCGACTTCGATGATTTCATCACCGTAATGGACGTGGGCGAGCCGAAAACGCCGACCGATCAGTCGGCAGTTCCTGAAGAGTCGGCGCACCTCATCGGGAAGCGCATCGGTGGCGACATCGAAATCCTTCGGGGTCACCCCAAGGAGCAGATCGCGCACGCTACCACCGACCAAAAAGGCCTGAAAACCAGCCTCCTTGAGACGGTAGAGCACTCGAAGGGCATTCGGCGAGATCTGGGCGCGTGAGATGCCATGGTCCGCCCGCGGAATGATCACGGGACCCGGCTTCGGGACGGTATTCGCCAAAGACGGGTTGTTCGGCGCGGGAGCAATTGGGTTAGTCAGGCACAGTCTCGCTTGTCGTTCTGTCAGGTCATCGTATAATAGCAGGCTACCGTTCTCGGGGGCCTCCCGGAACAGTTCAGCGCTCCCATCGTCTAGAGGCCCAGGACACAGCCCTCTCAAGGCTGGTACGAGGGTTCGAATCCCTCTGGGAGCGCCATTAAATTCTTGATTTAAAATAGATTTTGCGGGCGGGATCGTGGACCCAACGTGGGCGCGCCCCCAGAACCCCATCACCGGCGAACCGCCCTACCCCTCGGCGCAGCCACCACGCGTTCCGGACCGACCGCATGCCGGCGATCACACCGACACAGCCGATCGGCAAGTAGCCCGAGCCATCGTCGATCCCTTCAGTGTCAGCGCGCGAAGAACCGCTTCGGTATCTGCAGCATGGACTGATCATGATCTGCGAGGAATCCACAAAACAAATCAGGCTGCAGCCTCTCGATGACGGCATAGACGTTCACTTCCCATGTGATCCGACGAGCAGCGAGAAGGTCCGTGAGGCATTGATCAACAGCGCCGCGGAAAGACATCATTCGTTGCCAGGGGGCGATCCACAACCCACCGAGAAAACGCCAGTAGGGAACGTCGACGATCCACGGCGCTTCAGATCGCAATGGCGGATAAGCCCCCATGGGTGCAACGATGCGATCGGACCCATCGCAACGACTCATGGCCTCTAAGGAACGCGACGCGATCTCAACATCGGCCGCAACCTTCAGGATACCGCCATCGATCCAGGCATAGTGCGTATGGCCCGGCGCAAGCGCTATGGCGCGTTCAACCAGCTCTGTCTTGCAGTTTCCGAAGGCGAGATAGGACAACGTGTCCTTTGCAACGTTTCGTCCGGCCGGCAATTGAATCGCGTCCGCGGCAGCCATCACTCGGCGGTAGACGGCGATGTCGGTCAACGCCAACTCGATCACACGAATACGTGCCGACACCGTTGGAAGCTGCGCGCGCACGGTACTTGAGACAAACAGCACAAGATCGATGTCGCAGGCGAGCAGACGCTCAAGATGTCGCAGGCGAAATGCCAGACCGGGAACCGGGCTCGCCGCTCGAACCGAGGCCTGAGCCGATACTTCGGGATAAAGATCGTACATCGCGGTAACGAAACACATCGACATGGCGATTACCGGCCTTCCAGGGATGGTCCGTGAATGGAGCATCGGCCCCACCCGGACCAACGACGCGCGTCACCTTTTACCCCGACACAAGGTCGAGAGTCACAACACCTCAAGCGCCCGATGAGCCTCGAGCACCTCCGGCAGGATCGCGTAGCTCACCGTGAACTCGGGGGGCCACCGGGCAGGACGACCGCTGGACAACTCGATGCATGCGTAATCGATTTCGGCACGCACCAGCGTCTCGCCATCCTGAACCCGGCGCACCTGAAAACGACGCCGGACCCGCATCCGGGTAGCACCCGGCAGAAGCCAGGTGGCGACCTGGACACGGTCACCCAACACGGCGGCGCGACGGTAGACGATCACGTTTCGTACTACGGCCATGCCTCGATCGAGCATCCGACAGCGGTCCACCGGCAATCCCAACACGCTTGAGTGTTCCCAGGCAGCGCGGTCCAGCCATTCGACGTAGACAGCATTGTTGACATGCTGATATCCATCGATTTCGGCGTCGGCAACATCGAGTTCGTGGATGTGCGGGGACGGAAGGTCCCAAGGGGCTATGGATGATGTGGGCATGACAGGTTCTCAAGGGCTGTAGAGGTCTGCTCGAACTGGGCGCTGACGGCCATCTTACCGGCCGACGCCCATCGCTAGGATGGTCAAGGTCTAGCGCCAGTAGGGCTCTCGCAACTCCCGCTTCAAGAGCTTGCCAGTGGGATTTCTCGGCAGATCGTCGCGAAACTCGACCCGTGACAAGCGTTGCTGTCGACCGAGACGCTCGTTCGCGAAGCTCTTGAGCGCCTCCGCGTCGATACCCTCCTGGCCCGACCGACGCATCACGAGCGCAAGCGGCGTCTCGCCCCACGTCGCATCGGGAATCCCGATCACCGCGCAGTCGAAAACGGCCGGGTGCGTCTTGAGAACCGCCTCGAGATCCGCCGGGTAAATATTCTGACCCCCCGAGAGGATCATGTCCTTCTTGCGATCAACGATATAGAGAAACCCCTCCTCGTCGAGTCGCCCGATATCCCCAGTGCGCAGCCACTCACGACCCTGATCGTCGACCCACAGCGCCTCGCTCGTCGCCTCCGGACGATTGTGGTAACCGCTCATCACAAAACGCGACAGGCCAATGATCTCGCCGCACTCGCCGGCAGGCAGCAGGCGACCCGCCTCGTCGAGGATGGCGAGATCAGTACCGGGCACCGGTTTGCCCACCGAAGCGGCCTTGCGCTGCACATCTTCCGGATCGAGCGTCGTGATGATGCCCTCGGTGAGTCCATACAGTTCGATGAGCTCGGCAGGCACCTCACGTGCGATGCGCGCCTTGAGGTCAGGATGCATGGGAGAACCGACCGTACACATCATTCTCATCGAACTCAGCCTGTCGGGACGAAAATCCTGATGCTCGAAGACCCGCTGAAACTGCAAGGGCACCATGATCACGTGCGTGCAGCGATGTCGTTCGACGGCTTGCAAAAAGGCGCCGGGATCAAACTGCTCCATCACGACCAGCTGGCCGCCCGCCAAGATCGTGAACAGCAAGGCGCCCATGCTGATGTTCGAAAACAATCCGACCGGACAAAGGGTCACGGCACCAGAATGGAACCGAAGCGCGCAACCCACATCGAACGCCCAGTCGACGCGTCGCCCATGACTGTGGACGATCCCCTTGGGAAGGCCAGTGGTACCGGAGCTGTAGATGATGTTGAAAGGATCGTCGGGCTTCGGCATCGACGCACAGCGTGCACGGTCCGCGGCGTCGCGCCAGGAGGCGAAATCAATCCACCCCGCCCCGCCGCCAACGGCGACCGCACGGGACGCCCACCCTGACGAGGGTGATGACCGAAGGCGATCGAGTCGGTCACGCTGCTCGGCACTCGCAAACACCGCGCGCGCCTCGGAGTCCTCGATCATTCGCTCGATCGCTTCATCGCTGACCGAAAGGTTGAGTGGCGCAATGACGATGCCGGCCTTGATGGCACCGAACATCAGCTCCATCAACTCGAGGCTGTTGCGCATCACAATTGCGATGGCATCCCCAGGCTTCAGGCCCATTGAAATCAATGCATTGGCAACACTTTCCGTACGATCGTCGAACTCTCGCCACGTCAGCACCCGATCACCCACGGTGACGGCCGGACGACTCGCCCGCCAGCGGGCATTGAGACGAAGGATGTCCCCGAACAGGGGCCTGGGTGCCGCGATCATGATCGTGCCGTGTCGCCATTCCGGAGGGACAGTAAACGCTAGCATTTGTCAGACAAATATGGAATAAAGCGCTGACCCTCTCAAGAGTGCCTCCGAATGTTCGGCATCACCCCCTCTGCACGACTACGACCCTCCCCGTACTTCGAGGCCACTCGCGCCGCAGGCGTCACCGCCTTCACGACCTACAACCACATGCTGATGCCAACGAGTTTCGGGCACCCGGAGGACGAATACTGGCGACTGATCAATGGCGTCGCGCTCTGGGACGTGGCCGTCGAGCGACAGGTCGAACTGCGTGGACCGGATGCGCTGAAACTCGCGCAGATTCTGACGCCTCGCAAGCTCGCCGGTTGTGTCGTCGGCCAAGGCAAGTACGTACCCCTCTGCAACCACCAGGGCGTGCTGATCAATGACCCGATCCTCTTGAAGCTCGCCGACGACCATCTGTGGCTCTCGATTGCAGATTCGAACATCTGGTTCTGGGCGCGTGCGATCGCCGCCGAACGCGGACTCGACGTGCAGGTCAGCGAACCCGATGTGTCGCCGCTCGCCTTGCAAGGCCCCAAGGCCGTCGAGGTCGTCGCGTCGGTCTGCGGCGATTGGATCCGGGCCTTGAAGTATTTCTGGTTCAAGGAGACGCACATCGAGGGTATCCCGGTGGTGGTTGCGCGCTCGGGTTGGTCGAAGCAAGGCGGCTATGAGATCTACCTGCGCGACGGCGCACAGGGCACCCGCCTCTGGAATATCTTCCGTGAGGCCGGCAAACCCTGGGACATCGGCCCGGGTGGACCGAATTTCTGCGAACGGGTGGAAAGCGGCTTACTGTCTTATGGTGGTGACACCGATGACCACACCAATCCGTTCGAGGTGCGCCTTGAAAAATACGTCGATCTGGACGTTGCCGACGACACCATCGGTATCCACGCTCTACGACGCGTGAAAGCGGAAGGTGTCCGGCGCCATCAACTGGGCGTGCTCCTGGATGGCACCGAACCCACCTCCTTCGGCTTCCTGTGGCACGCCATCTATCGTGACGGTCGCAAAGTCGGTGATCTCACCAACTGCGCGTGGTCCTATCGTCTGAAGCGCAACATCGGCTTCGCGCTGATCGACGTCTCCTGTCGGCCAGGAGACACCGTCGAGGTCCGGAAGGACGGCCACCCGGTCATGGGGCGGCTGCAGGAACTCCCATTCCTCTGACACGCGCCGCCGCAGGACAGCCCGCATGAGTGGACCCACGCTGGTCGCGCGCCTGCTGTTGCGCCCGCGCACCCCGGTCGCACTGTCCCTCGTGCTACTGAGCGCGACCGCCTGGGCCTTGCTGATCCATCAATCATCGACCGTTGCGCTCGCGCCCCACACCGACGGCATGCGCAATCTCGACCAGTGGTGCCGCTCGATCCCGCCGACCGTCGAGCACGCCCCCATGCTGCTGACGATGTGGCTACTGATGTCGGTCGCGATGATGCTACCCACGGCAGCACCCGCGATACTCACCTTCGCAGACCTCGCAGAACGTGCGCGCGCCACCGAACGCCATCTCAGTCCGCCCGCATTCATCGCGGGATACCTGCTGGTCTGGGTGGCCTTCGCAATCTTCGCGACGCTCACACAGCTTGGCCTCTCGCGGGCCACCCTCGCCTTGCCCGCGGCGGTCCCGGCACTGACCTTGACCGCGCTCCTGCTGCTCGCTGGCGCCTATCAGTTCGCACCGCTGAAGCACGCCTGCCTCACGAAATGCCGGAACCCAATGACTTATTTTCTTGCCCATTGGCGCGAAGGCGCGCACGGCGCGCTGACCATGGGTCTGCAGCATGGCGCGTACTGCGTCGGCTGCTGTTGGGCACTGATGCTGCTGATGATCGCAGCGGGCACGATGAACGCGGGCTTTACGGCCGCCCTCGCCGTGCTCATGCTGGTCGAAAAAGTCGCCCCAGCCGGCGAATGGGTGGGACGGGTGGTTGGTGTCGCTTTGGTGTGCTGGGGCCTGTTGCGACTGGTCCCGATGGTATTCAACTCGTGAGGAGATCGTCATGACCCCGGTTTGGCATATGAAGGGCGAACTTGTCCTCAACTGCAATTGCGATGTGTTTTGCCCGTGCGTCGTGAGCCTCGGCAAGCATGCCCCGACCCAGGGCTACTGCCAGGGCTGGGTCGGCATACAGATCACCACAGGGGCCTACGGTGATTTGAGCCTCGATGGGCTCAACGTGGGCCTACTGCTCGACATCCCGGGGCGCATGGGCAACGGCAACTGGACTGCCGCGCTCTATGTGGATGACCGCGCATCGACGCCTGCGGTCGCGGCCTTCGAACAGATCTTCAGTGGTCAGGCCGGTGGCACCACAGGACTCTTCAGGCTTCTCGTCAGCACGCATCTCGGCACCAAGCAGATGCCGATCAGCATCACGCGGGAAGGCGAGATCCGCCACGTGACGATGGGCAATGTGCTGAAGGCTTCCGTCGAACCCATCGGCGGCAAGCGCAAGGGTGAAGGCACGATGATCCAGAACACCGAGTACTGGATGGGGCCGGATGTGACGGTCGCACGGAGCGTCAAGAGCAAGGTCCGGGACTTCGGTCGCGTTTGGGACCTGACCGGCAAAAGCGCCGAAATCGTCGCGATCGACTGGAGCGGGCCCTGACGGCTTAGCGGCACGCGCGGCGTGAACGTCGCGCGTGCCATCAATCGGCGCCGTACTTCACCGCCATGCGCTCAACGATCCGGACGATCTCGACCAGCCGTCGCTCGTGGAGGCCACGACCGATCTCCTCGTCACCATCCAAGGCCCAGATCCGAAAGTCGATCCGTCGCCCGTCGACGGCGATCACTTCGGCATGACCCGTGACGGTACGCCCGACGGGCGTCGCCACCAGATGCCGCACATCCACCCGAGTACCGACCGCGCTCTCGCCTGGCTCCAGATACGCCTTGATCGCGTTGAGCGCCGCATTTTCCATCACGAGCACCAGGTAGGGCGTTGAAAACACCGGTGGCAGCATCGCGTCCTTGAAACGATTGGCAAGATGCTGTGCGGCGACCGTGAGCGTGTAAGTACCCGTGGTGCCGAGAGGGATCGCTTTCATCGAAGGACCTCCGGGTTGCTACCGATCACCCTTCTCCCACGTTCCGGGATCGCTTGCAAGGCACCGACCGGACGATGTCCGCGAAACGCTACGTACTACCGGTATCACGATGAGGCCGAAGCGTTGCTAGGTAAAAACGCCACTTAACAGCGCACGTCATTACAAGAACAATCTCTCCGATCACGGCACGACTTGCCTCAGATCGTCTCGTGTCATCACACGTTTTCAGCCGAATGATTCAGGGAGAGCACCATGAACCGCACACTGATCGCGACACTCGCCAGTCTCGTGCTTTCGATCGCCACCCCGACGAGCGTGCTGGCGGATGGCTCTTCATACCTCCGAGTGGTGGTGGTCAAGACTGCGGATCCCGCGGCCTATGCCCAAGAACTCGAGAAGGCCAAGGCCATCACCGCCCGACTGGGCATCACCGTCAAGACCCACGTCTGGCGTGCGACCTTCGCTGGCCCCGACACCGGCGTGATCGTCGTGAGTCAGGAATACCCGTCCTTCATCGCGTTCTCCGAAGGCAGTCGCAAGGCGATGGCGGATCCCGAATACCTCCAGTTCATTCGCAATCTCGGCAAAATTCGAAGCGTGATCTCGGACAGCCTCTATCAGGAACTTTGACCTTCCGCCGAGCGCGCCCCGCACTCATCAGGAGCTCACGCGACCCTGCCCGCCAGCCAACGACGCGTACTCGAACTGTCAATCGACCCCGTGGGCATATCACTTTGCGGCCAACCCCCTTATCCTTGGATCAGGCGGCGGGATGCGAGGGTGAGAGATGCGAGGAATGACGTTCCGGATCATCGCGATCTGCATGATCACCTCGGTGGCTCACGCCGAGCGCAGCACCGGCTCGACGCCGGGCGTGGCGCGATGCACAACAAGCCGCACGGGTGGCCAGTTGTCGAGCGACAGTGTGCGCTTCTCGATCCAGCAAGAGCAGAACGCAATCCATCCGGGCGTGGTCGAAAACCGACTGGACGGCACCAGCATCCCGCCGCCAAAAGAATTGTTCGTACTCAAGTTTTCGGATGGCCAGACGCTCGAGGCCAGCGCGCTGCGTGTCGAGAAAGCACTGCGCTGCTCGGCACTGATCCCGAAGGCCCATGCAGCGCGAGCTGCCGAGCGGCGCGCCGGACTCATGCTGTCGGCGCGCCTTGTCGATCCCACCCATCACGTGTCGGTGCTTTGGAGTGCACAACTCAGGGATGGCACTCACTATGTGCGACAGCTCATCCATATCGAATCCACGGAAAACCTGGCCCTCGAACGCGTAACGCTTTTTGACCTTGCGCTCGATGAGGCGACCGTCGCCGGTACCGTCGAGGGCGCACCGCTGATCACAAGCCACGGTTTTTTGGGGATCGAACACCCGACCGCGACGACTCGGGTGATCGCGGGGCGCGCCACCGCTTGGATTGCAAGAAAGCTGCCACTGCACGCCGGCGTCGCCGCCGACTACTCGAGCGTGATCGGCATCACCGCCCCCGGGCAGGTCCGGCGGGGGTTTCAGGATTATCTCGCGCTCGAGCGAGCGCACCCCTACCGGAGCTTCCTGCACTACAACTCCTGGTACGACATCGGCTATTTCACGCCTTACACGGCCGATGAGGCGCGACAAGTCATCGAACGTTTCGGTGTGGAGCTGGTCACTCGGCGCAACACACCGATGGCATCCTTCCTCTTTGACGACGGCTGGGATGACCCTACGCATCTGTGGCAATTCAATGCCGGCTTCCCGGAGGGCTTTCAACCGCTGACCGAAGCGACCAAGGCCTACCATGCGGCCCCGGGCGTCTGGCTCTCACCCTGGGGAGGTTATGGAGCCCCACGCAAGGCCAGGCTCGCCGCCGCCGCTGCTCAGGGACTTGAATCCGACAGCGAGGGTCTTGCGCTTTCGGGCCCCCGCTATTACGCACTCTTTCACGACACGACGATGCGACTGCTGAGCGAGGGCATCAATCAGTTCAAGCTGGACGGTCTCGGCAGCCCGGACAAAGTCACTGCGGGCAGCGCCTTCGACAGCGACTACGCCGCCGCCCTGTCGCTGATTGATGACCTGCGCCAGAAATCACCGGAGCTTTACATCAACCTGACGACCGGCACCTGGCCCTCGCCGTTCTGGCTACGCAGCGTGGACTCGATCTGGCGCGGCGGGGAAGATCATGCCTTCCTCGGTACCGGACCCGATCGCGAGCGCTGGATCACCTATCGGGATGCCGACACCTACGGTGGCATCGTCCGACAGAGTCCTCTGTACCCGCTGAATGCACTGATGCTTCACGGGGTCATCTATGCGCGTCACGCGGAAGGATTGTCGACCGATCCAAGCCACGCGCTGGCCCACGAAGTGTGGTCGTATTTCGCGACCGGGACCGGCCTTCAGGAACTTTATGTCTCGGCGGACCTGCTGTCCGCAGATGACTGGGATCTGATCGCAAGCGCCGCCCGATGGTCGCAATCCCATGCCGAGATCCTGCAAGACAGCCACTGGCTCGGCGGCGATCCGGCGCGCGCGCAAGTGTACGGCTTCGGATCCTGGCGGAACGACCGAGCGGTCATCGCCTTGCGTAATCCGAGCGACCGTCCCCAACAGTTCGAACTTGATCTGGCGAGTGCCCTCGAGTTACCCACGGGTGCAGCTCGGCACTTCTCGGCAACCGCCGCCTATGGCAGGGCTCCGCCGGATGAGCTCGTCGCGACACCATCAATCACCGTGGCTCTGGAGCCTTTCGAGGTGCTGGTGTGGGACCTGACCGGCACGCACTGATCATCGGCGAGCCTGCACCGTCTGCCGATCTATCGGCCTGACTTTTCAAAATGATAGCCTTGGGGCTGTTGACGACCCGAAACGGAGAGCGACACGATGACAGCGCGCACTCGCACAGGCTCAGGCTCAGGCTCAGGCTTCGCGGTATCGCGGCTCGCATGCACGGCGATCTGGCTGTGCGCGCTCGGCGTCGCCCTCCTGTCACCGAGTCTTGCGGCACTCGGCGCAAATGCCCCACCGCCGGGCTTTGATCTCGTGATCCTGAACGGCCGCGTGATCGATGGCACAGGATCTCCGTGGTTCAGCGCCGATATCGGCATCCGCGCCGGAAAAATCGTGGCCATTGGCAAGCTCACCGATGCCAAGGCCAACCAACGTATCGACGCCGGCGGCCGTATCGTGGCGCCCGGGTTCATCGACATGCTGGGACAGTCGGAACTCACCATTCTGGTCGACCCTCGACTGCCCTCGAAGGTGTATCAAGGGATCACCACCGAGATTACCGGTGAGGGCAACTCGGTCGCACCGGTAGGCGGCTATGCCAAAACCGCACTGAAGCCTACCCTCGAGCATCTGCACCTCAATGCCGAGTGGAACAACTTCGATGGCTATTTCCATCGACTGGAACAACAAGGCATCGGCATCAATCTGGCGTCCTATGTGGGCGCCACCACGGTCCGCGAGATGGTCGTGGGACCGGATGATCGGGCACCGACCGCAAGCGAACTCGAGCATATGCGTAGTCTGGTGGCCGACGCCATGGAACAAGGTGCGATGGGCCTGTCGACTTCGCTGGAGTACGCACCCGCACCCTACGCCAGTACCGAGGAACTGATCGCGCTTTCCAAGGAGGCGGCACGCTTCGGTGGGATCTACGCCACGCACATGCGTTCCGAGGCGGACGGCGTGCTGACCTCGCTCGAGGAAACCTTCCGGATCGGCAAGGAGGCCAATATTCCAGTGGAGATCTGGCACCTGAAGGTGGCGGGCAAGCGCAACTGGGGAAAGATGCCTGAGGTGGTCGCGCGCATCGAGGCGGCGCGTCAAGACGGCATTGATGTGGCGGCGGACACGTATGCCTATACCGCGTGGTTCAATGACATGTCGGCGTTCGTGCCGCCGTGGGCGCACGACGGAGGTACCGCCAAGCTGGTCGAACGCCTGAAAGACCCCAAGACGCGCGCGCGCATCAAGCAGGACATGCAAACCACCAGTAGCGCGTGGGACAACGAGTGGCTCGAGGTGTCCGGACCCGAATCGATCCTGATCGGCGTCGTGCAGAATCCCTCGCTCAAGTCGCTGCAGGGACTCACCATACAGCAGGTGGCCGATGCCCGCGGCACGCCGCCGATCGACACACTGCTCGATGTGCTCGCCGAGGATCACGCCTTCACCCAGTGCGCGGTGTTCGGCATGGCCGAGGAGGATGTGGCACTCGCACTCACGCAGCCCTGGATGTCGATCAACAACGATAGCGCCGGCGCATCGCCGGAGGGTCTGCTCGGAGAAGAGCATCCGCATCCCCGCGCCTACGGCACGTTTCCGCGCATTCTTCGCAAGTACGTGCGGGAAGAGCATCGACTGTCGCTTGAGGATGCCATCCGAAAATTCAGCGCACTGCCAGCCTCGCGACTCAGACTGGCCGATCGCGGTACGCTGAAGGAAGGCCTCTGGGCCGATATCGTAATCTTCGACCCCGACACGGTGACGGATCTTGCGACCTTTGACGAGCCCAACCAGTTATCGGTCGGCATGCAATGGGTGTTGGTGAACGGTATTCCGGTGATCGCGGACGGCGCCCTCACTGGCGCGCGTCCCGGTCACGTGCTGCGGGGACCGGGCTATCGCAGCAATACCGTCGCCACGCACGATGCCCCCAACCTCAATTCCGGGAGATAACCATGTCGATCGCCCACGGGTGCGTACTGATTGCCGGCTTGCTGCCCTATCTCGCGACGGGTCTCGCGAAGACTGCGAAGGGCTTTGACAACCATGCGCCGCGGACCTGGCTTGCGAGCCTGACCGGTTGGCAGGCGCGCGCACATGCGGCTCAGCAGAATAGCTTCGAAGCCTTTCCGCTGTTTGCCATCGCGGTGGTGATCGCCGAGCTGACCCACGCCCCCGAGGCGCGCGTCGATACACTGGCCCTGACGTTCATCGGTGCCCGCATCGCCTACCTCGTCGTGTACATCGCGGATTGGGCCCTTGTTCGCACGATCGTCTGGCTGATTGGAATCGTCGCCACAGTGATGATCTTCGTCGCCGGTCACTGAGACGCAAGCAAATCGACCTTCCCCACAGCCGCTGAGACCATCCCCATGAATGCATCACGTACCGCGCTGTTGATATTGAGCCTCGCAGCCTCGAGCCTTGCCATCGCCCGTGAGGACTCACCGGCCGAGCAAGCGATCGAATACCGGCATGCCCTTTACGATGTGCTCTCATGGAACTTCGGCGCGATGACTCGGGTCATCAAGGGACAGGCGCCTTTCGACAAGGAGGCCTTTGCAACTCATGCCGCTCGGGTGGCCTACCTGGCACCCATGCTGAGCGAGGGCTTCCCGCCCGGTTCCTACATCGCTGGCAAAACCGACGCCAAACCGCTCGTCTGGGAACAGCGGGCGGAGTTCGATGCCTTACTCAAGAAGCTCAACACCAAGACCGGCGAGCTCGGCGAGATCGCAAAATCCGGAGATATCGGGAAGATCACCCCCGTGCTTCAGGAGACGGGTCAGGTGTGCAAGGAATGCCACAAGAAGTTCAAGAAGGACTGATCCGCAGTCTACGGCGGCAAGGACCGAAGCCCAGGCACGAACAACGCGCCGCCTAGAAGAGCAGCTCAGGCTCCGGGGGTGCGGTGGCCATCAAGGCCCAGACGAGGCCGGCGACGACCAACAACAATAACAACGCGAGCCAGCGCCGCTCGGCGCTGATCCCGGCACCCGGCACGGTCGCCGGCTTTCGGCCATGGACCATGGCCGACACCAGATCTTCACCGAGCACGCGACGGTAGTAGATCACCGCAAGCACGTGGATCACGACGAGCGCCAAGAGCAGATACGCGAGATGCCGATGGAGACTGCTCAGTGCGTTGCTCGTGGCATGCGAGACATAGCCCGCCAATGGGCCCACCTCCATGACCTCATCATTGGAAGCCAAGCCGAGCGCCGCCTGTGCTCCGATGAACACCAACAGCGCCACACTCATCCAGCCGCCCGTGACGCTATGACCCAGTCGCGGCACGTGACGGCCCGGCACCAGCGCTAGGAACGCCGCCCTCAGATGACGAGGGTGTGCTAGGAATTCGGCGAAGCGCGCATACCGCGTACCGGCAAAGCCCCAACACAGCCTGAAGAGCACCAAGACCAGAGCGCTGTATCCCGCCCATCGGTGCCAGACAAAAAATCGCGTCCCGGCCCACTGACTCAGAAAAGCGACCAACAGGCTCGCGACGAGTGCCCAGTGGCACAGCCGTAACGGCAGATCCCAGACCAGGACGCCTTGCGTCGATCGATCCGTGGGATCCGCCGCCGACATTCTCTAAAGCATCGACTTCAACGTGCCATCGCGCTTGATGAAGTGGTGATAGAGACCCGCCAGCACATGCAGCCCGATCAGCACCGCGAGGACCCACGCGAGCTGACCGTGCACGTCGCCCATATCGTGTCCGAGCTTCGAGCCACTCTCCATGATCGCCGGCAGGCGGATGTCCGGCAGCGAGCCATCCGGGGCGAACATCTCGCTCACACCGACGATCCAGCCGCGCGCATTGGCGTTCGCCCAACCGAGCACCGGCAGCACCACCATGCAGGCGTAGAGCAGCACATGAACGAGCGTTGCCAGTTTCGTGGTCGCACTGGAGGTCGGCCGTGCTGCCGGAGCCTTTCGCACGGCCCACCACATCACCCGTACGGCGACGAGTAGAACAATCAGCACCCCGACAGTCACGTGCGCACCCACAAGCCCCACGGGAATGGTCTTGCGCCCGACATGCGGCATCGTCCAACCGATCACAAACTGCACCACAATCAGGACACCGAGAGCCCAGTGCAAGAGCCGCGACAGACGATCATATCGCCGGTCAGTTGCCGATACGGTCATCACTCGATCCTCCATTGAACACCCAAACGGATGTCTCCCGATCATACTGAAGTCCTGAGTGCCCTGCTGCACGGCGCGTCCGCAGCGACATGGCCTTGCCGAGCACGCGCTTGAGTGGGACTATCGCGGGCCACATCCGAGGTGCCCATTGTTACAGCCGAATGACGCCCATCGCGATCCGAACGTACCCGCGGAGCTCCTGCCGGCCGACCCGTTCCGTCGACTCGCCTCAGCCTTCTACGACGGCCTGCTGCTACTGGCTCTGCTGATGGTGATCACGAGCGGCTTGCAACTGCTCACGCACGGGCGCGCCTTGATCGAGGGCAACATCGGGCTCTGGGCACAGGCATACCACGCCCTGCTCGTGCTTGCGATCACCGGCTATTTCCAGGTGTGCTGGACCGTGAAGGGCCAGACGCTCGGCATGAAAGCCTGGTCCTTGAAGCTTTTGAACCGGGCGGGTGACCTACCCAGTACCATCGATGTACTGAGACGCCTCGCGCTGTCGGCGCCGATGTATCTACTGATCGTCGCGAGCATTCTCTACACGATGCGCTGGCATGCGCCCGTGGTCTGGGAGGGTCTCGCGTCGATACCGCTCGCGTTAGACCTGTTGTGGTCGAAACGCGCAAGTCATGCAAGTCTCGTGGACCTGGGATCGGGCACGCGCATCCACCGCCTGCCCACGAAGACCCGCTGACTAGCGCGTCCGACGAATCGCGACCAGCGTGACCGTGGTCAGCACCCCAAACGGCGCCCACGCGATCAGCAGGGGCGACAACCCGTAGACCTGCCCGCTGTTCTCTAGGGTACGGTTGATCAGGAAGTACGCCACGCCCACCAGAATCCCGATCAAGGTCCGAGAGCCGGCACCCGATGCACGCAACGGACCGAACACGAACGGCACCGCGAACATGCACAACACCACGGTCGCAAGACTACGGGCGATACGCGACCAGAAGGACACCTCCCAAGTGTGCGCCTCGAGATCATTGCTCTGCAGATGACGGATGTATCGATACACCGCGCGGAGCGGCAAGGTGTCGGGATCGACCGCCGCCACCGCTAGGAATTCGGGATTGATGGCGATTGGCCAGTCGAACACCGCGTCGGCACGCGTCACCACCGGCGTCTCGGCAGGCCGGGTCATCGCGTACCCCCGCAGTCGCCACTGGGAGGGTCCGGCAATCTCGGCTCGATCCGCGGCCGCTGCCATCGCGAGTTGCTGACGGCCATTGGCATCCGCCTCGAGCTCGTAAATCCGCACACCGCCGTAGGCGGTGCTGGTGGTCTGCCGGTCGATGCTGATCATCCGCTGACCCTCCTTCAACCAGACATGCCCGCCGCCGGCAAAACTGAAATCACTGTACTTGCCCGTGGTCTTGACCTGATTGGCATAGGCCTCGAGGGGCGGGGCCAGGAATTCACCGAACAGCAATGCCACCACGAGCATCAGCACACCGGCCGCGGCCGCCGCTCGCGCCACGCGAGCGACGGAGCCCCCGGTGGCCCGAATGACGATCAGTTCACTACCGCGAGCCAGATTACCGAGCCCCAAGAGCGCACCGATTAGCGCCGCCACTGGCAACAACTGAAACGCCTGCTGTGGCAGGAGCAATGCCGTCACCACGATCGCATCGACCATGCCGAACGAGCCCTTGCCGATATCCGATTGCTGATCGATGAATACGAACAGTGCGGCGAGCACCACAAAGACGGCCATCACGAGGCCCGTATAGACGAGCACCTGCCGCGCGAGATAGCGATCGAGCAGGTTCATCATGGGCCTCCGGCACGCACGCTCGGACTCGCTCCGTGGAGGCGTGGCAGGTACGGGCGCCATAGCCAGAGCGCCAGCAGCACCACGAGGGCGTGCACCCACCACAAGCCAATCGCCGACGGCAACCAATCCTTTTCCATCCACGTGCGCGCTGCCGACAGCAGATTGGAGTACACGAAGTACAGCAAGATGACGACGCCAATCCTGGAATAACGCCCCTGCCGCGGGGCGAGTTCAGCCAGCGGAATTGCGAGCAGCGCCAGCAGAAGCGCCATCAACGGCAGGGACAGCCGCCACTGCAGTTCGGATTGGGCGTGGCTATCGGGGTCGCGCCACAGATCCGCGGTCGAACGCGCCTCGACGCGTACCGGCCCCCCTTTCGCGGCATCCACCCGAACCGGAATACCGTACTCCTCAAAGTGGACGCGTCGAACGCTGGGGTCACCGGGCGTCGTCTCATAACGGTTACCGTCCTGCAACACGAGGACATGCACATCGCCCTGTTCCTCGACACGCTGGGTGGCGCGATCGGCCAGCACGATCTCGACGCGTGCGCCCAGATGCCGCTCGATGAACACCCTTCTGAGCCCACCGTCCGGATCCTGGGATTCCGCGTAGAACACGCCGGCACCCCGCAGGAAGCCATGAAACTTGCCGGGCTCCAACTGACTGAACTGCGCTGCGCGCAAGGCCTCCTGGCGGATCCCCTCGGCGCGCGCGAAAGCACGCGGTGCGACCGACAGGGCAAGCCAGGCCAAGACCACGGCGACCCCGAGACCCAGCAGCCCCACCGGCCACAACATACGCTGCGGACCCATCCCACAGGCCAGCAGGGCCGCCATCTCACTGTCGTGATACAGCCTCCCGAGCGCCAACACGACACCCAGCAGCACGCCGACCGGTACCAACACGGTCAGGTTCTGGATCGACATCAGCGCGATCAGGTGCAGGATGACGCCCCGTGGATAGCCGCGCTCCGCAGCCTGACCGAGTACCTGCGCCAACTGGTTGCTGACCAGGACCGCCATCAGGACACCCGTCACCGCGAGCCAGGAGATGGCAACTTCACGCCCGACGTATCGATCAACCGTTGCCACCCGACCTCCCCACGTGCCCCACGAACGCCTCGGACGCGCCCCGAGCGAAGCCCTTGAAGTACACTCTACTCCCGGCAGCGGGCGCCGCGAGGCGCCTGACTGCCCGTCCTGTTTTACCCAACCGCGCGTATCCGGGTCGACCCAGAGTCGGAATGGCGCACGGCTGGCACCGCGTCACGGAGACCGTCCATGCAGTTTACGACCGAATCTTCCTTTTCACGAATCCGTAGCGCCTGCGCCATCGTCGGCATTTACGACGGCGGCGAATTGCCTGAGAGCACGACCCGCATCGACGAGATGCTCGGCGGACGAGTGCACCGGATCATCAAGGCCGGGGATTTCACCGGCCGACTCGGCGACACGCTGCTGCTGCCGGATCTCGAGGGTCGCATCCAGCGGGTCCTGCTCGTCGGCCTCGGTCCCGCCAAGGCGCGCTCGCGCCGCAACTTCCGCCGCGCCATGAGCCAAGCCGCACAAGTGCTCCTCAAGACCCCGGCGACCGACGCGCTGCTCGGCCTGACGCACGACGAGCACCCGGATCTCGACGCTTACTACCGCGCCCGGATGGCCGTCGAACTGATCTCACAAGCCCGCTATCGGATCCCGGATTTGAAGTCCGGCCGAAAGCCCAAAGCGCCCCGACTCGAGCGCGTCAGTCTGCTGGCCGCCGACCGCACCCGTGCCGCGACGATGACAAAGGCAATCCTGCATGGGGAAGGCATCGCGGCGGGCAGCGCCGTTGCCAAGGATCTCGCGAACCTGCCGCCGAACATCTGTACCCCGACCTATCTCGGCAAGGCCGCGTTGGCACTCGCTAAGAGCCATCGCAAGATTCACACCCGAGTGCTCGCCGAGCCCGAACTGAAGCGCCTCAAGATGGGATCGCTGCTCTCAGTCACCAGTGGCACCGCGGAACCGGCCCGTCTGATCGTGGTGGAGTATCGCGGCGCGGCGGCGGCAATCGCCCCGATCGCGTTGGTCGGCAAGGGCGTCACGTTTGATTCCGGCGGCATCTCACTCAAGGATCCCGGCGGCATGGATGAGATGAAGTTCGACATGTCCGGGGCAGCGGCGGTACTGGGCGCCGTCAAGGCGCTGGCGGTCATCAACGCTCCCATCAACGTCGTCGCGATCGTACCGGCCTGCGAGAACATGCCGGGTGGCAAGGCCACCAAACCGGGGGACATCGTCACCTCCATGGCGGGACTGACGATCGAGGTGTTGAACACCGACGCGGAAGGACGCCTGATCCTTTGCGACGCCCTGACCTACAGTCGCCGCTTCAAGCCATCGGCCGTGATCGATGTCGCCACGCTGACCGGTGCCTGTGTGGTCGCACTCGGGCAACATCTGTCAGGCCTCATGAGCAACGACGACACGCTCGCGGCTGAGCTCGTGGCCGCGGGCACGCGCTCCGGCGATCCGTGCTGGCGCATGCCACTCGGCGAGGAATATCAGGAGCAACTGAAGAGCAATTTCGCGGATCTGGCGAACGTCGGTGGCCGCGAAGCGGGTGCCGTGACGGCCGCCTGCTTTCTGTGGAAGTTCGTCGACGGCCTGAAGTGGGCCCATCTGGACATCGCCGGCAGTGCGTGGCTCAACGGCGCGCAGAAAGGCAGCACCGGCCGCCCCGTGAGCCTGCTCGTCGATTACCTACTCGCGCAGAAATAAATGGCTCCCGAGGTCGACTTCTATGTGCTCGCGGACACCGACGGGCGCGGCCGTCTGTTGCAGGCCTGTGGGCTAATCGAAAAAGCCTACCGGCAGAACCTGACCGTGTGTGCCTGCCTCGATAGCTCGAGCGATCTGGAGCTGCTGAGCGAACTGCTGTGGACGTTCGAGGATCGGAGTTTCATCCCGCATGAACGGATCACGAATCCCGACGAGACGCGCATCGGTCCGCCGCCGGCGACACCCGTATGGCTCGGCTCGACGGTGAGTGTGACGGCAGATCTGCTCGTGAACCTGAGCGAGACGCTCCCGACCGGCTACCAGCACTTCCCGCGTATCGCCGAACTGGTGGACGCCGACCCCAAGCGTCGCGACGCCGGTCGGC
>Ga0164296_1000541_pt1 | contig 44088 bp, 46 predicted proteins | sample GEODES057metaG_FD_113533 | JGI IMG/M metagenome (GOLD analysis project Ga0164296, IMG submission 113533) | Dystrophic lake water microbial communities from Trout Bog Lake, Wisconsin, USA - GEODES057 metaG | ecosystem: Environmental > Aquatic > Freshwater > Lake | place: USA: Trout Bog Lake...
AAATTTTTGTTATTTTTTCATGATTTTGATTTAGAGTTTTTTTGCGTCACCAAATATAAGAGAAATGGTGACGCAAAAAAACTACCAAAAATATGTATGTGAAAAATGTGACTTTACATGCTGTAAATACCAAGGTTTTGAAAGACATTTAACCACACTGAAACACAAAAAAGTAGTTTTTGGTGACGGTTTGGTGACGCCAAAAAACTACCTTAAACAATATTCATGTGAGAAATGTTTCAAGGTATATAAATCTAGAAACGGTTTATGGTCTCATTTAAAAAAATGTGAAAAACTATTACAAAATGACACTTTACAGTTATCCAACTTATTAGACCCAACGGATACTCTCTCCATTTTAACTCTGGTAAAACAAAACCAAGAGTTCAAAGAAATGATGATGGAACAAAATAAATATGTAATGGAACTTGCCGAAAAAATGAATACCAATCAAGTTGTCAATTATAATACACAAAACAATACACAAAACAATCAATTTAACCTTCAATTCTTTTTAAACGAAACATGCAAAGATGCTATGAATATCAATCAGTTTATTGATTCTATTCAAATTAAATTAGAGGATTTGGATTATACGGGGAAGCATGGCTATGTCAAGGGTCTCTCGAATGTAATTGTGAGAGAACTAAAAGCGTTGGATCAAAAATCCAGACCATTACATTGTTCAGATGAAAAAAGAGAAGTAATTTATATAAAAACCAATGATGTATGGGAAAAAGACATAGACTACGCAGGGGTTACCCGTTTTACCAAACATCTCGCCCATAAAAAGTTCTTGAAAATCAAAGAATGGGTGGAAGAGAATCCCACATGTATGGCGCACGATGATAAGAAAAACGATGAATACTTAAGTATATTGGGTCAAATTACATCAGGCTTCACACATTTGAATGGAAGTGAATGTCAAGAATCTATGAAAAAAATTATAAAAGCGTTGGTGAAACAAATAACAATTCAAAAAACAATTCTTTAAAGAAATGTTAAGTGTGCAACTACATGAGTTTTGTGTCTGGGTTAATGAGTAAGTCTTTGCAAACGTATCTTTTTCTTGAATTTTTCTTCGTCATGAAACAAATACAACTTAAACTCGTGTTTTTCATAGTCTCCAATGTTTTCTCGTTCGGTAATACGAGAAACCATTTTCAGTTCAGGAATATAAACAACATATTGATATAAACCATCATTTCTCATAATTTTATCAAAAGTATACCCTTCATAGTTTTTTTCCATTACTTCCTCATTTGTAGTACATAAATGTAAAAGAGAACAATCATTTTGAACTCGCCTTATCATTTTCATGGTTGTATTTATATATTCCAGTTCGCCTAACCATTTCATATAAAATTCATATGAATTCGAACTCAAGTCAATCATTCGGTGATTGAACTGAAACTGAATCATATTTAACAAATCTACAAGTCGTCGGATAGGCGAAGTTATGTGGACGTATGCGTCCATGTCAAGAAGTTCATGTTGAATTGGTAATGGTGTTCCATCATCACCCTCCCTTTTGAGAGAAGAAATATCAATGTATTTTCCAGAAGAACTATTCCATATCTTTATAAAAGTCTCTACTTCCTCTGGAATTGTTACGTTTTTCAAATCTAAATGAAAGTTTGGTTTGAGAATCGTGGAACGAAATATCCCGTTATTATGTGAGAGTAAATCTTGTGCGCTATGGTAATTCATAAAAATCATTAAATACGCTACAACATCATGACTATTTTTGATATTATTTAAATACTTGTATTTCTTTGATAATTTTTTTGTTACAGAAAATAGTTGATTGTATTGGTCAAGTCGTAAAAGTTCTTCTTCTTCATATACATAATTTTTTGAAAGACGAACTTTACAATTTGCGTAATTCATGGATAAAATCTCACCATTCTCTTCGTTTATCTGTATGTCCAAAACAAAAGCAAGACGTGTATTTCCAGACTGTAAACTACATAAACAGTCAGATAATATTGTAGGAAGCATAGGTCGTTTTTTATCAGGCAAATAAATGGTGGAAATTCTACGAGAGAAGGAATTCCATAAATTCAATACATCTAACCAAATTGTTACATTCGAAATATAAATACTCAACATGACCGTTTTTTCATCCATTTGTTGAATACTGAACGCATCATCAAAATCGAGACTGTTTGGAGGGTCAATTGAAAACACATGAATACTTGTTCGATCTTCAATAGTCGGGTATTTTTTTGTTATGTTTTCTAAAAACGCATCTTGTGAATTGGTTTTGAGCGCTTTCGAGGTATCTTTTGTGAATTTTTGAATGGAAGTATTCAAACTTTTACAATATAACAAATATTCATAAAAGTGGTCTAACTTATCCACAGGTCCAATGGATTCGGTCAAAGAACCATATGGATGTTTTTGACCTTCTTTCCATTCCACAAACATAAATGTTACATAAAGGTTTGCGTATACTTTGGAAAACCCAACATGTTTCATTTCATAAGGTACGAGGAAAGACGGTATTCGAAAGTCATCGGGAACACATTTATATAAGAGTTTTCCGTTTTTTCTTCCATACGTTTTTGTGTTTTTTAAAAGCAACACACCTGGAATACAATGTGAATGTCTCGTGGACGAATGTAGTATAGTTACATCCTTTTTAATATAGTCATACGTAAAAACATCATTTGTTAGCAATTTATATTCTGCTGGATTTTTGAAATGTTTGATTTCGACGGGTTGAAATGTAAGGGTTTCGTGAACCGTCCATTCACTGTAGTTACGGTCATGAATGAGAATTTTGTAGGCAGTTTCCATTTTGCCTCTTTAAATAATGAGTATATTAAATGTATCATTGAGTTTTTATTTCAAGTTTTATTCAATTTTATTGTAAAAGATATCTTTTATGTTAAAAACATTTTTGACTTTTTGTTATAACATGTATAAATCAAAAAGGGAATAATAAAAAATCCAAAAACATAATAATACGAGTTTGAAATATCCTTTGAGTATCCATATAATGTATATATAGGTTCTCCGTTTGCGAGCAGTGGGTAATTATAAACCTCTTGCGCGTTAACTGATAAAATGTTAAGTAAATGATAATATATGGAATAATTTTTCAATTCGGGATACTGTTTTGTTTGTTGACCTGAATTTATATATTGAAAAACACAATAAATCCCCCAAAATGCGTTTGCGAGACTTATTTTTTCAAAAATATACAGCAATGAGTTGAAAAATATTGCTTCTAAAAATTTTGAAAAAAATGAAATGTATAAAAAACTAGTAAATATGTCAATATTATTTGGTGATAAATAAGATATAACTAAAGTATTCAACAAAAGATATATACTTGTGCTTGTTAACCAAGTTAAACATGTATAAATTATATAAAACGATTTGTAATTTATAATATTTATGTTACCAAAATATTTCGCAAAATAAATCATTTTTTCGATTTCAAATAAATTTACAGCAACAACTGAAATAAGTGATGTAGTTATTGAATATGCGTTATTCATTAAAAAAAAATAACCATTTACATTATCTTGGAAGTTGGTTCCATTTAATAGTATATAATAAATAATAAGAGGAACATGTGAGAATAAAATAGCGTATTGATAAGTTTTGTTTCTTAAAATGTATTTAAAAATGTTGTAAAACGCATTATATATTTTTGTCATTAAAAACCCGGTTGAAATATAACTTTTATAATTTATAATTTCCAAGAACACTACCTCCGCTGTTACAGTGGTTGTATTTTCATCACGTTTTTTTTCTATACCCAAAACTTGTTGTTCGTAGTATTCCAGTCGGTTTGATATTTCCAAGAGTGATGTATTCAAAACGATCTCTCCTTCTTCCATCACCATCAGTTGATCTACACTCTCCAAAATGATGTTATTGGGATGATGTAAAGTTAAAATGATTGGAATATCCAACTCTTTCAACAGTTTCATAATATGAATCGAGGTCTTGATATCCAGATTTGACAACGGTTCATCTAAAATTAATAAATCTGGGGTTTCCATGGTATTCAAAAGAATGGATAGTTGTACCAACTGTCCCGTGGAAAGGGATTTATTCTCGTCGTTTCCAATATACTTATCCTTGATATTCATCAATCGAAACCGTTCCAAGTAATAATCTACGGAATGCGTATAACGATAAGAATCTATAAACATTTGAACGGTTTCTTTGACGGTCAAATAGGGATTGAAAATCGGTTTGTGACCAATCATTTTGATGTTCGAATGATGATAGTTGAGTTTTCCCGAGAGAACATAAGGCGCTGGTAAATCATAGTTATTGATGACGTTGAGAAGCGTGGTTTTCCCACACCCAGAAGCACCCGCAATAACAATAATTTGATTTGATTTTGGTAAAGTGAGGGAAACATTCCTAAGAATAGATCGTTCTTTCACAAAAACAGAAATATTATTAAAAGAAAAAATAACATCCGAAGTGTTATCACCAGCGCGTTTCGTAAGAGATCTTGTCAAAGACTTGACAGATTCCTTAAATAGTTTTTTCATAGTAGGACGTTTTGGTTGTGTCGTTTTTTTTTGAGGTTTACTTTCTTCGTCTTGTTCTTTTTCTTTATTTTCCTTTTCTTCTAGTTCTATTATTTGAAATTCGTTATTATTCATAATAATAATAATGAATATGCGAAATATTACAAAAAAAATAACTCGTTAGGTTTCGTTATCATTTTTGTTAATATAATTTATCTCGGATATATTTACCTTTTTAACAACGTCTCTCTTCACATTTTGCAACTGTAGAGCGTACATACAAGTATGTGGAAGTATTGCTAAATTATTCATATATGTTCTGTAACGAAATGTCGAAATACTCGTGTTTTTTCCAAATTTTATACTATACCACCAGTAAGCTGGAATTTGTAAAATCTGCTCTTGGTTGACAACAACATCTAAACATTTCACTTTATCAAAATCGGGTTTGTATTGAGATTGAATATTCCACGGATTGATCGGCGAACGAAACTCAAAATTTTCATAATCATAAATAGGTTGTAAGTATTTTGAATAAATCGGCGGCGTTAGTTTCACCGAAACTGAACCTTGAGTAACCATAAAATAGTTTCGATAATTCAACTCATAACGAAACGGCGTTGTTGTATTCGTAGACCCAGAAATAATATCATATAAGCAATTTGATACCATATATGGTCTAAAAAACGAATCATTATGTTGAAAATGTTTCAATACACCAGTTTCTTTTAAAAAATCTCCATTATTCTCTGTAAAATATTGCGAATCCTTATCTTCATCAAATAATTTTAAAAGAGACGGAGTGTGTAAAGGAATATGAATTTCTGTATCATAATTTGTGTCTTTTGCGTTTCTTAGTTTCATTTCAAAAGCGGGATAACTTTCGAGAAGACTAGACATGGTTGTATAACGCATAAGTTTATCAAAACTTTCATTGTTCATATCAAATAATACTGGTTGTCGTAAGTCACAAATTTCTTCTAACTTATCCTTTGACGCATTGTCTATCTCATAAACTTCCAACTCATCGCTCGTCTTTAAATGAAAATAAATATGAAGATATATGAATAAAACGATTAAAAATATAAAAATTGTAAATATGACTTTCATAACTAATAAAAAAATATACAAATATTTCATTGTTTATACGAACCTTATAAGGTTTAATGTTTAATCTTCATCTACTTTGGGCGCAATAAAAAATAAAAATAAACTATCCTCTCCTAAATCATATTTCACCCTCATTGGGTAACTTCCACTCAATGATATTTGGATATCATTGGATAACTTTGTGGTTAGGCACATTTTGTGAAAGTAACTTAAACTATACGATAATTTAAAAGACTCGCCTTCAGCAATAGAATATTCTGTCAAATCATCAATTGGAATATTTACTAACATTTCCCCGACGGTTCCTGAAGTAGAAATATCCACCTTTTCTTCAGAGCAAGATAGGTGTATTACATTCCCAAATAACGATAGTTGAGAACATAGTTCCATTATTTTTTTTGATGGAAGCGCTATTTCAACATCATACTCTACTGATGGAATAGTTAACTGATCCATGTCAAGTTCTGCTAAAGGTATCTTAAAAAATTTATCAAAATGCGTTGAATTGTCCGAGGTTGTTTTCAAGTCTATATGAAAATGGTCGGGTTCTTTTTCATCACAATACATGCGAATGTTATGTTCTTGCGAAGTAGATAGAACATTAAAAAAAATTTGTGTGTCAAAACAAATAGATACGTCTTCCTCCACATTATATTCACTAAACCATGACGAAGTTAACGTAACATCAAACAAACATATATGAGACTTATCCATACCTTGGATATAAAATGCGTCTTTTTGAAATAAAACTTTTACGAGGGATGCACAAGTTTTTAGTCTTTCAAATATAGAAATAAAAATATCCTTCTTCTTTTTTTCTGTTATAGATAGGTTCATTGTATAAGTTGTAGAGTTGATTTTAATAGTTTTTCCGAGTTATTATAGTAGGGGGAACCGGGGGTTCCCCCTTGCCCACTCCCGCCCTTCGGGGAATTCTAATTCATTACCTTTTCCCATGATAAGATTTCTTGATGAAAAATTGTTATAATTTTCCTGGGTTCCCGGTGGATAATGCTGTATTATAGTTATCTCTCATTCAAATAACACCAGTCCCATTTCGTCAATAATGGTAGAATGATAATATTTTTGCGTTTTGTTCAAATCAACAACACCCATATATGTTCCAGGGGAACCGGGTTTGGGTCCAGTTACATTATTAACAAATGGAAAGGTTGAGTTACCATCACCGGTGTTATTTTTCAACATATTAACAGGTGGGTTTGTTATATTTTTCATAAACTTTTGACGGGTTTTTAACAAATAAATTTTACGAGCAGTTCTAAACCATATAAAACTTCGAATAATTGAAAATGCGCATATAAGCGTGCATAAACTCAAAATGTTCATCATTGTTTTATAACATAAAATTAAATTATAAAACAAGTTTCAATTTTTTATGAATCGCCAATAATATTTTGAGAAACACATAACTCCTCGTCGTTAGCGAATTCATTTTCATCATTGTTTTGTGTCATATCAAATTCTAATTTTTGTTTGCTTACAATGTCTTCGTCTACAAAAACATTTTCTTGAAACACAATATCTGCTAGTTTTTGATTTGTTTGCATAGTAAATGATTGTAATGATAATAACAAGTCTTTCAAGTTTGACATTTCATTTTTCAACGTATTCAAATCTTGTTTTACTACCTCAACATCGGCGTTTACTTGTGGGTTTATTTTTTGTTGTGGTTGTGACGGAACCTGTTGAGGTTGTGGTTGAGGTTGTGGTTGTTGTGATTGTCTTTTTTCTAAATTTTCCAATCGCGTAACTATGCTTTGAAACACAGCTTCATCTACCACACGAACGTTTTCATTAAACGATTCACCCCCTTCAACACCCACTCCAGAACTTGACAAATTTTGAACGATCTGTTCTAACACAGAAAAATGGTTTTCCAGTTTTCCTAAACGAAGAGTAGTTAATCCAATGGCGTCAGGAATAGATAATTTGGTTTGTTGCATTCTTTGTTGTTGCATCTGTTGTGGTTGTTGTTGTTGCTGAGGTCGTACTTGTTGTGGTTGAGAAGTTTCACCAGCGCGTCTTGCTCTTGCACTTGCGTTTGCTCTAGAACTCATTTTTAAGTTTCTTATATTTTCATATAATTAATTTTCAAATAATATTACGCACGCATAGGCATAAAAACAGATGAATGGCATTTATAATCTTCCACAACAAAATCCTCCACTTTATAGTCGTTTATATTTTCATAAATTTGGTTTATAGAAAGTCTCGGAAATTCCAACGGTTCACGCTGAAGTTGTTGTGACAACGCTTCTATATGGTCGTCATATATATGCGCGTTCCCTAAAGTATAAATAAACTCATGCGCTTCTAAACCACAATGATGTGCCAATAAATGCGTCAATATTGAATAAGATGCTATATTGAATGGAACTCCCAACCCTATATCTCCACTTCTCTGAAATAACATGCATGACAATTTATTTCCTCGTGTTACTTGAAATTGAACCATTACATGACAAGGAGGCAACGCCATTTCATCAAGTTGACATGGATTCCACGCAGTCATTAGTAACCGACGACTTGTGCGTTTTATGGGATCTGCGCTCTTTAAGTTGTTTATTATATATTGTAACTGGTCGATACCTTGTCCGCTATAATCGTTGTGACAATTTTGATAAGGTGCATTAAAGTGTCTCCATTGATAACCATAAATCGGTCCAAGATCACCTTCTTCTCTCGTGAATAATCCCCGATCATCCAAAAAATTTCTGGTTGAATTTGCGTCCCATATATGAACACCTTGTTCGTTTAGCGTATTGTTACTGGTTTCGCCTCGAATAAACCAAAGTAACTCCTTGAGCGCTGTTTTCCACGCAAGTTTTTTGGTTGTCAGAAAGGGTATTTTCCGACCATTGAGAGAAAAACGCATGAACTCACCAAAAACCGAAAGGGTATTTCCATTGCGTCCTTCTTCCATCACACCTTCTCTCATAATTTTTTTAATCAAATTGAGATATTGTTGTTCCTCTAAGTTTGACATATAACTTATTTCAACGTTTGTTTTTAATGTCTTTTCTGTATTTATTTCTTTTTATAAATCATATAAGATATGGATAGTTTTGAAGAAACTACAAAAAATATTACAAAGAAGGGTTTTTTTCATCATGTGTTTCATTTTGATGAAGACTCGAAACATGAAGTCATGAACATTATTCAGTATGCACTTCTCGCAATCATACCTGTTGTTATACTCAACAAGTTGAGTCAAAAATTCGTTCCAGAGGCGGATGAACAGAAAGGGAGTGTTGAGATTTTAGCAGAAGTAATGATTCAAGTATTAGTTGTATTCTTGGGAATTTTTATGATTCATCGTATTATCACCTATGTTCCAACTTATAGTGGAAATAAATACCCAGAGTTCAATGTTATTGGGATTGTTTTAGCAGTATTAATGATAACCATGAGTTTACAAACGAAATTAGGAGAGAAGGTGAGTATTTTAGTGGATCGAGTCATTGATTTATGGGAAGGAAATACCGGTTCTAAAACCGACCAGAAAAAGAAGGGACAGGGACAAGGTCAAGGACATGGAACCGTTCGAGTAAGTCAACCCATTTCAGGGCAGCAGTCACCTTCTACCCAGTCACAAATAAACGCAATTCAAAACTCGTTATACGGCGGGGGTCAGAGTGGTGGTGGTGGTGGTGGAGGTGGTACCATGATTAGTTCATTACCAACTTCAGGTCAGCAACAGTCCCCAAATTACGATGCTATGTATAGAAATGACACAACCCCTTTAGTAAATGCGGCTACACCTGGGTTCGACCAAGGATATAATGAACCCACCGCTGCCAACGAATCCTTGGGAAGTGCGTTTGGAGGAAGTTTATGGTAGGGGGAACCCACGGTTCCCCCTTGCCCCCTCCTATTAAACCGAGTATTTATATAATTTTTAAGTCTCACTTGAAAAATCGTAATGATATTTTAAAATTTATTCTAAAAAACTTACGATTCTTTAAAAATCACATTTTTAGGATACCTGTGGACATAACTGGTTTATGGTAAAACTAGAGGGAACCCCTGGTTCCCCCTAATACAACAAATAATATCTATATAAAAGTTTTACATATATATTATTAGTATGGATGTTGCAACATTAATGAAAGCGTTGGAAAATGACGACCACGCTCATTTACTCAACTTAACTACTTCAAAAATAAAACAAATGAAATTAGAAATTTTAAAAGAACTTGGACTTACTCGCGCCGAATTTTTGGAAATGATGGAAAAATTAAAACCATACCGCTATGTGGATGGAATGAATGAAATAAGACACGGCGCATATTTACGTTGGATACCAATTAATGAACCCAAAAAAGGGTTTGAACTTAAAAAGGGTGGTATATTTTGCGACTTTCGTGTTTCCGATGAAGGAACATTTGTGTTATGTAAATCCTTTCACCATAAACATTTTCAATTTAAAATGGAAGATTGTTTGTTGTTTCAAAAATTGAGTGATCAAGAACAAGTGTTATTATGTGCAATGGATCATTTAACAAAGTGACATAAATTTATGACAAACCATCAAAACCATTTTTTATATCTTAAGTAAATTAAACTAAACAAAAATAATCTAAAATAGTAAATTGATAATTTTATGATGAGAGAAATGTTTATATATAATCCAATTGTACCATAACAAACATCTTTTCTATAATATAAATAAAATGCGGTGACTCCAGAAGTAAGTATTAAATTTACAAAAACATGTAAACCTACATATTTTTGTAAAGAAATATTATATTCTTGCGGTCTTGAGTTATGTATTATACTACGTATTATGACTCCTTTTTCAATGAATAAAATTATTAAAAAATTGTATACATCATAAACAATCCATAATATAAAAAAAGCGCTAAAACTATTTCCTTGATAAAGACAATTCACATTTTGGTTGTTAGTTATTAAAATAATTTCTGTTGTTATAAAGGACAAATGAAAAACAGCGTTTTTTGTTTTCAAATTAAAAAAAGCATATTGTAAATCAAGCGCGTTTGTTCTAAAATTGACAATTTCGTCATTTCTTTCTATATCTGGTTCTCTTTCTATATTTACAGCCTGAACATTTTGAGCTACAATCGGTTTTACATATACATGTAACACTGGATCCGCATGAACAACTGGTGGTTTCATTACATAACTATAATCTGTTATTTTTATATATTTTTCACTTCAATCTTTCAACAAGATGTTAAACTAAGGTTTTTCTTTTTATTTTTAACGCCGTTTTATTTCTCTTTGTAAATTTCAAGTATCTTCGTTTTTTGCACTGAAATTTATTACGTCTTAAATTTTTTCTAGTAAATATTGAACGTGTACACGCTCCAATAGCCAATGGTTCAACTTCAACAGTAGGCGCAACTTTTTTAATACAAGAACATAATTTTTGCGCCATTAACTTTTCCGCAACCTCACGCAATTTTTGTTTGTTTTTTGGTATTTCTACTTGATAAAAGTTTAGTAACTGAATATAGTCCCTATTTGTTAATTTATATGACATTTCTACCAACTTCTTCTAAAGTATTGAAACACAAAATTTTTAATGGCTCTAGTTTTTTACTGGAAGTAATATATGTCAAACAAAATCAAGGTTGTGGTTTTTGACCTTGATGAAACTCTTGGATACTTTAAACAGTTTGGATTATTATGGGAATCTATCGTCACGTACTTAAAACAAAACAACGCCCTTTTTGAAAACGAGGAACAACAACAAAATGCGTTTAATGAAACTCTTGATATGTATCCTGAATTTATTCGACCGAATATAGAAATGATTTTCAATTATTTAAAAGAGAAAAAAAACAAAAATGAGTGCGCTTCAGTTATGATTTATACAAATAATAGAGGACCCAAAAAATGGGTTTACCTTATTAAAAATTATTTTGAAACAAAACTCAATGATTTTCTCTTTTTCAATCAAATCATATCCGCGTTTAAAGTCAATGGTAAGCAAATAGAACCCAATAGAACTACTCATGAAAAAACATACAATGATTTGATAGAATGTTCTAAGATTCCGAAAAATTCACAAATTTGTTTCTTGGACGATACACACTATCCACAAATGACAAATGATAACGTTTACTATATCAAATTAAAACCTTATGTATATAACATACCCATTCAAGAGTTAATTAACCGTTTTACAACAACGACTTTTTATGAAAATATTTCAAGTCGTTCTAGGTCAAATATAATTGAGTTTATAACTCAACATATCAACACGTGTGAATATACTTATGTAAAAAAATCAAAAAAAGAATATGTAGTTGATGTCGTTATTACAAAAAAAATATTAGAACACATACATGATTTTTTTCAAGATAAATAGTTGGTTGTTGTTTCTGTGATGGTTTTTTTTATACTAGTGAGATAATTCATAAGTATTTGATTAATTGCTGTGGTGGCAAACAAAAATAGTCCAGCGCTAAACACTATTTTTCTATCTAGTTCAGTAAATTTTATTTTTCGAAACATATTGAATCTCCATAATAAGAACAAACTAATATAAATTTTTACATAATAATCCAACTCTTCAATATAAACTTTGGCGTCATTCGATATTCCTAATGCGTACGCAATTAAACATATATAAGACAAAACAATAAACAAGTTGAATAATTTACTTTGAAATTCAGTTACAATCAATTCATACATATATTATATTTCTATAATTTTTTCGTTGTCATACTCCAGGTTAGTTCCTTCATTCAGTGTCGTATTTGAATAAATAGAAAGTGTTCTTGCACTTGCGTCCGTTGCGTTTACATATTTCGGCATCCAATAGTAAGGAACAATTGCGTCCATGTTTGGGTAATGTTCGCGAAAAATGGAACGGTAATATGTTTTTTCGTCAGTGTCACATGGATTATGAAGAGCCTGTATACTTTCACAATTTGAAACGCAACTAGAAGCGTACTCCTGAATAATTTGATATAAAGAACGGGTTTCACTTCCACTCACACCGTCACTAAACGCCTCTTTTCGTCTCCATAAAACACTTTTTGGAAGAAGCTGTTTACAGTCTTCTTTATTCAACTCAGAAAATGCCAATCTCAATAAATATTTTTCACATTGTTTATTTGATTTTTTAGAAGACCCATGAAATCGCAATTCGGGATGAATACTCAAATAATATTGTACAAATGAACGATCTAAAAATGGCGTTCTAGGTTCAAGACCATGGGACGAAATACATTTATCCGATCGTAAAACATCAAATAAATATATATCCTTCAATAGTCTTCGGCATTCCTTGTCAAACTCTATTGCGTCTGGCGCAAGATGCATATATAAATATCCTCCACAAAGTTCATCTGACCCATCTCCATTGAAAATTACTTTGGCTTCACTATTTTCTGAAATGTATTTTCCTAGTAAATAATTTCCAATGCTTGCGCGAACTGTTGTTGTATCATAACTTTCAATCGTTTTAATGACTTCAGGTATGGCATCTAAAAAATCCTGTTCTTCTACAATGATTTCTGTATGGTTTGTTCCCAAATGCTCCGCAACTATTTTGGCGTGTTTCAAATCATCTGACCCAGCAAGTCCTATACTATATGTTTCGAGTGGAGGTGCGTCTAGGTTCAGTAGTTTATGTTGCTGATTTACAAGCGCTGTAATCAAACTACTATCAAGTCCCCCTGATAAAAGACACGCAATTGGTCTTTCTGTTGTAAGAACTCGTTTTTTTACCGCATTTGTCAAATAAAATCTTATATTATTCAAAACATTTGACAATTCACTCATTTCGTTTCCTGGATTCGACATAATACTATTAAAACCTGTACTATGATATACAGATTCCCATGTTGTTGAGTCAACTATCCAGTTCGCACAAACTGTAGTTGGTAAAATAAAAGATAAAAAAGTTCCTGGTTTTACATGTTCTATTTTATGTGTGCCAGTCAATCCTCGATTTAAAAATTCACTCAAACATTTTATTTCAGACGCGAAACCAAATATTTTGGAGTGACCGAAAATAGTATCATTCAACTTTTTGGGGCGTAACATATAGAGCGGGCGAACACCATAAGGGTCTCTCGCAACATATAATTTAGAGTCTGTTTCATGAGAACGAAAGTCGCATAGAATAAACGAAAAAACACCATCCAACATTTGTAGTGTTTGTGTTAGTCCATATTTCTCATACAAGTGAAGGATTACCTCACAATCAGAATCGGTTTCTGGAACCACATCCATCATTTCATACAACTCTTTATAGTTATATATCTCTCCGTTACAAATCAACGCCATATTACGTATAATAATGGGTTGATCCGACGCTGGGTTTAACCCATTAATGGCTAGTCTGTGAAACCCAAAAATACATTTCAAACATATATTATTCAATTTAGACGATTCAGGTCCGCGTCCGACACCCTTTTCAAACTGGTCTTTAATAAATTGTTTGGGTATTGCGAACTCATCATGATTTAGCAAAGAAAAAATTCCACACATGTATTATCAAGTATTACCTGTTATTTATAAACCCAAACCTTTATGTTATTTTTATAGTCATCTTATTATAAGAATGTCAACTTATGTTTTCAACGCACCTGAAAAGTCTTCGGACATTCATAATTCTACAAACCGACGAATTTATGATAGAAATATTCCATCCAAAATGTTACAACCATATTTAGATGTGAGACCTGTTATGACAAAATATTCACTGATGCCAATTGTAGACCCTAGAAAACCCCCTACTGCGCATATGCAACAACAACCCGTTTATCAACCGAGAGATGTATTTAATCCAGGAAACCGCCAAGCACCCTGGTCTGGTTTTGCAAATTCGGTGAATGTTGAATCGGAGTTAAGAAATCAAATTTACGCTCTACAAAAGTGTAGTCAGTCAGTTTATGTGCCAAGTAGTTCAAGTGACTTGTATGAATATAACTTTCAACCACAAAAAAATATTGATACGAATAAATATCAACCCTATCCTGGATTGTTCAAACAAGAGAAATTTCAATCATTTAATCCTAATACAGAAAACATAGGTAATGGGTTATTTCAAAACTGCACGAGACAACAGTTGAAGGATATTCCATCAAAACCCAGTTGTAAATAGATTCACTGCGGTTCTTTAAGTTATTATTTAAATATAATAACATACGCATATCACATATGGAAAACGATTTTGTGTCCGGTGTTACTTTACAGTGTCTCATGAATCGAGACCAATATGCCAAATATATTGAACGACAAGGGTTACCCACAAAATCGCTTTCTTTCAAAAAGGATAAAAAATTTTATCGTAGACGGATTTATGATATTACCAAGTCATTGTTGAATAATGACCCACCCGATGCACTTTTAAAAGACGTACAAGATTCGTTTGATTCCTATGTTTCTTCGTGTATTCATTATTTCAAAACGTTGGATAAAACGGATTTGATTCAAGAAGACTATGCAACTATAAGTGAAAGTATTAATATGATGAATGAAATTGAAGAACCCGATGTGAATCAAGCAAATACATTGATGATGCGTTCCATTAAATTTAACTATGAAAATGGAAAAGATGGGACATTAGAAAGTTTTGTAAAAATAAATAAAACAGAACCCGAAATTGCCGAAATTATTCCACAACAAAAGGAATTCCACTTAAAAGACCCCATATTCAAGAAAAAAGGGATTCGTAAAAAGAAAAATATAATGAATAAGTATGACGAAACAAACGAAAAAATACAACAGTAGATATTATAGGAAAAAAGGAAAACGAATAACAAAAAAAAATATTCAATTCAGTCAGTTTCATAAATTAACAAAATTGAGTTGTAGTCCTTCTGCCAAAAAAAAAAATTATAGTTGTTTATCTGACGACGCCATTTTTAAACTAAAGGAACTTTGGAACGCAAGACATCCCGACGTAAAAATAGATAGTAAAGACCCAAAAGAAATATGGAGTGCGTTAAAAAATTACATGAGTGATGTTTGCGACAAAGAAACTTGTTGGTTAAAACAAAATTTTGTGAATGGAAAATTGGATGATGAGTTAGAAAAATCATTTGCTCCAAAGTCACCCGCAAGTTGGAAAAAAAATCCAAATGAATGGTTATCTTCCGTTGATATTATGAAAGTTATGAAACAGTATGAACGCGCTTACACTTGCTTCAATTTTATGGGTCCTTCTCCAATTGATTATGACACACATAAAGTCAACGGCGAATGTGTATGGGACGAATTGTGTCATTTCAAGTTACAAGATGAAATTAAGAAGAAAAAATTCAAGATTGGTGTTATTTTTAACCTTGACCCGCATTATAAAGGAGGTTCTCACTGGGTATCCTTATTTATAAATATCAAAAAGGGCCAAATTTTTTTCTATGACAGTGCGGGAGATAAAATTCCAAAACAAATCATGAAGTTTGTGAATACAATTATAGAACAAGGGGAACAGTTACCCACACCAATTCATTTTGAATTTGACCAAAATTACCCAGTAGAACATCAATATGGTAATACCGAATGTGGTGTTTACTCTCTCTTTTTTATCGTTCATATGTTGGAAGACAAAGTTACAAAACACTATTTGAAAACTCACGTGATTAAAGATAAGTATATGGAACAATTTCGCAAAATATATTTTAACGAGGAGTTATAGGGGGAACCCAGGGTTGGTTACACTACCCCTGGCAACCTCCCCACCCTTCGGGGAATTCTAATTCCTTACCTTTTCTCATGATAATATTTCTTGATGAAAAAGTGTTATAATTTTTCTAGGTTCTCGGTGGATAATGCTGAGGAGTTATAACAAAAATAATAATATAAACACACCACGCGAATCATATTCAAGTAGTCTATGGATTTTTTGAATAAAGAAAACGTTGACTTAATTTGGGAAGTCATTTTAGATGCACAAGTATTTGATATAAATGGACATAAACAAAATATACAAGACACACATGATTTATTTATAGAACAAATCCGTTTATTTAATCAGCGAGAGAAAAAAAATCCATCTTCTCAACCACAAACTCTGATAGACATGAATAAAAAATTTATTACAGGGTTTTTAGAAAAAATAAATTACCCAACAAATGATTCTAGTTCAAGTTCAGTTGTTACTTCACAAGAGATTCAAAATGAGAGAAAAACCGCGTTCGAAAAAGAACTTTCAAAAAAACGAACTGAATTTGACCACGCAATGAATGTAACAGTCCCCGAACCTCCAAACTTCAAAGATAACTTAACTGACCAACCTATCGGCAGTAACATGGAAATGTTAATCGCACAGACTTTAGCACAACGAAATTTAGAACTGGAAAAAATACATATTGAAAATAAAAATGGAATCAAACCTGAACAACTTAAACAGTTTTTGAACCCCCAAGAAACTTCTATCAAAAATGAAAAACATTTTCAAGTCAATACTACAAATTCTTTTACAGGAGGGAGAGAAATAAAATATATTCAAATTGGAGAGTCCGTTGACGAACCATTAGATAATCAGATTATTGACTTGAATCATCTACCTGAAAAACACATTTCTTGGGCTAAAGAAAATCATGTATGTGAATTTAAAAAAAATGTTGATTATGATAATGACGCGAATATTTTTTCAAAACTAAAAAAAGTTAGTGTATCTGGAACTAAATCTGTGGAAGAAGAAATATTTGAGTTAAAAGAAAAAATCTCTAAAATGGAAACTACATTGGAAATGGTTCTCAAAAAAATTGAAACCATGTAATTTTGTAATATATAGAAGTATATATTACGAAACAATGATGATTCGATCAATATCCATAATTTGCGGGTTCGTGTTTTCCCCGTTGTTTGTTTGTAGTTTCACACGAAACATACAATGGTATAAAACAAAACAATTTGTCAGAACTCCATATAAATATATACCACAGCAGCATTGTAACGATGATGATGTTGTAACCAACTGGAATGACGGAGAAGTACCTTGGATCGAAAACCGTAGGGGTGTTTTCAAAAATACAAATATAATTACAAAAGAACTTAAAGAACTTAAAGAACTTAAAGAATTCAACGAAATAAACGCAACAAATAGTACATTGGTTCTCATTCAAAATCCGTTGAAACCTAGGTTATATACGGTAGTTTCTGGAATTTTCAAAGAAATTTACAAAGACGTGTTTCATATTGACACTATGTTATCCCAAGTCCAAAACTTGGACTTTAATCGAATTATTACACACAACGTCGACTTAAATTTTGATTTGTATTGTATTTTACTTGCATTTGGAATATTTGAAAAATATAAACCAGTGAGTTTGAATGATGTTCGACAAATTACTTATATTTCAAAAAAAACTAGAAGGAAAATTAAACGAATCATAACCATGACTCTTCTTATTCTTGCTATAATTTTTACAAAAAATGTAAGGTACGTTTATTAAAAAAGTACATAGTTTATTCAATAATGTCCACCGTTATCCTAAAAATGTAATTTTTAGAGAATTATAAGAATTTTTAAAATGAAGTTTAAAATATCATTATGATTTTTCAAGTGAGACTAAAAAATATATAAATACTCGGTTAAATAGGAGGGGTCGCAGGGTAGTGTAACCAGCCCTAGGTTCCCTGCTAAGTTATTCAATAACAAAATCTCCATTCGGTTTTTCTGTAATAACACCAATAAAAGTGGGTTCCATTCCTGGATTTTCCAACGCTTGTTGATAACTTTCAAAATCATATAAATATCCGCGTTTTTCTCCCATATTCCTATAAATATATGGTTTTCCCATAATAATTCTCTCCACACCCGTCCATTCCAATGATGTTTTATTTATTTTGGAAAGTGTATCGGGTTGGTCTTTGCTCAATGATGGTTGATAAGAAAATGCGGTCGACTTGGGTTGACCGAACTGAAGACATTGTAGTTTTTCTTTGCTTCCTTTTCTTTGATACGTCGCACAATCAATGGACGCTTCTTTAATTGATAATGTCAAATGATTGTTAATTTCTTCTTTGATATTACAAATTTCAAACAACGCTTCATCACTCGTAAAGGGTATTTTTTTTGTCTCCGTTTTATCTGGTCGAACTTTATACTTTCTTTTACTCAAGTCTTTCTTCTTCAGTTCAATCGACGCTTTTTCAAGTTGTTCTTTGGAAAATGTCATTAAATATAAAAAAACTTCAACCGTTTTCAATGGTTCAGGTAAGTCATTATGACTACAAATACGTCTAGCGCGACCCACCACTTGTTCTATACGCGCAGGATTCCAATAAGGTTCCATAATATGGACGTATCTTGTATTTCTCAAGTTAATTCCTTCACTTCCGGACGCAGTAATCATCAACACTTTGATAATTTCACCCCGATTATTGTTTCTGGCGATTTCTCTCAATTTATTAGAAAGAGAAAGAGAAAGATTGTCCCATTCTCCATTATATATTTTTCGAATAATTTCCTTTTCTTCTTTGGACTCTGTTCCTGTATAAAGAGCAAATGTAGGTTTCCCCATATCTTCTTCATCCATGTCAATGTCCCAGATTCCTGTAAGGTCTTTTTTTATTTTGAATTGACCAAATCCATTTTCCTTGAGAACCATTGTAAAAACACCCAAACCTTCAAACGTACGAAATTGACTATAAACTAAATGTAGTCCAATGTGTTCGGGGTCTTGGATATTTTCCAACATTTTTAAATACTTGGGACTATACATTTCCAACGCTTCAGTAGTAAAAAACTCACTTGAATGCTCTTTCAAGTACGTCAACGCACTTTTCATCCTTGAATCATAAGTTTTGTCACCCAATTTTGCTATCACTTCTTCCTCGTTTACTTCTATTTGTTCTTCCAAGTCCTCTCTATCTTCTCTATCTTCTCTATCTTCTGGTTCATTCATTTCTTTATCCAATTGTATGTCTATTTCTTCTTCTTGATTCGGCAAAGGTCGTCCTGGTGGTTTTGGCGCAACAAAGTTACAATATAAACGAGAAAAAATCCGATAAGTTGAACTTGTTTCTTGATAAATTCCATTTTTATCAACCTTTGGGGCCTTTTTCTTCGATTCCTGCTTTCTCTCCGTTGAACGCGCTGCTTCATAAATGGGGAACTGATAATCGCTCATTGGTATTTTTACAACATGAAAGTCTGTTGCCCTTTCGTATTTAGGGAGTAAACTTTCTTGGGCGCTACGAAAATAAGATGTGAGACCAATAATTCGTTTTTTAAACAAGTCCATATTTTTTACAACAATTGCATCCTCACTATTTGAAGTAATAAATTGTGCCATAAATTCGTCAAGTGTATCGGGAAGTGCTTTATACTTATGAACTTTTACTGCGGATAAAGATGAAACCTTCATATCATCATTTTTCAAAATACGTAATATATTTTTTTGGAAATCGACGTCACTAATATAACCTACTTCAGGATTGGTCTTGTCTTCATTTGTTACACCAATGTAATCATTTTTGCGTTTGTCTTGTGCGTTTAAAAATCCCAAAGGATTTCGCGTAATTGTAATTTTTCTACTCGATTGAGAATAGTCCAAGTAATCCAATAATTTTTCTCTCTTGAATAATTCGGTGAGATTCTCCTTGCTTATTTTTTTTTGAATATCGTCATCCAATGTAATCTCCCATGTTTTTATGTAACCGCGTAAGATATTGTATAGAATCGCAATTTCATTCGGATAGTTAATGATTGGTGTTCCTGTCAATAAAACTACACGAGCACCTTGAGCGTCCATCAACATGTCATATAAAATTACAGAAAGCGGGTCATCGTTTGTTATTTTTTTGGAAACTTTTCCTCGTTTGGAAAACTTATTTACAATCCGACTAATAAAATTGTGCGCTTCATCAATAATAACAACTGCGTCATCAAATATATTTTTTTCATAGTTATTTGTTAAACGTGTTAAATTGTCTTTTCTCAAACCGTTGTAGTTAATAAACAAATACTTGCTTTCAATCATGGTATTAATTTGTTCGTTCAAAGCACGTTGTTCATTCCCATCTAGTGTAGAATAATTGGGTTCTTTGGATGAGTTCATCAACCAAGCACCTTTTTTCTTTCGAATATATTCAGTAGGTAAATTTAGTACAGCGGAAAGCGTATCTAAAGTTTCAGGGTTTTCTTCCAAACTAATCCATTCCCAAAATTGATTGATTTTATAAATAGGGTCACCCAATGTTTTCAGTTGTTCAACATAATTATCTCTCAATGACGCCGGTGTCATTACAATAACTTGTTTTCTATCCTTCATTCCTTCAGCAATAGCAATGGACGTAAAAGTTTTACCACTACCTAAACTATGATATAGTAAGAGACCACGGTAAGGTGTATGTAAATTCAAATAGTCACGAACCAATCGTTGATGAGTAAGTAATGTGAACGATTTCGCATTTTTTCCAATATCATCGCAACTTATTTGTTCGTCTTCTTCCAAAATTTCTTCACGATATGGGCGAAATAAAGAGTTAATGGAATTTACAAATTTCTCTCGATTGTTCATGTAGTAAGCGCTCAACTTGTATTGTGTTACTTGTTGTTTTTCGGGGAGTCGTGTTACAAGTTGCGTGTCACCAATGACAGACATTAAATTAGCAGGTATGGTTGATTTTACCTTTTCTTTAGGTTCGCGTTTTTTACGAGAAGGTTTTTCGCCTTCTGTGGTGAGGGTTTGTTTTTTTCCCAGTTTTTTCACCTTTTTAATGAAAATTTGTTCTTGTTCTCGTTCTTCTTCTTGTTCAGGTTCTACTTGTTGTTTTTCTTTTACAACTTTTTGATATTTTAGTCGTTTCATCAATGTTTCAATATCAAATGGTTTGGTTTCTACAACAAATGATGGTTTTGGGGAACCTTCACTCTTTTTCGTTTTTTGAGTAATAACTATGTTAAATTTATGACAACTTTCAACCATTGGTTTTATTAGTAATTTGTTTTTCTCTTTTACCATTTCTAAAACACTCATTCTTGAAATATATATACTATCTACATAACATATATATTTTATTACAGCAATGTCCACAGGTATCCCAAAATATGATTTTTAGCGAATTATAAGAATGAAGTTTAAAATATCATTATGGTTTTTCGAGTGAGACTTAAAAATTATATAAATACTCGGTTGACAGGAGGGGTCGCAGGGTAGTGTAACCAGCCCTAGGTTCCCTGATATTTTATTATACAATTTCGTTTGCGTACATTGTAATCTTTTGTAACGCCTCACTACAGGCAATTTGTTCTGCTTTACGTTTGATTTTGTGTTGTCCTTCTCCCAAGAACAAGAACACCTTGCCTTGACTAGCTATATGTTCGTGTACGTTTCTAAAAGTCTTTAATTCATCAATATGAACCGCGTCGTCATGTTTCACATTATGAACGGATTGTCCAATACATAAGTAAACTCCCATTTTATATCCAAACTCTACATCATGTTCTATTTCTAAATAATGGGGTGTCACTTTGAATTCCTTTTGTATTTTCACCTGAAGTATGTTCTTATAATTATCGTCGTTCTGTATTAAAGAAATCCAGTCAATATGTTTTTCAAAAATATTTTCCACAAATTTCTGTGCAATTTGAAATCCTGGACCAGTTACAAATATATTGGAAAACCAACCTTCATCATCTTCTACTTGAATTTTATTGAAATCCAAAAAAAGGGCTCCTAAAAAAGACTCAAAGAGACAACCCAACTTCTTTAAGTTCGTTCTTATCTTCTTTTCCTCGGCGTGTTTTGAAAGAATCAAAAATTTATTCAGTCGCATTTCCATAGCAATTTTTCCAATGGCTTCATTTTTCACAATCGCAATTTTTTTCTCTGTCATAAACCCTTCATTCTCTTTAGGGAATCGTCTATACAAATAATATTTTGTAACTAATTCCAATATGCCATCACCCAAGAACTCTAGACGTTCATTTGACTTCGTACTTAATGGCAAACAATCTGCTGGTTTTTCTAATATCGTAATATTCAATGTTTCATTCTCGATTTGAGGTCGTTTAGTGTAAGAACGATGAACGAATGCTCTTTTATAAAGTTTCATATTCGTTACAACACCTGGAACGCCATATCTTGTGAGAATAGATTGAACGTCGCTCAATGTAATCTCCACATTAAGAGGATTATATGGGTTAAATACTAGACCTTCTTCTCCTTTAATAATATCGTCATCATGTAGTAGCATTTTTTCATTCATGGTTATGAGTCATAATATAAATATGTGTCTATATTGTTTTCTTTATTATTTGTTGAGGGACACAACTATAATGTCTTTTGATTCCTATTGATAAAAATTTTGCTAATTTTTGTATTTACTTATATGTATAAATATGGCACTTATCGTAGGAAGTGGAGGTTCGCGTTATTCTTCAACAATTGCTAATCGTGGGAACAGTTTAGGAGGACCCAAAAAACATGGGACAATACAACGCGGAAGTTATCCGCGTATTACAAATGCGTCGTCAATGTATCGCGCACCCCAAAGTAGTTTTTCACAAAATATCTTTAGTGAGAGTAAATTGAACAGTGTTCAATTTCGTCTTCACGGAATAAAATAGCAGGGAACCAAGGTTCCCCTGCGACCCCTCCTAGTAATTAAGTATCGCATTAAAATATGTAGTTAGATTGAAACCCCAATCTAAAACTTGTTATATTCTTTGAACCCCGTTTTTTTTTGGAAACGGGCAACATTACCGGAATAAAATAAAAAAATATTATTGTTATATATAACTACGATGTCAATGGTTTATTCTCCAAGAGCGAAGCTTGTAAGCACTGGTTCCATTAATAGAAATAACTATTTAGGTGGAAACAAAAAGGCCGGCATCGTAACCATTGGCAGTTACCCAAACATTCGTAACCAAGCCGTATTTTGGAGAGCTCCTCAAAGAACTCCATCACTACTTCAAATGACACTATACACAACTAGAACACCTACACAACAAATTGGTTATCGCGCCGTCCATGGATTCAACCTTGGTTAATTTTTTGGGTGGTTGTGTTGCTTGGTTATGCGTTATATTTACTCACAAATAGAGAGAAAAAGTTATCAAAAAATAATATAGAAGTATAATGTTCTATATTATTCAATAGAATGTTGAAGATTGATATCCGAGAAGTAGGATTAATTAAACAATGTCGTCAGTTAATTACCATGAATCCAATATTTAAAAATATTGTTGTTACAACAGAGTCGTTGCCTTTAGGAGATATTATTATAAGTAAAAATGAAACAGAACTAGTCATGGTTGAGAGAAAGTCATTAAACGATTTGGCATCAAGTATTAAAGACGGACGTTATGAGGAACAATCATATCGACTTAATGGTAACTCTCATCACAATCATAATATTATTTACCTAATTGAAGGTGATATGAATCAAATTAGTACATTTAAATACCGCATGGATAAGTCAACACTTTATAGTGCGATGTTTTCTCTCAACTACTACAAGGGGTTCTCGGTTTTAAGAAGTATGAGTATAGACGAAACTGCTATGATATTATGTAACATGGCGTATAAACTCGGTAAAGATGATGTGAGAGAACCTTTTTACAAGAATTCGAATCCTTTTTCTCTCGTCGAACCAGAGACAGGACAGAATGTTACTGATGATTCACAAGAAAATGTGGTTGGGTCAAATGTAGACGATAAAGACGAATCCAATTATTGTAATGTTATTAAAAAGGTGAAGAAGGAAAATATAACTCCCAACAACATTGGAGAGATAATGTTATGTCAAATTCCTGGTGTGAGTTCAGTTACGGCTATTGCGATTATGCAAAAATTCGGCACATTTGCGAATTTGATTTCATCGATTAAAGAAGACCCCAAATGTTTAAAGGATATTTCATATACAAATGCCAAACAACAAGTTCGTAAAGTAAGTAAAACTGCGTTACAAAATGTCATTCAATATTTAGCAACATAGTTAGTTGTGCCAATGTGTTTTTAATATTGAAGAATTGTATATAATGACATTACATACAATTCTTATTGTCTTATTAATCATCTTTTTGCTTTATTTAGCGTATAAGTCATTGAAGGTTCATGGACGAATTATGGAAGGTTTAGAAAATGCCGTAACTGGGTCTGGTTCTTCCTCCAAAAATACCGCGGGTGGGACGGCCGAATACGCAACTGCCATCAAAAACGAAGTCATTAAGTTGAACGATATCTTACTTATTAGCAAGTATAGACAAGATTATGAAAATGTGATTATCAACATGGATGATTATGTAAATTTATTGATGTTACAATGTTTAGTTCAGATGGATACGTCTGGAACACCATCCGACGCAAATATGAGTGTTATCAATAACTTGAATTCACTCAATAATGTCAAAGGTGCGTTAAACAATGTGATGAAATTTGTTGATAGTGCGCACTAAACCCACCCTATTTTTCAATTACACAATAATTATCAGCATTATCTACCGGGAACCTAGAAAAATTATAACACTTTTTCATCAAGAAATATTATTATGGGAAAAGGTAAGGAATTAGAATTCCCCGAAGGGTGGGGAGGGGGCAAGGGGGAACCTAGGTTCCCCCTAATAATTATATTCTTTGCGTAAATTATAAACATGCACCTTTTAATGACCCTTTACGTTGTGATTCTCTTCTTTTTACTGAGTCCCGGCGTATTGGTTAGTATTCCACCAAGCAGTGGAAAGGTCACAAAGGCGTTTGTTCATGCAATTGTTTTTGGAATTGTTTGGCATTTTACACACAAAATGGTATGGAATATGGTGAGTGGAATGACACCTATGCCTGTTGTTGCTAGAGAAAATTTGATGAATAGAATGGGAAGAATGTAAACAAATTTTCCAAACATAATATATTAATTGTAAATGGGTTTAAAGAACACAAAAAAAACTCATAGTTGGTCGTTGAAATACAAACGAAGCATTAACTGTAAGAGACCCAGAGGGTTTTCTCAAAAACAGTATTGTAAGTATGGAAGAAAAACAAAAAAAACTAGAAAAACTAGAAAAAATAAATAATGACATTTATGTTGAAATAAATGTTATTATTAGAATTTATGATGATAAAAAGTCAAGTTACTTATTTAATATTGGGGTCTTTGTTGTTGTTGTGTTTGTTGCGTCTGTTGTTGTTGTTGTTGTTTTACAAGGATTGTCGTTGCGTCTAAACTAAGGAGAATGATAGAAACAAACGTAATAATCGGTAATAGAACCAACACCCATGAAACTACCGAGTACCCCTTAGAACATAAAAAGTTTAGTAAATAAGTCCATAACATGATGAAAAGGAATTTTAAAACAATAGAAAGAGGTTGAAATTTCATCAATGCCAACACCACGAGAGAAATAACCGATATCCAAAAGTAAATCATCGCGGGCGTGCATAAGTTTGATATCGAAAATGCCATTATATATTACTTTTTTATTTTATTTTTTATTTTATTTTATTTTTTCAATGGAATAAAACTAACCTTTCAAAAGATAACGCATCATTTTATACAGCAATACTTACTTCGTTTCCAGCGTAATATCCACTATCTACGAGAGACTGTGTATATTTATCACCGCCCCAGTTAGGGTCCATCGCATTTGGACTAAACAGTAAATTTTCTTGTTGTTGATCCATTGCATCCAATGGAGTAGTCGTTCCTACATAATATGATGTTGAATCATACCCAGGAGCAGTTCCTTGATTATAAGGAGGATCATTACGCGCCGCATCTACAAGTAATGTTGGATTCGGGTAAGAAGGCGGTAACCCTCCTTGTGGTTCTGTTACACTCGGTCTTACTTTATATGTGGATTCACCCTGACTATCATAAGAATGTTGTAAATAAAGAACAGGGCAACGAATTCCTTGACTTCTTTGCCAGTCTAAAAACTCAACATAATCTTCTAAATTTTCAAATTCAACTGGATTTACACCCGGAACCTTTGCCAAGTTGGAGTTATAAAGATAAAAACGCGTTCCCTTCTGTAATAATAAATTGGGACAACGAGATGGATTGGTTAATCCTTCCATCAACTTGGGAGTTCCATAAAATGCGTAAAAATACAATCCCATTAAGGCTACTACAATTACAAAAATAAATATATAATGTTGATGAATTTTCATGTTGAATATATTATATTACTTGAAGATAAATAAAATATTCTTTGGTTATACAAATGGAATGTATTACTACAGTAAGTGCGGATAGAAAGGAAGATAAATCTGCGAGTGAAACAAACGAAGTGATTGATAAGTTCAATGAACATCGTCATAAAAAACATCCTATTGTTCTTTTTTTATATTTATCTGGTTGCGGTCCTTGTAACCATACCAAAGAATATTGGGATAAACTTGCGAGCAAAGTTGCGAAAAATCATAAACACACAAAAGGTTTAATTGCTGAAATAAATCAAGAACAATCATCTAAGTTGAATGGTCTTGACACAAAAAATATAAGGGGGTTTCCACATATAGTTTTTATAAATAGTTCAGGTGTAACAACGGAATATGATAATCCTGAGGGAAGAAATGAAAAACTTTTGGAAACATGGATTAATCATTTGTTGTCGACAAAAACACAAAAAGGCGGTGCAACACGAAAAACTAAAAGACACAAAGGAAATAAACGAAGAAAAACTGTGCGCAAAAATTCAAAACAGAAAAAACGTACAAGATAAATGCCAAAATATATCAAGAAAAATTGAATTAGAACGTTTTCGTGTATACATTCTAAGTAACCACGAAACATCAAACTATGGAACGAATTTTCAAACTCTATGATTTCAATGTATATCATCAACAGGCAAGTCAAAATGACTATGAAGCAGGTGATGACGATAATAGTAGCGCGGACTCGCGTCAAAACTCAAATCAGTTCATGATACAAATGTTTGGTATTGACGAGTTGGGTAAAACATATTCGGTTATTGCGGAAGAATTTAAACCCTTCTTTTATGTGAAAGTGGAAGAAAGTTGGAACTTGACAACCCAAACCAAGTTTCTTCAACACATAAAAAAACTCATCGGAAAATACCATGAAAATTCGATTTGCGAATGTAAAATCATAAAACGTAAAAAGTTATATGGGTTTGACGGTGGAAAAGAACACAAGTTTATTGTATTCAAATTTAATAACATTCAGGCGTTCAATCGCGCTAAAAACTTATGGTATGACCAAAAATCTGATCCGAACAATCGTAAACTACTTACTTATGGGTTCAAATTTAATGGAACAAGCACTTACTTGTATGAGTCGAATATTCCACCTTTATTGCGACTTTTTCATATCCAAGACATGAGTCCATCGGGTTGGGTAAAACTCCCTGCCAAAAAATACATTGAATATGATGAAAAACAAAAGAAAACAAATTGTGATTATGAATGTAGAACGCATTATAAAAACATTATTCCGCTAAACGATTGTGAAAAAATGGTTCCCTACAAAATTTGTAGTTTTGATATTGAGGCGAGCAGTAGTCATGGAGATTTTCCAGTCCCTATCAAGTCCTATAAAAAACTCGCCACCAATATTGTCGACTACTTGGATAAAAAAGGTGCGGATATTTCACTCGACGCACTGAAAGAAATGTTGACATCAATGGTGTTGACCGCGTTTGGTTATTATGACGAAACCATGAAAGACTATCGCAACTATGTTGACTTGGTTTATCCTAAGGATCCCTTTTCAAACCAAGAAGAATGTTATGCGGTGATTGATAACTGGTTGAACCGAACCCATTCTTTGGAAAAGCGAGACGACGATAACGCTGAAGACGACGTCGATAATCAAATGACAATTGAAGAAATGTTTGAAAACATGGGAAACGATAGTATTGGTGAAGTCGGCGGAGGTGAAGATGGCGGCGACGAAGGTTGCGATGAGTCTAGTGGCGCCAAAATGAGTTATAAGTTGAATAAAAACAAAAAAGCGCAGAAGGCGTGCAACGACGCCATTACCCATGTATTATTGGATAAGTCACTTCCCCGCGAAACAAAGTTAACCGAACTTAATCGTTCTTTTTCAAAACGAAATGGATTTCCACCTTTGGAAGGTGACCGTGTAACATTTATTGGTTCTACCTTCATGAAGTACGGTGATAAAGAACCCTACTTAAATCATTGCGTGGTTTTAAACACTTGTTCGGAGTTGTCTACCGTGGAAAACAGCGTAATTGAAACCTACAAAACCGAAAGAGAAGTTCTTCTTGCGTGGAAAAAAATAATACAACTTGAAAATCCTGATATTATTATCGGGTATAACATATTTGGTTTTGATTATGAGTTCATGTTTCGCCGCGCGGAAGAAACAAAATGTGTGGAAGAATTTCTCAAACTATCCAAAAACAAGAACGAAGTTTGTGGAACTTTAAACGAAGTCACCAAAAAACTCAAAATCGAAGAAACATCGATTTCTATTGCAAGCGGACAACATGATTTGAAATATATAAAAATGAATGGGCGTATTCAAATTGACTTATACAACTACTTCCGTAGAGAAGAAAACCTGACATCGTATAAACTTGACTTTGTGGCAGGTCATTTTATAGGAGACTATGTAAAAAGTCTTTTCATTGAAAACGATACGTCCATAATTAAAAGCGGAAACTTAACAGGTCTGTTTGCTGGAAGTTATATTCATATTGAAGAAATCGGACATACTACGGAGTATTATGATAACGGTGCCAAATACCCCGTTGTCAGTGTGGATAAAACTTCAGGAACTTTTATCGTTCAAGGAGAAATTCAACCTGATATGAATAAAAAGGTGCGTTGGTGTTTGGCAAAGGATGATGTCACTCCAAAAGATATATTTCGTATGACGAATGGGTCAGCAAACGATCGAGCAATTATTGCAAAATATTGTATTCAAGATTGTAACTTGGTTCACTATTTATTAAATAAGGTAGATGTCATTACAGGTTTCGTCGAGATGGCCAAAATTTGTTCTGTTCCCATTAATTTCTTGATTCTACGCGGTCAAGGAATTAAACTCACAAGTTATGTCGCCAAAAAGTGTAGAGAAAAACGAACACTGATGCCTGTATTGAACAAGTTGGATTATGATGATGGATATGAGGGGGCAATTGTGCTTGACCCAAAATGCGACCTCTATTTGGATAATCCTGTGGCGTGTGTAGATTATGCGTCACTTTATCCATCGTCCATGATGAGTGAAAATATTTCGCATGATAGTAAGGTTTGGACGAAAGAATACAACTTGGCAGGTGTGTTGATTCGAGAAACTGGAGAAATGGACAAAGATACGGGAGAATTTGTCTATGATAATTTACCAGACTATGAGTATGTTGATATTACTTACGACACATTCAAATATGTTCGAAAAAGTCCAACGGCTGCTGCTGAAAAAGTGAAAAGTGGTTATAAAATATGCCGTTTCGCCCAGTTTCCGAATGGAACACGCGCTATTATGCCTTCCATTTTGGAAGAGTTATTGATGGCGCGTAAAACGACGCGAAAAATGATTCCGTTACAAGAAGACGAGTTCATGAAAAATGTTTTGGATAAACGGCAACTTGGTTACAAAGTTACTGCGAATTCTTTATATGGTCAGTGTGGCGCCAGAACAAGTTCCTTTTATGAAAAGGATTGCGCCGCAAGCACGACCGCAACAGGTCGTCTTTTATTAACATACGCTAAAAAAGTGGTGGAAGAATGTTACGGGGATGCGTTGTGTGAAACTTCAAGTTATGGCCCTGTTTTGACAAAGGCCGAATATATTTATGGAGATAGCGTGGCGAGTTATACACCCATTTATATCCGTTATAAAAAACAAGATGAAAAAATAGACATTCTTCCCATTGATGAGTTGGTAAATAAATATGGAAATGGTGTTTGGAAAAAATGTAAAGAAGTTGGAAAACAAGAAAAAGAAGTTTGTGAGTTTCAAGACTTGGAATCTTGGTCGGAACAAGGATGGACACCGTTATATTGCGTGATTCGTCACCAACTTGCTCCACATAAAAAAATGATGCGTATTTTGACAAATACCGGAATGGTAGATGTCACCGACGACCATTCTCTTCTTCTTCCTACGGGCGAAACGATATCACCGAATGAGGTGGATGTGGGAACACGACTTTTACATAAAGGTGTTGAATTTTACAAAGAACCAGAACATTATACTGGGAAAAAATATCCCAAACTGGTCGAACTTGATATACAAGATGGGAATCAATGTAAAATTGCATCACAATGTTGTTTTGGTATAAATTATGGATATTATCCCTTCTTTGTAGACCAACATAAACTTGTTCTCATGTCAAATGATGAATATATTGAAGATGTTGACTCAAAAGATATTGTCAAATATATGGAAGAAATACCTTACGAGGGTTATGTATATGATTTGACAACGGCGAATCATCATTTTGCGGCGGGAATTGGCAACATGATTGTCCATAATACAGATAGTGTGTTTTTCACATTTAATTTACAAACCCCTCAAGGAGAACCCATTCGCGGGAAAAAGGCGCTTGAAATTACGATAGAGTTGGCACAAGAAGCCGGACATTTAGCATCCGCATTTTTAAAAGGGCCACATGACTTGGAATATGAAAAAACATTCATGCCCTTTTGTCTTTTATCTAAAAAGAGATATGTCGGTATGTTATATGAAACTGACCCGAATAAAGGTAAGCGAAAAGAAATGGGAATTGTATTGAAACGACGTGATAATGCACCCATTGTAAAAGATATTTATGGTGGTATTATTGATATTTTGATGAAAGAACAAGATGTCGAAAAAGCAGCCACATTTTTGAGAACATGTTTGAGAAATATGGTGGATGAAAATTACCCAATGGACAAACTCATTATTTCCAAGTCATTGCGTTCTGGTTATAAAAACCCACAACAGATTTCGCATAAGGTGTTAGCAGATAGAATGACGGAACGAGACCCAGGGAATAAACCCAGTTCAGGCGACCGTATTCCTTACGTCTTTATTCATAATGCAAATAAAAAGGCGCTACAAGGTGAAAAAATAGAAACACCGTCTTTTGTGAAGGAACAAGGACTTAAGATTGATTACTCGCACTATATCACAAATCAAATTATGAAACCAGTTACACAATTGTTTGCTTTAGTTTTAGAAAAAATGTGGGCGATGCAAAATAAAAAAAGTAAAATTATAAAATTCAAAAAAGAAGTTGAAACACTGTATCAAACCGTCGACCCCTCCAAATACGAAGACAAACTTGAGAAATTAAAGAATAAAGAAGTAAAAGCGTTGTTATTTGATGAGTTTTTGAGAGAAACCAATAACTCCAAAGAAGGTAATCGACCAATGACATCATTCTTTCAACCTAAAAAAAAGATAATCTAATTGTCTAACAATTATGCATGACAATTAGATTCATATAATTTTATGAATTCTTTCGAACAAGACTTACAACCCCATTATAATAATATACAAAAAAACTATATATTTTATCAAGAGCAATCGCATAGTTCTCTAGGTCGTATGGATCATACATATCTGAGTCTACATCCGAATCTTTATCTCCAACTGTCTTCCATGTTTCATTTTCGTCTACCATTTGTTTAATATGTTATAAATATTGTCATGTCTTTATATATTTTTTTTATCGTCTTGGTAAATCATTCCTATAGTAACCCGTATAAATAAAAGTGTTATTTGAAGCGTCATAAAGAGGCGATGGAGACATGTATATATTTGCGGCGGTTGTTGCGTTATTGATGTTTCTCCCAAGTGTCGTGTCACTAATTAACAATGACCTCAATAACGTTTCTGTTAAATTGGTCAAATCTAAATTTGTTGTTGACTGCTCTGGAATCTCTCGTTCCGTTGTGTTATGTTGTTCTATCTCTTCTATGTTTTCATTTTCATTTTCATTTTCATTTTCATTTTCCTCATCTTCAATATTTTGAGTCGGTTCCGGTTCGGTCAATGATGTTCTTATGTCCCTACGACAAACTGGACATCTTACATTTGTTCTCAACCAGTTTGTTAATCCATCACGACTGAATACATGATGACAACCAACTAATTCAGTTACTTCTGTATTTACATCAAACGGTTCCAATGTAATCGGACAACTCGTATTCAATGGATTATTGATTTGTGAATAAACCATATTTCTTGTTGCGTTGCGAATTTGTCGGGTTGACGCAACAACAGGAACATTGTCTTCAAAATTTCTTGGCCAAATATTCATCGGAATATTAAACTCTCCCAAGTATCTTCTTAATTCTCTTGGTAAAATATTTTCAATTTCTATAATGGGTTGTATAAAGGGTCGGCGAGTTCTTGTTGTAATATTTCGGTTTGTATTTGTGTTTGACAAACCAACTCGACTTCTTCCTTGATTGAAACGTTCATTCAACGTATTTATAGTTGAAAATCGTTCCATATACCAACGCTCTTGTGCGTTCTCCACAAGAGCAGTTATTAATTCGCGAGTGTGTTCTTGTTCTCTATATAGTAAATCTATATTACGATTGGTTTCATTATACATATTTATATAATGATCCAATAGTAGTCGATCATCATTTCCTAAATATCGCGTGTCTGACATTGTTCTTATTTATTATTATAAAAAATGTTTAAATGTAAACCGCGAAGTAATATAAAGTCACAATGACCACCACAAGTCAAATGGATAATTATATTTATAGAGACAAGGGATTATCAGGACTTGCCAACTTGGGAAATACTTGTTTTATTAATTCTTGCATGCAAATTTTATCGCATACTTATGAATTAAATAATTTTTTGGATAAAAACAACGGGTTTTACAAAAATATGTTGAAACCGAAATATGATTCTGTTCTCATTCTTGAATGGGATAATCTTCGTAAAATATTATGGAATGAAAACTGTATCGTTTCGCCTGGAAAATTCATAAAAACAATACAAAAATTAGCGTCGCTGAAAAATAAAGAACTTTTTACTGGTTTCGCCCAAAATGATTTACCCGAGTTTTTGGTTTTTGTAATTGACTGTTTTCATGTTTCTTTACAGAGAGAAGTGAATATGACTATATCTGGAAAGTGTGAAAATGAAACCGATGAGTTGGCGGTTCAATGTTTTGAAATGGTAAAACGAATGTATATCAAGGAGTATTCTGAAATATGGACAATGTTTTACGCTATTCATGTCTCTCAAATTATTGATTTAGAGTCTGATGAAGTGTTGAGTTCAACGCCAGAACCTTTTTTTATGATTGATTTACCGATTCCACCTGATAACAAGTCACCAAGTTTGATAGATTGTTTTGATTTCTATGTTGAAGGTGAAGTTCTTGAAAATGAAAACGCCTGGTTTAATGAAAAAACAAATCTAAAACAAAATGTTAAAAAACATATACTGTTTTGGAGTCTCCCTCAAATCATGGTTTTAAGTTTCAAACGGTTTGATTATAGAAATCGTAAAAATCAAATCTTTATTGATTTTCCGCTGGATGACTTGGATTTATCAAAATATGTGATTGGTTACAAAAAGGAAAGTTATGTATATGAACTATATGGAATTTGTAATCATGGGGGTGTAACCCAAGGGGGGCATTATACCGCGTATGTAAAAAATGCGAATGGAAAATGGTATCACTTTAATGATACATCGGTTGAAGAAGTATCCGTTTTACAACATTTAGTTTCTTCAAGAGCGTACTGTCTCTTTTATAGGAAGAAAGAGAACCTACTATAGGGGGAACCGGGGCTGGTTACACTACCCCTGGCAACCTCCCCGCCCTTCGGGGAATTCTAATTCCTTACCTTTTCCCAATCATAAGATTTTTTGATGAAAAACTGTTATAATTTTCCTGGGTTCCCGGTGGATAATTCTGACCTACTATAATAATCAAAAAAACACTTTCGCTAATATATATAGTATGGAAGTAAATACAAGTTCAACGCCTCAACCTGAAAATATGTATGATTTTATCAACGGCATTTTAATGAATCCAAGTGTTTTTATTATTCTTACTATCGTGGTCGTAGGTTATATCATTTTTTTCTTATCTTTAGGGAGCGGGAGCAATAGTGGGAGTTCTACCAATATTATAGAAGACATTTCGGCGTCTTCCAATAAAACAAATTCAAATGTTATATTCGCAATTATGATCGGGGTAGTTGTTGTTCTTTTACTTTTGAATGGTCTTCAATATTTTATGGGTTTGGACGTTATTGCTTCGTTAAAAAATATATTCAATGGAGGAGAACCTACTATAGACATCGTCGTTGACCAAACTGCGATTGCTCCTGTTTCCACCGTTCCAGAGATCCCCTTTCGAAAACAAGTTTTCAACATCCCAGGGAACTATTATGGTTATGAAGATGCCAAAAGTTTATGCACTGCGTATGGGGCGCGATTAGCGAATTACGAAGAAATAGAAGACTCATATGAACACGGTGGTGAGTGGTGTAATTATGGTTGGTCGGAAGGACAAATGGCCCTTTATCCAACACAAAAGAACACATATGATAATCTCCAAAATATAAAGGGTCATGAACATGACTGTGGAAGACCTGGAATTAATGGTGGTTATATTGCCAATCCCGCAGTGAAATTCGGAGTAAACTGTTATGGTTATAAACCAAAGATTACAACGGAAGAAGAGGAGATGATGCAAAACATGACGCATTATCCAAAAACAGCGCAAGATATTGCTATGGAAAAACGGGTGGATTACTGGAAGACGAAACTAGGTGACATTATAGTGTCGCCATTTAACTATGATACTTGGAGTAGAATCTAATTAGGGGAACCTAGGTTCCCCTATGACCCCTCCTGATAAATGAAATAATAAACCGTTTTTATTAATTATTAAAATTCAAGATATGTTAGAGTTAATACTATATTTTTGAGCAGAGTTTCTTTATTCAAATGTATACTAGGGGGAACCCCCGGACTGCGTTGCTGCCCCCATTGCGCTTCGCGCAATAAGGTTGAGGTCGCAAAGCGACCTCCGACCCCTTGCCCCCTCCCCGCCCTTCGGGGAATTCTAATTCCTTACCTTTTCCCATCATAAGATTTCTTTATGAAAAACTGTTATAATCTTCCTGGGTTCCCGGTGGATAATGCTGGGTTATCAGGAGGGGTCATAGGGGAACCTAGGTTCCCCTAACCTAATCTAGTGTAAGTTTCTATAGTTTGCGTTTGTATAATCATAAAACCCACCATAAATTCCATTTGATAAATCCAATATTAAATACAAAAATATATATTTAAGTCCCAACACAAAAAGAAAAAAAAACAACGCAACATTTTTGTGTAAAAAAAATATCAACAATAACTTGCTTTGATAGTAATATTCTACCTCGCAATCTTTATACATTTTTCTTTTACATATGGGACACTTTTTACACTTGTTTAGCCAAATATCTAAACACTCCAGATGTGTCACTATCTTACAAGAACATTGCTTAGAGTAATTTTGAATTGAATTTTTATGTAAAGTAACTATTGCGTTTATTTTTGGGTCATTTGTTTGTTCTTCTTCCATCAAACACATCATACATGTAAGTTTTTTATATTCATCTTTTGAAAAATCATAAACATTACATGTTCCAAAATACATTCAATTAAATGATATTATATATTATAATCATAGTATCATTTCTTTATTTTAGATTTTTGTTGAAACTCTAATATAAACAAACCATAACTTGGTTCCTTTAAATATAAAATAAAATCCGTGGTTTTATTATGGACAACGGGTGGACTTCAGATATTGAAAGTGTTTTGGAAAGTATACGTCTAAACTGTGTCTTACTCTCAAAAGAACATAAAAAACAATACTTCCAACTCAAAAATACTCTCCAATATTTTCGTTTACCAGTTATTATTTTATCAGGTATCAACTCAATTGTAAGTGTTGGATTACAACCTTACTTGAAACAAGGAACGATTAGTATCGCAACATGTTTACTAGCGCTGACTTGTTCTATCATTGGTTCCGTAGAACTCTACTTAGCAATTCAAAAGGGAATGGAAAATGAACTTACATCCCAACAATCATATTATTTACTAGGTGTGGATATATTCAAAAACTTATCCCTTGCACGAGAACATAGACCCGTTCAGGCAAAAGATTATTTAGAGAAATGCTATAATGAATATTGTAAACTTATAGAAAACTCCAATATTGTCACCAGAAAATTAGAAGACAAACTTGCACCTTTGTTAAATTTTAAAAGTGAATCTACTGAAATGATTGCGATTGGTTAAATAAAATAAATTTTTGGTTGGGTTTCTCTCGTTGTTATATTCTAAGACGTCCAATTGTGTTGGCGTTTTCTTTTCCTTTTGGTTGGTTTCCTTTTGGAAGGTTTAGTTAACTTCTTGAGAGAAAAAGTTTTGAATTTACGGCGCCGGTGTCTTTTTGTTTTACCCCAACCCATTGTGCGCCGAATCGTAAAAATAGTATTCACTCTTACACTTAACCGTCGCCAAGCAGTTGGAAGTAGTTTATTCAATTTGACATAGTTTGCGTCAGGTATGTCGTCAAAATATACAGATCGTTCGTAAATCAGTGAATCATTTTCAATTAATATGTCATTTGTACCCGGAATCCAAATTTCATTCGGATGAAACTCGTTTATTAATATTAAATCTCGATTGAAGTTTTCTTCAACAAATTGTAGTTCATCTACCAAAATCCGAATTTTTTCTTCTACCGATTCCGTTTTGATGCGTAAAATTGCGTCAATGTTTTCATCACTTCTCACCACTCTATGATTTAATATAAACTCGCGCAAGTAACGAACCGATTCATTCTTCTCCCAAAACCCACCACCGAATGACGCACTTACCTGAAGTTGCCACCACGTACTAAAGTAAGAAGTAACAAATGTATAAAGGTTTTCGTTGAGCGTTATATCATAATCTCTCGGTAATAAATCAGAGTTATATATAAAGTTCCCTTCTGTAGTTTCAGCGTTTGTAACATTTTTCTTAACATCAAATAATCCTCCATCTTTGTTTGTTATTCTCCCGTCTCTATGAACCAGCAATTGACATAACTTGATATGCCAAGGTAAATTACCATCCCTTATATCAAATTGTGTAAAATAGTCTTGAACGAGTGTACTGTGTTTTACAATCGTTCCGTCTTCTTTTGTTCCGTAAAAAGGAACCCATGTTCCAGCAAATAAATTATTAAATCTTGGATTTCCTCCACCGGAACTCCTATAAAACGACATGTTTTGAGTTGGCCAGTGTCGTCTATAGTCTTCTGGAACTGCGACAACTTTCACAGGTCTTCTTGTTTCTTCTACATCAGGCAGTGTCGTTGTCATTTCTTCTGTAAAAGTTCTTCTTGGGGGTTCAATGACGAACGTTGGTTCTGTTTCTTCTAAACCACGTTTTCTTGAACTTGAATAAACCTTTCCACTTCTAGTAGTTCTTTCACTCATATATTTAACGCAATATAATTCATTACCAGAAATGTTCACCGATAACCCAAAATTATGATTTTTAAAAAATCATAAGAATTGTTAGAATAAAGTTTAAAATATCATTACGATTTTCTAGTGAGACTTAAAAATTATTTAAATACTCGGTTGACAGGAGGGGTCGCAGGGGCAGCGTAGCATTCCTGGGTTCCCTGCTATTCCTTACTTTCTTCTTGTTTTTTTATGAATAATCTTTTGCCTTTTTTGTTTTGTTTTTCTATTACTATTTGACTTACGAACATTTGATTTTTCTTTTTTCTCATCGTCTTCTTCATCACTACTACTGTCACTGCTATAACTGCTACTATCGTCATGGTTTTCCTTCACCTCTACAAGTTTCAATAACTTTTCATACAAGTCATCACATATTACATCATTTTCTTCGTCCACCTCACATTTCAACCTAGGTTGTTGTTTTTCTTTTATCAAACAAATACCAATGGGTATTGCTAGATGCGAACCGAATACACGTTTTTTTGTCGGGATAGTTTCATCCATTCGTTCCATGATTGTTTCCTTTTCTTTTTCATTGTCGGTTTGTTTTTTGGTTTTATGTTTTTTTTCACCACCATATGTTCCAATCATCATTGGAGGTACTCCTGCACGCATCATCTGACTTTCAATTGAAAACCCCATGCTTTTTACATCTCCATTATCACCTTTATATGTCACAAAATCTTCATGTATCATCTTAATATAATTAATCTTATAATAAGATGAGAGAAAACAATGATGTGTTTTACGGAGTTCGCTTCAAATCCTTCACCACTTTAAACTCTCTTTTTTGTTTTACAAACTCCACCATTCGTTCAACTTGCTCTTCATTTTTTATCATTTCTCCAAGAGATTTTTTTAATAATCCAAAGGAAAGTGGTGTAGCAATACGAGTCGTTGTAAAACGAAGTTTACCATCGCTTATTCGAATGGTCGAATTATAAATGTCCTTTTCCTGAGCGTAGTTTGTTAAATCTTCCGTTAATTTCGCCTTTGTTTCTCTCAATTCTTTTAATTTATCGTTCAACGCTCTCATTTGATTATCAATCGAAACCCATTGTTGTACCTTATTTTCAAAACTCATTTTGTGTGGCGTCGTCCTTTATATTCGTTGTAGAAAAATTTCAGTTCTCGTTTTTTTCATAATAACATAAACAAATGTTATTATAAAATATGTTGAAAAATATGTTTAAAAATTTTCGTGGTAAATTATCCCCCTATTTTATTGACTTGGAAAAAAATCCCGATTTGAGAAAAAATCCAGTGCGGCGTGTTATTTTATTTACAAATGCGCGTGACGAGAAAAACATTCAAGAGTGGGTTGCACATCATTTACTCTTAGGGTTTTCTCTCGTTTATATATTCGACCACAAGTCAACTATTCCTATAAACTCATTGTTTACAGACCCAAAATATAAAGGGCGTGTTATTGTTGAAAGATGTGAAATGATTGGAGCAATAAAACTACCCTTAATGAAACGTGCAAGTCTTTTGGCTGGAGCGTTCAAAGCCGATTGGATGCTTTACTTGGACGCTGATGAATTTTTAGTTTTGAATAATTTTTATGGTGTAAAACAAATGCTAAATCGGTTTTATTTCGCAGACTCTGTTGCGGTAAATTGGTTGATGTTTGGTTCAAGTTATCATATACAAGAACCCGAAGGCCTCATTCTAGATAACTATACATATTCAGACAACTTATTGAATCCGCATGTAAAGTCATTTGTGCGACCAAGTCAGGTTCTTCATGCAGGAACTCCTCACTATTTCAATATAGTGCATCCTGAACGAATGTTTTCTATACGCGGTGCGCTCATGAATCCGGCGTCTTATTCATTTCATAGTTGGACAGTTTCTTATGATAACTCGCCTGCGTATATAGCACATTTTATATATCAATCTGAAGAAACATATAAAAAACGCAAAATTTTTCTACCGAGAGATGACAATGGTGGGTCTAGAGAATCAGACCCAAATATTCATTTAAGTCATAATGATTTTATAAATGAAACCGTCAAAAATAAATATAGTGAAAGAGTTCGACTTTTTTTGAGGGATATGGACGCTACACAACATTCGGAGTATTAATACTAATGTCTGCGTCTTCTTCGACCCCCCCAACTATGTCTTTTTCCTCCCCCCTGAGACCCTTGAGGAAATGTTCCAGGCACAACTGCTGGAGCACCTGGTAAAGTAGGTATGATTGCCCCCATTGGATATAGTGGATTCGGTCCAAATGTATTTTGGAATTGTTGTCCTGATGTTGCGCCAAAGTTTGAGGCAACCCAGTCAAATCCTCCAGCGCCTCCTCGCATGCGACGACTTCCATGTCTCCTTCTTTTGTGAGTAGTTCGTCTATTGCTTCTTCTGTGTTTTCTATGTTTTGTAGAAGGCATTTATACTATTTCGTTAGAAAATAAGAGGAAGCGTCCCTACTAAAATTTCAGTTCCTTTTTACGCAAAACAAAGATTAGCAGTATCAATATCCCTAAAATCATTAAAAATATAGAAGTAATTAGGATTACGCATATATAGACATATGGTTTTAGTTCATAAAATATCAATTCAATTACTGGTGCAAACAAAACGCGGAACTGGTATTTTATATCATCCCGTTTCAAAATATCCAAACACTGTTGAACGATTGTGTCCTTCATTTCTATTAGGATACAAACACATTTTTTTCGCGCGGATTTTGCGTGTTTAAATTTTCTGTAAAAAAATATAATGATAAATAATCATATTTTTGAACCCAACGAAGATTTTGACTTTTCCAAGTTATCTTTAGGACAACCTGCCGCTATACAAGGAGGTTCTTATTTTACGAAACTGTTGTATGATAAACATCCTTTTTATATTCAAACACCTAAAGGATTTACAAGAGGAGGTTTTGTTAAAAATGGAAAAAAAATTCATGTTGACTTGATGTTTGATAGTGCTGACAAAGACTTTATCAAATGGCTAGAAAACTTAGAGAGTCAATGTCAAGAACTTATTTATGAAAAAGGTGACGCATGGTTTGAAAACAAATTGGAAAAAGTAGATATTGAAAACGCTTTTACTAGTCCTATGAAAATTTATCGTTCTGGGCAGAATTATTTAGTGCGTGCGTCGGTTCGTGTAAATAGTGTAACAAATACGCCTAATGTGAAAATTTATAATGAAAACGAAACTATTCTAACCATTGAAGATATAACAAATGAAACCAATGTAGTTTCTATCATAGAAATTTTAGGAATAAAGTTTACTGCTAGAAATTTTCAAATTGATATTGAACTTAAACAGTCTATGGTGACGAGTAACGATGACTTATTTAGTAATTGTCTCATTCGACCCAAAAAAAATGCGGAGTTTCAAGTTAAAAACGAAGATAAACAAGATATCCCGGTTCTTTCGGAACCCATTGAACAAGAAGAAACAAATATAGAACTCTTGGAAAGATTAAGCAACTCTATTTTGAAAGAGGAAACTAGTGATAACCTTGACGCAAACGAAAATGACATGAGGTTACCAGCAGATGAAGAAAAGGAAGAGGTTGAAGTCGAAATTATTGATATATGTGATGTGAATGATTCGGAAGAAGGATTGAGAGAAATTGACCTTGACGAGTTGGATATAAATGTAGATAGTTTAGAATCGGTCTCACTGAAAAAACCAAATCAAGTTTATTATGAAATGTATAAAAACGCAAGACAAAAAGCCAAAGAAATGAAGGCGCAATGTATTACGGCGTTTTTAGAAGCGAAAAATATCAAAAACACATATATGTTGGAGGACGTTGATACAGATAGTGACGAGGATTCTGATTTTGATGAATATTGAGGGAGCAGAAAACTTTGGATTGTGTAACTGTCCCTTCTTTTATCAAGTATTCTCAAAAATATTTTATCCTCAATTTTATATAAATGACAAGTTTCAAAAAACTATGGAATGATTTTGGAATTACCCCAATCATAATTTTAATCGCGGTTGCTTTTGTTATAAATATGTTCGCCAATTATTTATACTCCAAGGGAAAATCTGGGTCTGAACTCATGACCGCAGGGCAAAACACGGCGTACTCAAATGGTTCGAGACCGAGTGGTCAATCAAATGTCCCAAAACCTGCTGAGGATTTAGGACAAAATGAGGTTTTCGCATCGGTGAATGGGATCTCTACTCCCACACAAGGTGTCCCGACAAGTTGTTCGAGTCCCAACATCCAAAACCCAGCTGATCTTTTACCCTCTGGGTCGGGTAATAACTCCTGGGCGCAGTTGAACCCTCAAGGAAAAGGTGAACTAGCCAATATTAACTTATTGAAAGCCGGATACCACTATGGTATTGATACTATTGGTTCCTCCTTGAGAAACGCCAATTTACAAATCCGTTCTGAACCTCCTAACCCGCAAGTCTATGTTGGGCCCTGGCAAAATAGTACAATAACCCCGGACTTCATGCGGGTTCCACTTGAAATAGGCGTCACAAATAATCAATAAAAAATTGCAAAAATAATTTATTTTTAACAACATAAAAATTTATAGTTCATTATAAACTTCATTCATAAAATGAAATTTATATTCTATTTATTATCAGCATTATCCACCTGGAACCCAGGAAGATTATAACAGTTTTTCATCAAGAAATCTTATGATGGGAAAAGGTAAGGAATTAGAATTCCCCGAAGGGCGGGGAGGGGGCAAGGGGTCGGAGGTCGCTTGCGACCTCAACCTTATTGCGCGAAGCGCAATGGGGGCAGCAACGCAGTCCGGGGGTTCCCCCTATTTATTATACCAACATTATATATGATGTTAAATATGAAAAAAGAAAATATATTGTTGTATGCGGTAATAGGTCTTGTTGTGGTTGTTTGTATTCATATTTACTACCAAACTGAAAACTATAGTTTGAAATGCGTTATTTCTTCCGTAGATGGAAACAAATATTGTGTTCGCGACCGCGCGCAAGTAGACGCGGCTGCCGATCTTTTAGCCCGTGTCACAGAAAAATGTAAAGAACTAGTTGCGTATATGAAACAAAAGTATCCCAAAAACAAAGACGTAAAACGACTCGTCGATAATTTCAATCCCAAACGTATCAGTGAAACATTACCAACAAGTGAACTTACCGCGTATAGTGAGAATAAAGGAGAGAAAATCGCGTTTTGTTTAAACAAGACAAAACACGGCGAAACATTGATTGACCTCAACACACTCACTTTTGTAGCGATTCATGAACTATCTCATTTGATGACACCTTCGGTAGGGCATAAACAAGAGTTTTGGAAAAACTTCAAGTTTTTACTTCAAAATGCAAAAGATGCCGGTATTTATGATCCTGTTGATTATAAAAAAAACCCGGAAAATTATTGCGGAATGACAATTACTGACAACCCGTATTATGATAGTTAACTTTGAAATGGAAAATAATTCACTCCATACAACCCATCATAATTTCTCTTGATAATCTTCTATCCATTTCGCCTCATCAAAACCGTAAACTTTGTCCCATAAATGTTTCCATTCTTTTTTGATGGCGTCGAAAAAGTCTTCAAATGTCTCATAATCCTTGGTTTTTATTGGAGTTCCAACACAATAAATAATATTTTTGCCAAACCCTAATTTAAACCTTTTTTCGTCCATAACGTTTTCTTTATTTTTTGATATAACAACTTGTATTTGTTGGTTAGGTTTGTCTTTGTCTTCATAAATTGATTTTAATAGTCCCGGTTTCAACGCTATATCTTTATAATCTTGCGGAAGAGTTAGATGTTTACAACGGGTTCCTTCTGGATAAAAATAAAATAGTTTCTTCTTTCTTAATTTGTTATATATATTTTCTCTCGAATCATTCCGATTAATAACTAGCAAACGATTGCATATTAAACCTATTAATCCATAAAACATTACGGAAAATGCTGCCAAAAATCTACCGATTGCGGGACACTGAAATATATAGGGGTCTATAAAAAAATCCGCGTAACTTCTATGATTTGTTATGATAACACCATTTGACACAATATCATTCATTTTATCATCAGTTTCATCACATTTACATTTTTTGTTTTTATTTATTGAATAAGATAGTTTTATATATCGAAGTTGTAAATATTCTTGAAT
>Ga0164296_1000542_pt1 | contig 44052 bp, 42 predicted proteins | sample GEODES057metaG_FD_113533 | JGI IMG/M metagenome (GOLD analysis project Ga0164296, IMG submission 113533) | Dystrophic lake water microbial communities from Trout Bog Lake, Wisconsin, USA - GEODES057 metaG | ecosystem: Environmental > Aquatic > Freshwater > Lake | place: USA: Trout Bog Lake...
GCATAGCAGCACTTTCTGAAGCGTCGGCCCAGCGCGAACGATCAGTGGGGAAAGATGGTGCAGCCTGTGGTTTTGCCTGATTGTGCGGTGGGACTGTGCGAGAAGAAGCATTTCTGATGACATGGGCGCGCCTTTTGGTTACTTTTGGCGCAGCAAAAGTGACTAGGCCTCCGCGGCCATGAGCGGCGAATGATTGTCCTTTGAACAAAGCACCAACGAACCCCAAAACAACAACACCAACCCCCACCGAACTCACCCTTCGACAAGCTCAGTATGACACCTCGGGCGCACGATAATAAGTGATATTACATCAGCGCAATCAGCAGCATCAAACGAATCAGCGGTTCAGACAATAAACACGTGCCCCACCCGCGCCACCCTTCGACGGGCTCAGGGTGACACCGCACGCACGCAATAATAAGTGATGTTCTATCCTGGAATACAGACTACAGATTAGCCTTACGCAACGCTTTTGGTTAAGAAAATAATCCTGTCTATCTAAATCAAATCCCAAAAATCGTGTTCATACAAAAGCCCAGCGCACGTTATCCTTTTTTAAGATTTAAACATGTTTCAAAATAAACTCGGCATCTACCTTTAATTGGATATGGACGGCTTTTAAAAAATCGACATCCGGTTTTTGTTTGCCATTTAAAATAAGGGAGAGTTTGGTGTCGCTGATATTGAGCTTTTTGGCAAGGTCTTTTTGTTTGAGCCGCATTTCATACATACGCATTTCAATCATTCCAGCTAATGTTGTTGGAGCAGCTACTTTGTATTTACCCTCTTCGTATTGTTGCGCAGCAATAGCCAATGACCTGATCTCTGCCAGTTCGTCCGGTGTAACGTTATGACTACCCCTGGCCATCATGCCCTCAATTTTAGCCATTACTATGGCATATTCGCTATCATCAAAAATATTCTTTACCTGTTCCATCATCCTTTCAATATTATATCAATGAGCAGTCCTTTAATTTTTCATATTCGGCATGGCTACCAATAAACCTGATATAAACCGTGCGGATATCAAAAAATATCATCGCGATCAGGCGATAATTATTCCCGCGAATATTAAAAACATACCTGTCGTTACCTATCGCATCAACCGAATTGAACATTTGCCTCATTTGATGAAAATTAGCCCAGTCGGCTAAAAGCGCAAAACGATACCAGTTATTCAAAGCATCTTCCGCATCTGCATGAACTTCAAAATAACTGCGCAGGGTGCCATAACTTATAACTACCATTTGATAAGGTTCAACAAAGCTAGTAGATTTAATAAATCTAAAAAATATTTAGAAAATCTAAAAAAATAATATTTCTTAGGGTGTTTAACTTAGAATTATGCCTTGTTGGTCCTGGGTCAGACAAAATGCAGCGATTGCAAGAAGTCCAGGTTTCCTCCTCGCCCCCCTCACAGCCCGTCCCCTGCTCGTTCGGAATGACATGGTTTTATAGGACATTCAGCTCAGTACTACCTCACAAGTTTCACCCCACACCCTTCGCCAAACGCACAAATGCCCCTCCCCCAATTCCTCATTAATTATTACTTTAGCGTCAATATGAAACGCTTGTTGCCTTTGATCCTCATTGTCGTTACCGCCTTAACCGGCTGTGCCCCCAGGGGGCCTTACTACGCAGCCGGCAAATTCTATAAACATCATACTGATTCGATTGCTAAAATTATTGAGTTGGAACAGCCCCCGGCGCTAATTGACAGCACCGGCACCGCCGTACCATCTGACTTTGTTGGTACTGTTAATTTTAACCTGCGTAAGCCAAATTATGTGATCATACATTTTACGGCACAAGACAGTATACAGCAAACTCTGAAAACCTTTACACTGTCACGCACCCAGGTGAGTGCCCATTACGTAGTTGCCAAAAGCGGCAAGGTTTACCATATGCTGAACGATTACCTGCGTGCATGGCAGGCCGGGATCAGTAAATGGGGAAGTGTTACGGATATGAACAGTTGTTCAATAGGTATCGAGATAGATAACAATGGCAGCGAGCCTTATACCGATGCGCAGGTAAAGAGTCTTTTGGCCTTACTGGGTTACCTGAAAAAGACTTATAATATTCCACAGGCCAATTTTATCGGTCACCAGGACATTGCCCCCACCCGCAAACCCGACCCTGGCCCCCTGTTTCCATGGCAAGTAATGGCCGCACACGGCTTTGGTTACTCGAGCGATGAAGTGCTGGAAGTGGCCCCCGAAAATTTCGACTACCCAACCGCCCTCCGACTGATCGGTTATGATACCTCTAACCTAAATGCTGCTATTGTTGCTTTTAAACGCCATTTCGTACAAAAAGACAGCGATCCGGTTTTAACTCAGCTTGATCTGAATGTTTTGTATAATGTATATCGGAAATATTAGGGGGGCGGGTAATAGGTATCAGGCATTAGGTATCAGGTATCAGGGGGCGGTGCCCTTTGATAAAAAATTAACCCATTAACTGATACCCATTAACCGATACCAAATAACCACCAACTCATTTCTTCACCCAACCATCCTTCAATGTCACTGTGCGGTTGAACACCAATTTGTCGGGCGTTGAGTTTTTGTCGAGCGTAAAATATCCTTTGCGAATAAATTGATAGCCCTTACCCGGTACGGCATTAGCCAGATCAGGTTCGATATAGGCATGCGGTATAACATGCAAGCTTTCGGGGTTGATGTAATCTTTAAAATCGCCGTCTTCACTTGATGGGTCTTCAACACGGAACAGGCGATCGTACAAGCGAACTTCAACGGTTTTTGCATCAGGTACACTCACCCAGTGGATAGTACCTTTAACATTGATGCCGCTGGTGTCATTTCCTGAACGCGATTCGGCGATATGTGTGCAATAAACTTCGGTAACATTACCGTTATCGTCCTTTTTAAAACCTTCGCATTTAACAATGTAGGCACTTTTCAAACGTACCATATTGCCAACAGCCAGCCGGAAGAATTTCTTTGGCGGCTCTTCCATAAAGTCTTCCCGCTCAATCCACAGTTCGCGGCTGAATGGTATATCGCGACTGCCTTCTCCACCTTCCACCTCAGGATTGTTTTCGCCGGTAAATACTTCGGTTTTGCCTTCGGGGTAATCGGTGATGACCAATTTGATAGGATCAAGCACTGCCATACGGCGCCATGCGGTTTTATTGAGGTCCTCGCGGATACAAAATTCCAGTAAACCTACGTCGATCATATTCTCGCGTTTGGCAATACCAATGCGTTCGCAAAAATCGCGGATCGAAGCAGGCGTGTACCCGCGGCGGCGCAAACCACTTATGGTAGGCATACGCGGGTCGTCCCAGCCATCTACATATTTTTCGTCGACCAGTTGTAATAACTTGCGCTTGCTCATTACCGTGTAGTTGAGGTTCAGGCGCGCAAATTCGTATTGTTTTGAGGGGAATATCCCTAATTTTTCAATGAACCATTCGTATAGCGGGCGATGCGGAATAAACTCCAGGGTACAAACCGAATGGGTAATTTCTTCAATGGCATCCGATTCGCCATGCGCAAAATCGTACATGGGGTAAATACACCATTGGTCGCCGGTGCGGTGATGGTGCGCGTGTTTGATACGGTACATCAGCGGATCGCGCAGGTGCATATTAGGCGATGCCAGGTCGATCTTTGCCCGCAGCACCTTGGCACCGTCGGGGTATTTACCGGCCTTCATTTCCTCAAACAAACGAAGATTTTCTTCTATGCTGCGATTGCGGTATTCGTTTCCGGTACCAGGCTCAGTAGGTGTTCCCTTCTGGGCGGCTATTTGTTCGGGAGTGCTATCGTCAACATAAGCCAGACCCTGGCGGATCAGTTCAACTGCAAAAGCATACAACTGATCGAAGTAGTCTGAAGCATATAATTCCTTTGCCCAGGTAAAACCCAGCCATTTTACATCTTCCTTGATGCTGTCTACGTATTCCACATCCTCTTTCACCGGGTTGGTATCGTCAAAGCGAAGGTTGGTTTGGCCACCATATTTAAGTGCCAGTCCGAAGTTGAGGCAAATGGATTTAGCATGCCCGATATGCAGGTAACCATTAGGCTCTGGCGGGAAGCGGGTGAGCACACGGCCGCCATGCTTGCCTTCGCGGATATCCTCTTCAACAATTTCCTCGATAAAATTTAACGATCGCTCTTCACTCATGATAGTACGGAAAGCCGCAAAAATAGGAAATTCAGACGGGTTTGGCTAATGGTATTAATTAGGGAACAGTGGCTGATTCAGCAGGTGTTGAATACTCGGGCTATTTTAGTTTTTAAATGTTACCCAAATAAGTTAACCGCATTGCGCCATATTATTGATTATCTCCAATTAACTAAATTACTACCTTTACATCACCAATAGCTATACATGAGTAATTCGTTTAACCGCCCTATCCGCGTTTTGGTTGCCAAAGTTGGCCTTGACGGACACGACCGTGGTGCACGAATAATAGCGACCAGTTTGCGCGATGCGGGGATGGAAGTTATTTATACCGGTTTGAGGCAAACACCCGAAATGGTGGTCAATGCAGCCTTGCAGGAAGATGTGGACGCCATCGGTATTTCTATACTTTCAGGGGCCCATATGACCGTTTTTCCCAAGATCATTAAATTAATGAAGGAAAAGCAATTGGATGATGTTCTTGTGACCGGTGGTGGTATCATCCCCGAAAGCGATATGCAGGAACTTAAAGCGATAGGCGTAGGTGAACTTTTCCCGCCGGGAACCACCACAACAGATATCGTTACATATATTACCGAATGGGTGCACAAGCATCGCAATTTTTGAGCCGGGAGATTAACTTCCAGCTATCATTAAAAAAAGAACTCAATCATATTGTCCTATGTCAATGTTCGAAAATCTGCTCACCCACACCGAAAGCGGTATCCATCATATCATCATTAATCGCGCCGGAAAGTTAAATGCGCTCAACCGTGCCACGCTGGCCGAGTTGCACACCGCGCTATACGATGCTTTCAATAACGATAAAGTGGGTGGTATCATCATTACCGGAGCAGGCGACCGGGCTTTTGTGGCAGGAGCAGATATTGCTGAGTTTGCCTCATTCGACGCTGCGCAGGGCGAGGATCTTGCACGCAGAGGTCACAAAAACGTTTTTGATTTTATCGAAAACAGCAACAAACCTATCATAGCCGCTATCAATGGATTTGCTTTAGGAGGTGGATTAGAACTGGCGCTGGCCTGCCATATCCGTATTGCTTCGGAAAATGCCAAAATGGGGCTTCCTGAAGTAACGCTTGGCCTGATTCCAGGTTATGGGGGCACCCAGCGCTTGACCAGGTTGGTAGGCAGAGGCCGGGCATTGGAGATGATCCTTACCGGCGACATGATCACAGCGCAGGAAGCTTATCAATTCGGACTGGTAAATCATGTGGTCAGCCAGTATGATCTGTTAACCAAAGCTGAAACATTGCTACGCGTAATCCTGTCGCGTGCGCCATTGGCATTGCAATCGGCAATACGGGCTGTAAATGCATCCTCACAGCAGGGTGTAAATGGTTTCGAAGAGGAGATAGAATTGTTCGGACAGTGTTTTGATACGGCCGATTTTAAAGAAGGCGTGGATGCTTTTTTAGGGAAAAGAAAGCCTGAGTTTCGTGGCAAATAAACTGTTTTGAGCGCAGCACCCAGCGGCCTCAGATATGCAACCCGACTTCACTCATCAACTGATCCCCGACCCCCTGCTTTTTATTGAAAATACATATTATTTCATAAAATGGGTAGGATGCTTATTCCTTTGACAGCAAGTAATTTTAAAATTATCAATTAAAGCAATAATGCCTGTAAAGGCTTACTTTAACTAATTTTTATTCAAGAAATAGAAAAATTAGCGCAATAATTAAATTTTACCTTAAATTTTAGCAGTTTTGTATGTAACTTGATATGGGTATAATCCGTTTACCAGTCAAAATTAGCTAATACCTGTTATGAAAAAAATCCTCATCATTGATGATGAAGTGAACGTTGCGTTATTACTCTCAAAGTTTTTGACCCGCAACGGTTTTGATGTTACCACAGCTGCTACCGGATCAGGCGGTCTTGAATTGTTAAAAAACGGAGCTTATGACCTGGTGCTTTGTGATTTCAGACTGGAAGATACCGATGGGCGCGAAATGCTGAAAAGCATCAAGATCCAGTACCCCAAAACAGGTGTTATTATTATTACCGGTTATTCGGATATTAAAATGGCGGTTGAGCTCATTAAAATGGGTGCCTATGATTATATCACCAAACCGCTTTACCCCGACGAAATTTTAAATACCATAAATAAAGCATTTGAAACCCACCATGCATTGGTCGACGAACCCGAGAATGTGGCATCGGTTTCAAAACCTAGCAGCAAGAAGCCGCAATTACCCAATAGCGAATTTGTTGTGGGTACAAGTAAAGCCGCCAAAGAACTGGCAAGGCAAATTGAACTGGTTGCACCAACAAATTACAGTGTAATCATTTTAGGTGAAAGCGGTACAGGTAAAGAGTCGGCTGCTAAAAACATACACCTCCACAGCCAGCGTGCCAATATGCCTTTCATTGCGATGGACTGCGGATCGCTTACCAAAGAGCTTGCAGCGAGCGAATTTTTCGGTCACGAAAAAGGCTCTTTTACCGGGGCACTCTACACTAAAATTGGTCACTTTGAAATGGCCAATGGCGGCACATTGTTTTTGGATGAAGTGGGCAACCTATCTTACGACATACAGGCGGCGCTACTCCGTACCGTACAGGAAAGAAAAGTAAAACGCATAGGCAGTACCAAGGAAATTGATCTTGACGTACGCATCATCATAGCAACCAACGAAAACCTGCAGGACGGAATCTCAAAAGGAAGGTTTAGGGAAGACCTTTACCACCGTTTTAATGAGTTTACCATTTACATGCCTGCGCTTCGCGAATTGGGAAGTGACATAATGTTGTTGGCAAATCATTTTTTACAAATTGCCAATGCCGAGCTTGGCCGTAATGTAACTACATTTTCTACAGAAGTAGAGGAATGTTTTGTGAATTACCGTTGGCCCGGAAATATCCGCGAGCTGAAGAACGTAGTACGTCGGGCAACGCTTATAACAGAGGGTGATGTTATTCCTTTAAAAGCATTGCCACTGGAGATATCCAATTTCAGATCTTCGCCCGTTCCAGTACCTGAGATAATTACTGAGCATGAAATTCCGGTTGCTAAAGAAAATCGGCACGACTTAAAAAATGCAGCTCAGGAGGCAGAGTATGATACTATTCTGAAAGTATTGCGTGAGGTGAATTTTAACAAGACCAAAGCTGCCGAAATTCTTAATATCGATCGTAAAACACTCTATAATAAGATGAAAGCGATCAACTTAAGTAAATAAAAATGCCAGAACCAGCAAAAGAAAATACGCCTGCCGAAGGTAATACGCGCCGGATAAGGCACGATATTCGTAATCAGCTGTCGAACATTAACCTTTCTGTCGAACAATTGAAATACGAGATTCCAGACGACGCAGGATCAGATACTGCTTTTTATATCAATACCATTGCCGTAAGTTGTGCAAAGATCAACCTTTTGCTGGACGATCTTGACTAGGCTTCCAAAGGGTACATTTTTAGTAGTTGACCAAAAACTTTTTACATTTTATTTGTTAATAGAGCGTACTTATTACAAGTTCCTCTATGTCCTCTTTTAATTACAGGCAACGTAACAATATAATACTGGCAGCTATTATTGTGCTGGGTTGTATTTTATTGTATGCCATGTCTGGCCTTTTCAGCGCCATATTGGGGGCCATTATCCTGTTTACTATTTTCAGGTCGGTTTACTTATACCTGGTTGAAAAGAGAAATTGGAACAGTGCATTCACCGCCGTTTTGATCATATTTACTTCTTTAGTGGTCATTGTGATCCCATTCCTTTCCATGAGCATTATGATCGTTGAGCGGATAACATCACTTTCCCGGTCCGATTTACCGATACAGGATTGGATCTATAAGATTGATATTTTCGCGAGTCATCATTTTGGCCAGCCCAAACTGGCAGAAAACACCCTCCAGAAACTGGGTACGTTTATAACAGACCTTTTTCCTTCAATTTTGGGTAGTGCAGTAAATATTTTAATGAATTTGTTGGTGATGTATTTCCTGCTGTTTTTCATGTTTACGCAAATGAAAGATTTTGAAAAAGTACTCTTAAAATATGCACCTTTTCGCGAACAACACACATTGAAATTTGCAATAGCATTGCGTAATGCTACGTATAGTAATGTGTTGGGACAGGGCATCATTGCGGTAGTGCAGGGCGTATTGCTGGGTATGGGTTTTTATGCCTTTGGTATACCCGACCCGGTATTTTGGGGGATGCTTGGCGCCCTTATCTCTTTCCTTCCGGTTGTTGGTGCACCAACTTTGGCAATTCCAACCAGTATCATACTTTTTGCAAACGGGCATTCCTTCAAGGGCATCGCATTGCTTATTTATGGCCTATTGGTCATTGGTAATATTGATAATATATTAAGGATGATCATCAATAAACGACTGGCAAATACACATCCTATCATCTCGGTGATCGGCGTATTTATAGGTTTGCCTTTATTTGGTATACTTGGTCTGGTTTTCGGCCCATTGCTGTTGTCCTATTTCTTACTTTTAGTTGAAATTTATGAGACCAATCGAATGGCTGCTGATCGGCTTGAAAGAATCAGGACAAGTACTGAGAGTTGATTTAATGAGAAATTTTTGCCGGCACGGCAAGAAATACCGATATTAATGCCATCATTTACCATAAGGTTAAAAATACCTGACGAAAAGTCCGTTTAAAATAATTGGCAGGATATTTAACCGTTATAAAACAAACTAGTTCAAATTAAAATTATAGTACTATGTCAGATAACTCAAAAGTTATAGTTGCACTGCTGGCTGGATTAGCGGCTGGGGCAGCATTAGGAATATTATTCGCACCAGACAAGGGCACAGAAACACGCGATAAGCTTACCGACTCGCTTAAGAAATTGGGCGATTCAATCAAAGAGACCGCCGCCAACGAAATTGATAGTCTTGTTGGTTTAAAGGATAAAGTGGTTGATAATATCAAAAGCAAAATAAAAACTGCTGATGAAGAATACCAGGACGACCTGGAACACGCATAAAACCTCATCGATCCCGGTTAATGATCCGGGATCGTAGTATACTTCTTATGGAAGAAAAGAAAGAAACGCCGCCACCAATTATAGACCAGGTTAAAGCGTATGTTGAAACACAGCTGGAACTAACCAAGCTGGAGGCCGTTGAAAAGGGCTCAAAATTTTTGGCGGGCTTTGTTGTCGACCTCATTATCGGGGTATGTTTTGTTTTGGGCTTTTTATTTATAAGCCTGGCACTTGCTTTATTAATATCACGTCTGTTAGGCTCGTATTGGGCCGGATTTGGTTGCATGGCCGCACTTTACCTGATCATAGCGTTTATTGTTATTAAACGTAAGGATAAGCTGCGCCCTACATTGACTAACCTTTTTATCCGTAATTTTTTCAAATAGTATGGACGAGCTGAATATTGATAACATCAACGACTTAAGGGCGGAAATAGTTCGTTTGCGCGCCGTTCGCGATGAGCAGGGCAAAGCACTCGCAAAACGTTTCAATACGCCTATGACGGCACTCTCTACTTTGTATACGGTTTTTCCGAATGAGGCTGAAGAAGGAGTAAAGAATGATATTTTTCACCAGGATCTGGTTGGTGTTGCTTCCAGGATTTTTTTGCCGATGTTGCTTAATTCAACACTTTTCCGCAATTCAAATATTTTGATAAAAGGGCTGGTGGGCTTATTCTCACAAAAAGCTTCCGATTATATCAGTGAAGATACCGTACTTGGGATTTGGGATAAAGTAAAGACCCTGTTTGAAAAAAAGAAAAAGCCTGCTCCCGACTATGGTATCCCGCCCGAAAGTGAGGCTTCCTGAATTCTTCAAAACGGTATCCCGCAACCAAACTAAAAAGCTTAAGGTTTAATTGTCCTGAAGGTTAAATTGATCCTTGGATTTTTGATTTTGGCCGATTTAGCTACCTGGTGTTGCCAGTGATGCTGCAGGTCGCCTTTCATCACCAGAACTGAGCCACCTTCCAGCAGTATTTGCTGTTTTACATGGTGATCTTTTTTCAATCTCAGATCGAAACGTCTGGCCTCTCCTAAATTTACCGAGGCGATTATTGGGTTGCGGCCAAGCTCGGGCTCGTCGTCGCTATGCCAGCCCATCGAGTCGCTGCCATCGCGGTAAAGGTTAATTAATACGCTATTGAAAGTTGTACCAGCCAGCTCTTCAGTTTTTGCCCTGATATAAAGTAATTCATCCGTCCAGGGTAAAGGATCAAATGATACTCCCGAATATTTGTAAACTGCGCCGGCATCCCCATACCATGCAGTCAGGCGCGGCGTCAAAACGCTGCGGCCAAATATGATAATGGATTCCTGTCTCCAAGCGATGTTTCCTGTCAATTTTGCAAAAAGCACTTCGCTGTCATCAACAGAAAATACTCCGGGAAAATATCCAAGCAACTCAGGTGTAATTATCATGCCGGCACCTTTTAATAAACTAAAAACTTGGGACTTATACTCAACTTAACTCTTTCATCAATTTATCGAAAGCTCCTTTCAGTTCAGCCAGTTCGGTTTCTACTTTTGCAAGGCGTACTTCAAGGTTACCTGAGGTGTTTGATGGAGATTCAGATGCGAAACTTTCCTCGTTCCAGTCTGTACTGCCACCCAGTAAATGAACGTAACGAACTTCTTTTTGGCCCGGCCGGCGTGCAAGTTGTTTTACGAAGGGATTTTCGCGGGAAGACAATTTATCCAGTATTTCCTGCACCTCTTCTATCGATTCAAATTCGTATAGGCGTCCCGAATTGGTATTCAATTCGCCAGGTGTTTGAGGGCCACGGAGAATTAGCAGGCAGATAATGGCGATCTCAGAAGGGATAACCGGGTATACAATAGCAAAGTTATGTTTGTATTTGACCACACGGTCTGTACCGCCTGTAGCTGTAGATATCAGCCCGCGGCGTTTCAGGGTGTTCAGCGTTTCGATGATTGTGGCCTCATCGTAATTTACAACCGGTTTGCGCGAAGTTTTCTGATTACATGCAGCTACCAGGCTGTTAACTGTCATTGGATAATAGTCGGGCGTGGTACGGCTTTTTTCCATCATAGCACCTAAAACGCGCAGTTCGGTGTCCTCAAGTTGGGGCAATACAGGTGTTGAATCCATGTGCTAAAGATAGAAAGCAGGCTCGGTTTTTTACAAAATAAAAAAGCACCGCCCCAACCAGGCGATGCTTCATCAACTAAACCCATATCTCTCAATTATGGGGTAACTTATTGCATAAAGAAATAATCTTTATGGTCGCCGTCGTCATAAACGTGCATTTGTTTAACTACGTCGGCAGTTTCTGTTTTTACTTCTACAGTGTAATCACCATAGTCAAGGCGACTGATCACATAGCCTTTTTCGGTAGGCAAACCTTTGGAAATTTTATCTTTAAAAATTACGTTATGGTCCTTATCGTAAATAATAACCACTGATTTTTCGGCATCAACTTTTACGGCGAAGCCCGGGCGGTCTGACAAATTACCAAAGCTTACTGCCTTGTCGTCTGAACTTGATTTTGCTGGAGTTGCAGCAAATACACTGGAACCTAACCCTAATACCAGTGTTGCGATGATGATGATCTTTTTCATTTTCTTTTAATTTTTTATTGTAAACCTGATTTATTCTGTTAATTGAATAACCAAAACAACAACAAGTTTTCCGACCCTTAAAATGAATTAGACCGGGAGCAGTCGCTTATAGACGAATAGCCTTTTTGTTCGGATAAAGCCTGGTAAATGCTTTTTAATCAGCAAAAAGCAGTGTTTGTAGCTAAATAAACAGCGTTGATGGATAGGTTAAAGCAGTTCGTCGGATATTTTTAGGATAAAGTGCTTAAAAGCGGTTAATTTGCAGCTATCATGTCACTTTTTATCGCATCAATAAATTCGGGCAGTAATGGCAACTGTTATTACGTGGGTAATAGCAATGAAGCAATACTTGTAGATGCCGGCATCTCTTGTCGCGAGACCGAAAAGCGTATGAAAAGGCTCGGCCTCGCAATGCAAAAAGTTAAGGCGATATTTATTTCCCACGAACATTCCGACCATATCAACGGTGTGTCCGTTCTCTCGCGGAAATATCAATTGCCGGTATATATTACGCCGGCAACACTGGCAGGTAGCCGGATGGAGCTGGAGCCCGATCTGATAAAAGCTTTCAAAGCTTACGAACCTATTGTGGTTGGCAAACTAACTATCACTGCTTTTCCAAAATTCCATGATGCCGCACATGCTCATAGTTTTACGGTTAGTAACGAGGGTATCAGGGTAGGTGTTTTTACCGATATCGGCGTTGTATGCGATCACCTGCAAACCCATTTTTCGGAATGCCATGCTGCCTTTCTGGAAGCTAACTATGATGAAGATATGCTGGAGAACGGACGGTATCCTTACCATTTAAAAAGACGGGTCAGTGGCGGTCTCGGGCACTTATCTAACAAACAGGCACTGGCGCTTTTCTTAAGCCACCGGCCACCTTATATGAGTCATTTATTGCTATCGCATTTGTCGCGTGATAATAATGATCCGCAAATGGTTCATGAACTATTTAGCAAACACGCTGATGGAACTGAAATAGTAGTAGCATCACGTTACCAGGAAAGTGCCATTTATTTTGTAGATGGTTCTATGCCTGCAGGAAGAAAACCTATAAATAAAATTCCCGAAAGCATTCCGGTTCAATACAGCTTATTTTAGCACAGTTTCTGATGATGCAATAGCTTTTGCTTTCCAGTAATATAATGTATTTGCTTTCGACGTTTTTACCAGTAAAATGACCGGTTTGTTCCGATAGTTTTTGCCGATAAAAACAAGATCAAAAAATCTGGTTTATACCTCCTCAATTATTTTTATCTTAAAAGGGCCAAACCGGCAAATATTTTATGAAGATCCACATTAAAAAAATATTGTTTAAAACGCTGAAAATTACCGGGATAACACTCGGCTCTTTGCTGCTGATCATGTTTTTACTTCCGGTATTGTTCCCCAAAACGATCACCCAAAAGATCAAACAGCTGATGAATCAAAGCATCAATGGTCAGGTTAATTTTTCGGGTACAAGTCTGTCATTCTTTAAACGTTTTCCTGAACTTACACTTACACTCGAAGATTTTTCACTTAAGGGTACCGCTCCCTTTGCGCAGGATACCTTAGTGGCTGCCAAAGATATTTCGTTTGCAGTTGATCTTACATCCTTACTTCGTTCAAAGATCAATATCAGTAAAGTATACCTGAACAATGCTTTTGTGAATATTGAAGTAGATAGTACGGGGCATGCCAATTATAACGTCTATAAATCTCAACCTGTAAACCCTCAGGCAAAGACAGATACTTCAACAGCCTCATTGGGCATTGAAGAGATCATTATCGAAAAAAGTCATCTGGTATATGATGATGCTTCCATACCGATGCAAATAGAGGCTAACGATTTTGATTATAAAGGCAGGGGCGATTTTACCAAAAATGTGTTCGACCTGCAATCGCACACCGAAATAGGCTCGGTCGATTTCACCTATAATAAACAGAATTATGTAGTTAAAAAGCACGTTAGTGCCGATTTGGTTACAAGCATCAATACTAAGTCGCTGGCTTTTGAGTTTCGGAAAAATAACCTGCTCATCAACCAGCTACCGGTGCAGTTTACCGGCCGCTTTGGATTTTTGAAAGATGGCTATGATATGGACTTCCAGTTCACCTCTCACCAAAGCGATTTAAGCGACATCTTTACAGCTCTACCACCGGCTTATACCAAATGGGTAAAAAATACTGAGGTGAATGGTACCGGTGTGATACAGGTAGGTTTGACCGGACAATACATAGCCTCAAAAAACAAAATGCCCGATTTTACTTTAAGTATGCAGGCGCGTAATGGCTATATCTCTAATAACAAAACGCCGTCACCTGTCCGCGATCTGTATCTGGATATGCATTTGCGGGTAGCAAATTTTAACCCCGATAGTCTGTCCCTGCATATTGATTCACTTCATTTCAGGATTGATAAAGATTATTTCAATTCCAAATTTTCGGTTGACGGGATCAAGTCCCCTAAAATATTTGCCCGGGTAAATACAGAGGTCGACCTGGAAAAATGGAACCGCGCCTTCGGTATCAAATCAGTTGATCTGAAGGGTAGGTATAGTTTACACCTGCTGGCGCAGGGACAGTATGCAACGGCTATCCAAAAACGAGGTTTAAGGAATTTAGATACTGTCATTACAAGTATACCTAAGTTTACCCTCAAGTCTTCTTTCCGCGATGGTTATATTAAATATAGTAATGTGCCTGAGGCCATAAAAGACATCCATTTTGATTTGGATGCTTCTTCGCCCGATAATAATGTCAAAAACTTTACGCTGTCGCTTGTAAACCTGAACGTTATTGCGCTTGATAATTACCTTAAAGGGTATTTTAAAATGAGCAATACCTCCGGGCTAAATATGGACGGTGCCCTGCAGGCCCGTTTTAATCTGGCCGACCTGAAGAAAATTTATCCTGTTCAGGGTACTGAATTGAAGGGGAAATTAAGCTTCGATCTGCAAACCAAAGGCAAATATGTTCCGAAGAGCAAACTTTACCCGGTTGTTAAAGCCGAAATAAACCTGCAAAATGGTTATGTAAAAACCAAATATTACCCTGATCCTATTCAAAATCTGCAGGTGAGCGCAAATATTACTGACAATAGCGGCTCGTTGAAAGGCTTGCATGTGAATATCAAACCAGTATCGCTCACTTTTGAAGGACAACCATTTTTGTTGAAAGCCGACTTGAAAAACTTTAGCGATCTGCAATACAATATCAAATCACAGGGAACGCTTGATATTGGTAAAATATACAAGGTATTTGCGATCAAAGGCTATGGCGTAACGGGTTTGGTTACCACCAATTTTACGCTGAAGGGTAAACAGAGTGATGCAACAGCGGGCAGATACGATCAGCTCTTCAATACCGGTTCAATGAAGGTTAAGGATATGTCGGTAACTTCCGACTTGTTTCCAAAGCCATTTGTAATTAAAACCGGTGAGTTTAGCTTTAATCAGGATAAAATGAAGTTTGATGCATTTACAGCCAATTACGGCAATTCCGTGATCGTGCTTGATGGTGCTTTGTCTAACGTGATAGATTATGCCATGAAACCAAATGCTTTGCTTACCGGGACATTTAACCTTAAAAGCAACTCGATTATAGCAGACGATTTTATGGCCTTTGCTGATGGCCCCGCACCATCAGCCGCTCCGGCTGCTGCTCAACCAGCAAAAGCGGCTGCTGCGCCATCGGGCGTGGTGATCATACCCAATAATCTTAACCTGACATTTACCGCCGATGTGAAGCAGGTAAAATATCAGGGGTTAAATATCAACGATATAAAAGGGCAAATGACCATAAACAATGGACAGATCACATTGAAGCAAGCTGGTTTTACACTGGTGGATGCGCCGGTTGTGATGGATGCTACTTATGGCAGTTTGAATCCGCAGCGTGCTTATTTCGACTATCACTTAAGTGCCAAAGAGTTTGATATCCAAAAGGCATATAATCAAATCAAGTTATTCCGCGACATGGCCACCTCAGCTAAAAGTGCGCAGGGCATTGTTTCGCTCGATTACCAGTTAAGTGGTAAACTGGATAAAAATATGCACCCGGTTTATCCTTCGTTAAAAGGCGGCGGTACTTTATCCATCAAAAAAGTGAAGATCAAAGGGTTTAAACTCTTTGGTTCGGTAGCTAAAGAAACGGGTAAGGATAGTCTGGGCAAGGCCAATGATGTTTCGAAAGTGGATATCAAAACCACGATAGCAAATAATATCATCACCATAGCGCGTACCAAAATGCGGATAGCGGGTTTCAGGCCAAAATTTGAAGGACAGGTAAGCTTTAATGGCGATCTGAATCTCAAGTTCAGGCTGGGATTGCCGCCTTTGGGCATTTTCGGTATACCGATGACCATAACCGGAACACAAACAAATCCAAAGATACATCTGGGCAGAGGCAAGAAGGAAGACGAGCTGAAAGAAGAAGCAGATACCACGGCCCAATAGGTTTAGGTAAGAATTTGATAATAATATATTATCGAATAATGAATATTCCATATAAGATGATGGAGTAAATTCGTTGTTCAGGTTTACCTATGAAATCTATCGACAGGAATCAACTGCTTGAATCTCTTTCCGACTCTGAAAAGACCTGGGATATCATCATTATAGGTGGCGGAGCTACCGGACTTGGTACTGCCCTTGATGCTGCAACCCGAGGGTACAAAACACTCTTATTGGAGCAGCACGATTTTGCTAAAGGCACTTCAAGCCGGAGCACTAAATTGGTGCACGGCGGCGTACGGTATCTGGCGCAGGGTAATATCCGCCTGGTTCGGGAAGCCTTGCGTGAACGGGGCTTACTTCTTAAAAATGCGCCCCATCTAGCTAAGAATGTTTCTTTTATCATACCTTGTTACAGCCGGTTTGAGCTTTTCTATTACAGCATCGGCCTTGCTGCGTATGACCTATTAGCTGGCCGCCTGAGTCTGGGCAAAACCAAACGTATCAACAAAAGCGAAGTTGTCAAACGTTTGCCGGGCATTAACTCAAAACAATTGCAAGGTGGTATAGTTTATCACGACGGGCAGTTTGATGATGCGCGCCTGGCCGTTAACCTGGCCCAAACCTGTTTGGAAAATGGCGCAACTGTGCTTAATTATACTAAAGTTGTCGGACTCCTGAAGTCGGGATCAAGTATTTGCGGGGTATTGGCAAGTGATACCGAAACTGGTAAAACCTGGAATTTAAGAGCCAAAGTTGTTATTAATGCTACAGGAGTTTTTGTTGATGAGATATTGCAACTTGACCGGCCGGGAAGCAAACATCTGATCAAACCCAGCCAGGGAGTACATTTAGTGTTAGAACGGTCATTTATGCCTTCTGTTGACGCACTGATGATTCCCAAAACCGACGACGGCAGGGTATTGTTTGCAGTGCCATGGCATGATAAACTTGTAATTGGCACAACAGATACGCCCTTAAATGAATACAGTCTTGAGCCTGTGGCTCTTGAATCGGAGATCGCCTTTATATTAAAAACAGCCTCGGGATATCTTGAACGCACTCCAACCCGGAATGATGTATTAAGCGTATTTGCCGGATTGCGTCCGCTGGCGGCACCCGGTGATGATTCATCGCAAACCAAAGAGATATCACGAAGTCATCGTGTTTTGGTCGCTGAGTCAGGTTTAATCAGTGTTATTGGTGGTAAATTGACCACCTACAGGCAAATGGCGGAAGATACGCTGGGAAAAGCTATAGCTGTTGCCGGTTTGGAACCTGTTCCCTGTAAAACGGCAAATTTGCCTGTTCATGGATCTGTTAACGATAAGGATTGGAACGATCACCTCTATATTTACGGTAGTGACCGCGAAAAGGTATTGGAATTGATCAATGAGCAGGCAGATTGGGCTAAAAAGATACACCCAAATTACCCTTATTTACGTGCAGAGGTAATTTGGGCAGTACGCTATGAAATGGCGCAAACCGTAGAAGATGTATTGGCCAGGCGGGTTAGGTTATTATTTGTAGATGCCCGTGCAGCTATTGCTGCGTCTTCCATCACCGCGCAAATGATGGCCGGGGAATTAGGTCGCGATGAAAACTGGCAAAATCAGCAGGTTGCACGATTTACTGAATTGGCGAATAATTATTTGTTGCAGCCCTGATTTTTATCATTAGCTTTATATACCAATTATACTTAAGCCATTAATGGAACAGTTTATTTTGGCGCTCGACCAGGGTACCACCAGTTCACGCGCTATTGTTTTTGATCATCAGGGACAGATCAGATCGGTTGCCCAGAAAGAATTTACACAGATTTTCCCGCAGCCCGGATGGGTTGAACATGACCCGAATGAAATATGGTCCTCACAGGCAAGCGTGGCCGCTGAGGCTACTGTAAAAATGGGTATCAATGGTTCTCAGATCAAAGCCATTGGTATCACCAATCAACGGGAAACAACTATTGTTTGGGATCGAAATACAGGCGAGCCAGTGTACAATGCCATCGTATGGCAGGACCGCCGGACGGCATCATTTTGCGATGATTTGAAACAAGCAGGTTTCGCCGGGCAGATCCGTTCCAAAACAGGATTAGTGATCGATGCTTATTTTTCCGGCTCTAAAATTAGGTGGATATTAGACAATGTATCTGGCGCCAGGGCAAAAGCCGAAGCAGGTGAATTAGCATTCGGAACTGTAGATAGTTGGTTGGTTTGGAAATTTACGCGTGGCGCAGTTCATGCTACCGATGTAACCAACGCCGGCCGTACCATGCTTTTCAACATCCGCACACTTGAATGGGATCAGGATTTGCTGGATATTTTTGGCATCCCCAAAAGTATGCTGCCCGAAGTAAAGCAGAGCAGTGAGATCTATGGAGAAACTGCTACCACTATTTTTGCTTCAAAAATACCTATTGCAGGGATTGCCGGCGATCAGCATGCAGCGCTTTTCGGGCAGATGTGTATTGGTAATGGTATGGTTAAAAATACCTATGGTACCGGATGTTTTATGCTGATGAATATCGGCGAGCATTTTATCGAATCAAAAAACAACCTGCTGACTACAATTGCCTGGAAACGTGCAGGGAAAACACTCTATGCCTTTGAAGGCAGTATTTTTATAGCTGGAGCCGTAGTACAATGGCTGCGCGACGGGCTTGGTGTGATCAAAAGTTCGGCCGATGTAGAGAAGCTGGCCTTGAGTGTATCCGATACTGGTGGCGTTTATTTTGTCCCGGCTTTTGCCGGACTAGGTGCACCCTACTGGGACCCTGAAGCCAGGGGAACGCTGGTGGGCATTACCCGGGGAACTACGTCAGGGCATATAGCGCGGGCTGCCTTACAGTCTATTGCTTACCAAACGATGGATGTGTTAAAAGCGATGGAGGCTGATGCCGGTCTGCCGATCAGCGAATTAAGGGTAGATGGCGGAGCTACGGCCAATAACCTGCTCATGCAGTTTCAGGCTAACTTATTAGGTTGTAAGGTAATCAGACCCAACGTTGTAGAAACAACAGCATTAGGCGCGGCTTACCTGGCTGGTCTCGCTGTAGGTTTCTGGAGCAGCGAGGACGAGATCAAAGGACTTTGGCAAGCCGAAAAGGAATTTGTTCCGGCAGGTGATCAGGAAAAAATAAGCGCTGGTGTTCATGCCTGGAAAAGAGCTGTAGCAGCAGCACAAAGCTGGAGCGCTTTTGGACAAAATGAATAGATATTCAATTAATACAGAAAACACTAAATCACAATGACCCCTTTTTTAGCTGAACTGATTGGCACTGCGCTTTTGATCCTCCTTGGAGGCGGTGTGGTAGCAAATGTTTTATTAACGGATACCAAAGGTAACAACAGCGGCTGGCTGGTAATTACTACTGCCTGGGGGCTTGCCGTTTTTGTTGGTATTACTGTTGCCGGGCCATACAGCGGCGCTCACCTCAATCCTGCTGTTACTGTTGGTTTGGCAATTGCCGGTAAATTTGCCTGGGCCGATGCACCCGCCTATATACTTGCGCAAATGCTGGGCGCTTTCATTGGTTCGTTTTTAGTGTGGGCCATGTATTACAACCATTTCCAGCGAACTAATGATCCGGGTTCGGTGCTGGCCGTTTTTTGTACGGGTCCGGCATTGCGGAATTATGCTTCAAATATTATTAGTGAGATCATAGGTGCATTTGTTTTGGTTTTCGTGGTATTTTATGTCACTAAAGGCGAGATCATTGCAACTAAAACACCTATAGGTCTGGGGTCGGTAGGCGCTTTGCCGGTAGCTTTTCTGGTTTGGGTGATCGGGCTTTCATTAGGTGGTACTACAGGTTATGCCATTAACCCCGCCCGCGACCTTGGTCCGCGTATCATGCACGCGCTGCTGCCTATCAAAAGCAAAGGGACGAGCGACTGGGCCTATGCCTGGATACCCGTTATTGGGCCCTTGGTCGGTGCTGCCCTGGCGGCTATATTATACCTTTGCCTGCAATAATCGCTTGTTTTTCATGTATCAGGGACACCGTGACAGCACGGATTCTGCTGCGTATAATTACGTGAAATGCCCCGGCGCTTTACCTGTCTGTTGAAATGAAGTGCATTGTAAATCAACAATTTACAATTTGTAAAGGCGTATAGGCTAGCTCTTATTGCTGGTTGCGAGGTTTATTAAGCAGCCCGTAAACCCTATTTTTACCGGATAAACCATCACGCATTTATTTAAAACATGGAAACCAGTAAAAGAACGCCGATCACCGGAAAAGAAGGGGCAGAAATAGACCTTTCAGTGGCCGCTGAATGGACAAAAAATCATCGCGAACGTCATACCTATGGGTCAATATCTCAATTTTTCGGGAACGAAATTTTACAACGCCTGCTGCAGCAGCCGGGTAGCATGGGCATACGGATTTACTATGCCAACAGTCATAAATTAAATGGCTGGCAGAAATTTATATTTTCGATCGCTAATTTTTTAAAAAAGACCGTAGCCGGAGCTGCAGGCGAAGATCATTTTATCCTGGTAGGAGTAAATGCACAGGGACTCGACCAATTACCGACGGATGTTAAAGCGGCAGCCCAACCACAGGTAATTACTGCAAACACCTCTACCTCGGGCAGCAGTGGTACGCAAAATATCGTAGTTGAGCAGGCCCATCCATGCCCGGGTTCGGCAAATTGCCCTCAGAACGTTTTAACCGGCAGCGGAAGTTAAATGTTGTTCTGTTATGAGCAAGGAGGCATTATTTGATATCTTATCATCGATATCCGGGTTAATTCCGCTAATAGCCTTTGCTTATAATTTCCAAAATCTCGACCGAATATTTAAGCTGATAGGCCTTTTTTTTATTATTGCAGCATTATCTGATCTTCTGCAATGGGTTTTACCATATTGGCATTATTCAAATATTTGGTTTGTACACATTTTTGTTATCATCAATATTATATTTTTCAGCGTTATTTACTACCTGGCTTTTGTAAATAGCCTCCAGAAGAAAATCACACTGATTCTTTCGGGTCTTGCATTAGTGTTGGGGCTATATTCCTGTAAAGATATTTTTGACTATCCTACTGTTTCCAATACGGCCTCAAGTATCGTTTTTATAGTTCTTGCGCTTCTTTTTTTCTTTCAGCTGCTAACGCGGCAGGAATTTGTCCATATCGAGAAGCAGGGTTTCTTTTGGTTCAATGCTTCAGTACTATTTTATTTTTCCATCAATATTTTCCTGTTTATGCTCATCGCGATGATACCCCTGCACGAGCGGCCCTCGTATTATATTATTAATAACATTACCAATATTATCGCTAACTTGTTATTCACAATCGCATTACTTTGCCGTCCCCAGAAAACAACATAATACCTGTACTTATTATTGGAACGCTGGTAGTAGTGGTACTCATTACCGGTCTGTTTTTCTTTGTGATCATTTACCAGCGTAAAATGATCAAGAACCAGGTGGCGCTCAGACGACTGGAAGATGAGCGGCAACAGGAATTGCTAAAGGCTGTGATCGAAACTCAGGAAAGTGAACGTAAACGCCTGGCGGAAGACTTGCATGACAGTGTTGGCCAGGTTTTGTCGGCCATTAAATTGAAGTTGCATAAACTGGATAAACAAAGCGATGGTAAGAACGAAATGCTGGCAGATACCTGTAAATTGACCGACGAATGCATACAGGAGATACGCAATATCATCCATAATGTATTACCGCCGGTTTTAACAGATTTTGGATTGATTGACGCACTTGAAGCACTCTGTAATAAAATGAACAGCAATACCGCTATTCAGGTGGTATTCACCAAAAAGTTGTCGCCAGAGCGTTTTCCTTCAGCTATTGAGCTAACAGTTTATCGTATAGCCCAGGAGCTTTTTGGTAATGCAGTAAAGCATTCTGATGCAACGTCGATCCACGTGGAGCTATCTAAACATGGAAATGCTTTGATCATGAGTTTCCGCGATAATGGAAAAGGCTTTAACCTTGATGATGTGACCCAGGGGTTTGGAATAAAGAACCTGCATAGCAGGGTTCAACTTATCAATGGGAAAATTGATATTTATTCAAAACCCCTTAGCGGAACTATAACTACAATTAATATCCCCCTGCCACGCGCTTAAACATTTTAGTAATATATTTATGATGATTTTTTCTGTATATGAAACCGATAAAGCTAGCCATAGCCGACGACCATAAGATATTCAGGAATGGTTTGAAAGCTACACTGGAAGACTGTGCCGACTTTAGCTTGATCATTGAGGCATCTAATGGTAAAGAACTCATAGGGCAACTGGCCAACCAGATACCTGATGTTATACTTATGGACATCAAAATGCCCGAAATGGATGGTATGCAAACCACGGCCCATATCCGCCAGCATTATAAAGACATTAAAGTGCTTGCATTGTCGATGCATAACGAGGATAAATATATTGTTGATATGATGAAGGCCGGTGCTTCAGGATATCTGCTCAAGAATGCCGAACCGGAAGAGATCATAGAGGCCATCAAAACAGTAAATCAAAAAGGTTTTTATTTTAACGAACACCTTTCTGTTACGCTTATCAAACAATTGGTCGGACCGGGCCATAGTGAAGCTGCTCATCAGGCTGTAGAATTGAACGAACGCGAGATCGCAGTACTTCGATTGGTATGCCAGGAATGTTCGAACCAGGAAATTGCCGATAAAATATTCCTCAGTGTACGTACCGTTGAAGGTTATCGGGCCCGCCTTTTCGAAAAGACCGGCTCGAAGAACCTGGTTGGGCTGGTAATTTTTGCGATAAAACATGGAATTATCAGTGTCTGATATTGAATTCGAAATTCGGAATGCCAAATGCGAAGTGATTTTTAATTCGAAGTTCGCAATGCCAATTTCGAAGTGATTTTTTAAAACCAGGATCTGATACATTCATTCCGCATTTGGCATTCCGCCTTCCGCATTTTTTTCATTCCGCATTTGGCATTTCGACTTTCGCATTTATTCACTTCGCATTACCTTTGTTTCATGGAAACCATCACCTGGCATGATTTTGAAAAAGTAGAGTTGCGTGTTGGTACGATACTGGAGGTAGCTGATTTCCCGGAAGCACGTAAACCCGCTTTTAAGGTTAAAGTTGATTTTGGCCCCTTTGGCATCAAACAATCGAGCGCGCAGATCACTAAACATTATACCCGAGAGCAATTGGTAGGCAGGCAGATCGTTGGAGTGATCAATTTCCCCAAAAAGCAAATTGCTACTTTTATGTCGGAATTCCTGGTAACCGGCTTTGCCGATGAAAATGGCGATATTGTCCTGACTTCTGTAGAACAAAGAGTACCTAATGGCAGTAAACTAATCTGATGCGCTACTATACTTTCGGCGATGAGCCTCCAATTTCACCCGACGATTTTTTTATGGCCGAAGCGCTTAAAGAAGCAAATCTTGCCCTCGCTGAGGACGAGATCCCCATCGGCGCTATCGTAGTTTGTAAAGGCAAGATCATTGGCAGAGGACATAATTTGACCGAACGGTTAAACGATGTTTCAGCGCATGCCGAAATACAGGCTTTAACCGCAGCAGCCAATTTTTTGGGTGGCAAATATCTGCGCGACTGTACGCTTTACGTGACGCTCGAGCCCTGTGTAATGTGTGCCGGCGCCTCCTATTGGTTCCAGGTTAGCCAGATCGTATTTGGTGCCTATGATACACGTATGGGCTTTGGTCGCCTGAATCAAAAGATCACTCACCCCAAAACTATCATCACAGGCGGTATCCGCGAAAACGAATGCGCTGAGCTGATCCGTAATTTTTTCAAAAAGAAGCGTTCTTAGTCGATAGTCCATAGTCGATAGTCCATATTTCATAGTCCATAGTTCATAGTCCAAAGGCGACCGCCTTTGGACCCAATGACCCAATGACCCAATGACCCAATGACCCAATGACCCAATGACCCAATGACCCAATGACCCAATGACCCAATGACCCAATGACCCAACGACCCAATGACCCAATGACCCAATGACCCAATGACCAACAAAAAAGTTGACATTTAATAGAACAAAAGTGATTTACATACCTTTATATTTGTGACAAACGATTCATCAACATTAAAATAGTTCATTATGGCATTTACACTACCGGCGTTGGCATACGCTACCGACGCTTTAGAACCTCATATCGACAAAACAACGATGGAGATTCACCACGGAAAGCACCACCAGGCCTATGTTACCAATTTAAACAAGGCACTTGAGGGGAAACCTGAGGCTGAAAGCAGCATCGAAGATATTATTAAAAATATCTCAAAATTTCCACCAGCTGTACGTAATAACGGTGGCGGTCACTTTAACCATACTTTGTTCTGGACATTGCTTTCACCAAGTGGTGGAGGCGAACCTGCCGGTGCACTCGGTGCAGCAATAACCAGTACCTTCGGATCATTTGCTGATTTTAAAACCAAACTTTCTGAAGCTGGTGCTACCCGCTTTGGTTCTGGTTGGGCATGGCTTATTGTAACCGCTGATAAAAAATTGGCTATTACTTCATCTCCTAATCAGGATAACCCTTTGATGGATATTGCCGAAGTAAAAGGCACACCGATTTTAGGTATCGACGTATGGGAACATGCGTATTACCTGAAATACCAGAACCGTCGTCCTGAATACCTGGCCGCAATCTGGAGCGTGATCAACTGGAGCCATGTTGCTGAGCTTTATGCAAAAGCAATTGCTTAATCGACAATATTAAAATACTATGACGGCAGGATCAACCATTCTGCCGTTTTTTTATGCATAATAAATTTTATGAAAGCCATTGTTTTAGCATCTGCCACTGATCCTGTCGTTTACCAGGAGATCGAAAAGCCCCATATTGGCGATGACGAAGTTTTAGTAAGCATCAAAGCCGCGGCGCTTAACCGGCGCGATTACTGGATAACTGTTGGTAAATATGCCGGGATAAAATATCCCTCAGTTTTAGGTTCGGATGGTGCCGGGGTGGTAGTAGGGGCTGGTTCGGCGGTCGACCAGCAATGGTTGCACAGAGATGTTATCATCAACCCCAGCAACTATTGGGGCTCGAATGAAGACTTTCAGAGCAGTAACTTTACTATCCTTGGTTTGCCTGAACAAGGTACCCTGGCCGAATATGTAAAGGTTAAAGCCGAATATATACACCCAAAACCAGCCCATTTAAGCTGGGAGCAGGCTGCCGCGTTACCATTGGCGGGCCTCACTACATTTCGCGCTCTCTTTACTAAAGGGAAGGCCAGGGCGGGTAATAGAATACTGGTGACTGGTGTTGGTGGCGGTACGGGTGTATTTACCTTGCAATGGGCAGTTGCAGCAGGATGTGAGGTGTTTGTTACCTCTGGTTCGGATGCTAAATTGGAGCTGGCAATATCGCTGGGGGCGAAAGGCGGAGTAAATTATCACTCGACCGATTGGGCCGGGCAACTTGGTAAAATAGCAGGCAGTTTTGATGTTATAATTGATAGCGCTTTAGGTGACGATTTTGATAAACTACTCGATCTGGCAAGTCCTGGCGGCCGTTTAGTTTTTTTCGGAGGCACGGCAGGCAATATACCCGCGCTAAATGGTCGTAAGATATTCTGGAAGCAGTTGCAGATCATGGGTACAACTATGGGCTCGCAGGCTGACTTTGAGAGAATGTTGACCTTTACTGATCAGCATAAAGTGGTACCGGTAGTTGATGAGGTCTTTCCGTTCAATGAGGCCAAAGCTGCTTTTGAGAAATTAGCTGATTCATCGCAGTTCGGTAAGATCGTACTTAAACCCTGACGCTTATGCTTCAGTTACGTATCGAAGGGATAAAATGGGAAACGGCTGATACCGCAACTTTTTATTTAAAAGATGTTGGGGGTAAACCGGTGATATACAAGGCGGGGCAATTTATAACACTGGTTTTTAAGCATCACGAGCAGGAAATACGTCGTTCTTATTCTTTGAGTTCAGCACCGGGGGAAGAATTGCTTTCGGTTACCATCAAGCGGATCGCAAACGGCGAGATATCTCGCTATATGCTCAGCAAATTAAAGATAGGCGATACATTAACAGCAGTTGAGCCCGCTGGTCGCTTTACATTTAAATACCAGCGATCAAAAGCCGACTTGTTTTTATTTGCTGCGGGCACCGGAATTACTCCTGTTTTTTCGATGATAAAAGACCGACTGTTAAACCCAGGGCATAGTAAGTTAACCCTGTTTTATAGCAGTAACAATACGGAAGTATTATTCCGTGAGCAATTGGACGAATTGGCTGCAAAGTATCCTGAATATTTCTCTATCGTTTACCTGATCAGCAGCGAGGGGAAGCGCCTAAACAACCTGGGTATCGAAAGGCTGGTAAGACAATACTTGCGTTTTAAACAGGAAGAAGCTGAATTTTACCTCTGTGGTCCGTTTTCTTATATGCGAATGGTAAAATTGACTTTGCTTTATCTTGGTATAGATACAAATAAGATAAGGACTGAAAACTTTGTGATTGACACAGTCAAAGTGCCTGACTCTTTGATCAATTATCCTCCCGGATTCGTTAAAATAATCCTGAAGGGTGAAACATACGATATTGCTACGGGTGAGAATCAAACGATCCTGCAGGCGGCACTCCAAAATGGTATCCAATTACCGTATAGTTGCAGGGTTGGTTCTTGTTCCACCTGCGCGGCAATATGTAAAAGTGGTAAAGTGGTAATGTCAGCCAACGAAGTATTAACCGACGAAGATTTAGATCAAGGTTATGTATTAACGTGCACCGGCCATGTTATCGGCGATGGGGTGGAGATTACTTATAGTTAACAGCGGTATTTTATAAATGCGGAATTCGAAATGCCAATTTCGGAGTGATTTTTATTTAGCCTTTGTCACCTGGCACTACAGCTCATTTCGCACTCCGCACTTTAGCTCACTCCGCATTCCTCATATTTCCATCACTTCCTTTTTCTTACGGCTTTTCATGCGTTTCGGAACAAATTCCAGTAATTCATTTTTTAAGGCCTCTATCATTCTTCGTTTCAGAAAGTTTTTTTGGATAACGATACTAACTTCGCGGGCGGGCTCGGGAGTCTTGAAGTAACGTACTTTATCCAGTTGTTTATCATTTAGATCTGCCAAAGCTAATTCGGGTAAAATGGTAGCGCCGTTATTTTGGTCAACCATGCGTTTTAGTGTTTCAACGCTCCCTGTATTGTATTCGAAATGCTGGAAGCCTTTTGTCGATCTCCTGCGCTGGCAAATGTTCAGTACTTGTTCGCGCATACAATGCCCTTCGTTCAATATCCATATTTCTTCCATATCGATATCTTCCGGACTTATACTTTTCTTTTTTGAAAGTTTGCTGTTTTTGGAAACGTAGGCTACAAAATTTTCATAGAAAACCGGTATTTCTGTTAATAAAGGTTCATGTAACGGGGTAGATAAGATACCACAGTCCAGCGTTCCAAATTTTAACTGCTGGATGATCTCTTCTGTAGTTTGCTCCCATACGATCAATTTTACCAGCGGATATTTGACGATAAAGCCCGAAATGATTTTAGGTAGTATATAGGGCGATACTGTCGGAATAATACCAACGCGTAATTCGCCCGAAAGTTCCTTTTGCCTGTCGGTGATCAGCTCTCTTATTTTTTCGCTTTCACCTAATAAAACGCGTGCCTGAGCAATGATCTCTGAACCGATCTCGGTAGGAATTACGGGTTGTTTGCTGCGGTCAAATATTTTTACACCTAAGGTATCCTCCAGCTTTTGTACCTGCATGCTGAGCGTAGGCTGAGTTACGAAACACTTTTCGGCCGCCATCACGAAACTGCGGTAAGTATCAACCGCAACTATATATTCAAGCTGTGTTATAGTCATATAGAGTAAATCTATTCAAATATAATAAATATTGATTTTATCTATAATAATAAAGTTTGTTATTTTTTTAGAGCTAAAACATTGGGTAGGAAACGCGCGAAAACAGGCAATCAGGCTTCAGTTAAAAAAGCCAGGTGAGCAATTAATTTAACAAAATGGCCATAGTTTAACAATAAACTATGACCATTTGAAAGTTATAATATAGATTATTCTACCGTAACTGACTTTGCCAGGTTTCGTGGCTGGTCAACATTACAGCCCCGCATTACGGCGATGTGGTAGGCAAGTAGCTGCAATGGAATGGTGGCCAGCAATGGAACAAATGCTTCTGCAGTTTGGGGTATTTCGATGACATAGTCGGCCATGGCTTTTACATCAGTATCGCCTTCGGTAACAATGGCGATCACATGCCCTTTTCTGGCTTTCACTTCCTGAATATTGCTGATTACTTTTTCGTACGAGCTGTGATGAGTGGCGATAAATACTACCGGCATTTCATCGTCTATCAAAGCGATAGGTCCGTGTTTCATCTCGGCAGCCGGATAACCTTCTGCATGGATGTACGAAATTTCCTTCAGTTTTAGTGCACCTTCCAGCGCTACCGGAAATGCGTTACCGCGGCCAAGGAATAAGCAGTTACTTGAATCTTTGAATTTAGCTGCTATGGCTTTCACATGTTCGTTTGATTGCAGTGCCTTTTCAACAAGGTCCGGTATCTCGTTTAGTTCGGTCAGGTATTCAACCAATTTGCTTTGGGTGATGGTTCCGCGTTGCTGGGCAATGTAAAATGCCATCAGTGTCAGCACAGTTACCTGAGCGGTAAATGCCTTGGTTGAAGCCACACCGATCTCGGGGCCAGCGTGAGTGTATACGCCAGCATCGGTGATACGGGGTATCGAGGCACCAACAACGTTACATATACCGAAAATTGTTGCGCCCTTTTCTTTTGCCAGCTCAAGTGCTGCCATGGTATCGGCGGTTTCGCCCGATTGTGAGATGGCAATCACCAGGTCCTTTTCGGTGATGATCGGATTACGATACCTGAATTCTGAAGCATATTCAACTTCAACCGAAACCCTGGCGTATTCTTCTATCAGATATTCGCCTACAAGCCCGGCATGCCAGGAAGTTCCACAGGCTATAATGATGATACGATCAACATTCTTTAACTTTTCAACGTACTCCTTGATGCCACCCAGTTGAACTTTACCCTGTTGCGGATAGATCCGGCCGCGCATACAATCACGTATAGAACGGGGTTGTTCGTAGATCTCTTTTAGCATGAAGTGTTCATAACCACCTTTTTCAAGCATTTCGAGCTTCAGGTCCAGTTCCTGTATATAAGGAGTTTGAACAGTATTATCGATATTTTTGATCAGCAGATCTTCACGGCGTATATAAGCGATCTCATTATCATTAAGGTAGATGACGTTTTTGGTAAATTCTACAATAGGCGTTGCATCCGATGCTACAAAATATTCGCCCTTACCTACACCAATCACCATCGGACTCCCTTTACGCGCTGCAATAAGTTGATCGTGGTCATCAGCACTCATGATAACAATAGCATAAGCTCCGATAACTTTGTTTAGCGCAACCCTCACAGCTTCGCGCAGGTCGAGCCTGGTTTCCTGTTGTATATCTTCTATCAGGTGAACCAATACCTCAGTATCAGTATCGCTTAAAAATACATGACCTTTAGCCAGCAGCGCCTCTTTGATGGTTGCATAGTTTTCGATGATGCCATTGTGGATTATAGTAAGCTTTCTGTTACCCGAAGAATGCGGGTGCGAGTTGCGATCACTTGGGGCGCCATGGGTGGCCCAGCGTGTATGGCCCATGCCAATACTGCCTTTGGTATTTAAACCTTCTGCAAATTTTTCAAGGTCGGCAACCTTGCCGGCCTTTTTATAAACTTTTAGTTCTTTATCAATTAAAGCTACTCCGGAACTGTCATATCCCCGATATTCAAGTCGATGTAAACCCTTGATAACTATGGGGTAAGCATCCCTGTAACCTATGTATCCAACTATGCCGCACATAAATAGAAGTTTTTAAATTTAAAAAGTACAAAAATAGATTACTGCCGGGTAAAAGCAATATCATTTGGGATATAATCTTAACATAAACAAAAAAGGCCCTGATGAAGGGCCTTTATGTTATTGATTAATTTTGGTGTAAATTATATTTAGCTTAATACGGTAAGGCGAGTTAGGGTCAGTGCCTACTGCTATTGTCCTGCCGGCTGTTTGGGTCGTTGGCAGATAATCGACCGTTGTGGTATTAGTGCTAGCAACCGGTGCAATAAAAGTCCCATAATCAACCGTTTTTCCGTCGATCAGGTCTTGTATATAGGCAGTAACCGTAAAATGGTAAGTCTGGTTTCCGGGGTTATAAAAGCCCCCGAAATTTGCAACACCGCCCGAACGTGGGTCGGAAGCTGAAGCGTCCTGCAATTCAACCGGCGTAAGTGACTGATCGTACTTATACATTGACAGTTTAGGCTGTGCCGAATAAGGTAAGGTACTACCGGGTACAGCCGTTATTACTACTTCGGCTTTGTTCACTACAATCCGGCCGCCTACTGTTTTTAAGATATTCTTGAGGTAAGGAAAACTGATTTTTGCTTTTAAACCGGCAAGTCCCTGAAAATAAATCACATTTCGTGAGCCTGATTTGGTATTTGCAAGTTCTGTCAAAACCTGTGCAGAAGGGGTACGTATGATCTGAGCTGCATGGATCGTACTCAGCCCTGAAAGCGGTAAGGACACGACAGCCGTATCAATTGTAGAAGAGTAAATGGAATGATAATATACGTTCAGTGAATCTGTTAAACCAAACATAAAAGTACCACCGGCACCCTGCATCGATCCTTTATCCATCGTAATGTAAAGACCTTTAACGTTGTTCAAAAAAACAGTATTTGATGCCAATTGACGTGCACTGGCGTTGAACAATATGTTATTGATGAAATTTTTGTTGATCGGAATTCTTAACTGAGGTGCTACCTTGATCAGGGTATCAGGAGCGCCCTTAATAATGTTATATACCTTCACGCTGTCGTGCGTACGGGCATAAAATGAGCGCGTACCTATCAGGTTGGTATTGTCATAAGGGAAATTGCTGGTATTGTAATAGCCTTTGCCCGGCAATGGTCGGGAGGTAAGCTGATATACGTTAACCTTGAATTTTGATGTCAGTGAGTCTCCGTAAAAACCATCGGCATACTTAAGCGCTAATACCGCAGAGTCGATAACGATGGTACCCGTAGGCAGTGAATAGGAGCTGCCGCCAGGGAGGTTAAGGCCCACTGCCAAATTAGACGTTATTGTTCCGAAAGCGGGATCCTGAAAATAACCCAGCGGACTTTTAGCTAGCCCGGTAGTAAGAATTGAATCTTGAGGCGTAGTGCCTGCAGCATAAAAGCCAGCATCAGGCACTGTGTTAACTACTATTGTAGAAGTATCAATCAGGTTGCCATTTAACTGTGTACCAGAAGTGATACCCAGGCCAATAGTACCTTCGTTTTTACAGCCGTTAAAAATAAAAAGACTTATCAACAAGGTTAATAAGTCTAATCGAATGAATTTCATATCTGATCTCAAAGCTTATGCAACATGTACCAATTCTTCATTGGTAATTTCGTCGTAAAAATTGTAATAATTTTCGAAATCAGAAGTAGAATTGAACTCTAAAACGGGTTTATGGCTGTTTTTAACATTATTTAACACTTCATCGTCAATGTTCTCGCTGCCGAAAACTATACCGTCAGCATATTGAACAGCACCTGTATGAAGTGATGAATTTGTACCTGGAGCATAAGCTTCGGTATGAGCTTCGGTCATGTCGGCCATTACGGCTTTATTGGCAAAATCAGCATTCAGGTTACCTGTGAACTCATTTTCGTAGATCGAATAAACTACTTTAGAATTCTTAAAGGTAGGATCGTCTTTGTAAGTTGTTTTGAGGTAAGCAGGAACAAGTGCACTCATCCAGCCGTGGCAGTGGATCACATCCGGTGCCCAGCCCAATTTTTTAACAGTTTCCAGAGCGCCTTTGCAAAAGAAGATCATTCTTTCGTCATTGTCGCCATAAAATTTACCCTCTTTGTCCGTAAACACATGTTTGCGCTGGAAGTATTCCTCGTTATCAAGGAAATAAACCTGCATCCGCGCTGCCGGGATCGAGGCTACCTTAATGATCAATGGATTATCATTGTCATTTATAATAATGTTCATACCCGATAAACGGATCACTTCATGCAGCCTGTTCCGGCGCTCATTGATATTTCCGAAACGCGGCATCAGGATACGGATCTCGTAACCTTTTTCCTGCATTGCTTGTGGCAACTGGCGTGTGATTTCAGAAATTTTAGAGAGTTCAAGGAAAGGTGACATTTCATGCGTAATGAACAGAAGCTTAGATTTGCCCATCTCTTGTCAGTTATTAAAATTATGTAAAGAAGTCAATAAAATTGAGTCTGCAAATATAAGCATTATCTTATGAATTACCAACGTATTATGCAAGTTAGTTTTGGTTATATTTAAGCAATTACACAACTTTGCCGCATTTTAACAATTTCCACTTCATTGAAAATATTCACTACCAGGGAAAGCCTTGGCAATTACCTCGGGCAACTTCAGAGCAAGTCTCAAACAATTGGTTTTGTACCTACTATGGGCGCTCTGCATCCCGGCCACCTTTCTTTGATAGCCCAGGCACAGCTACATAATAGTGTTGTAGTTTGCAGCATATTTGTGAATCCTACTCAATTTAACGATCCGAAGGATCTGGAAAAATACCCCCGACCTATAGCAGCCGACATAGAAAAACTTGAAACGGCTGGATGCGATGTATTATTTAATCCCGAAGTAAAGGAGATGTATGCCGGGAATGAGCATTGGCATTTAGCATTAGGAGAATTGGAACACTTGTTGGAAGGTGAATTCAGACCGGGGCATTATCAGGGTGTTACACAGGTTGTATACAAGTTATTTGATATTGTAAAACCCGACAAGGCCTATTTTGGACAGAAAGACTACCAGCAGGTGCTCGTTATACAAAAAATGGTGCAATTACTTAACCTGCCTGTTAGCCTGGTGATGTGCCCGATATTGCGGGAAACTGATGGTTTGGCAATGAGTTCGAGGAATATTCATTTGTCGGCAGATGAAAGGCAACATGCCCTGGTTCTTTCCAAATCCCTGAATTATTTTTCCGACAGTTTCAACAAGGATAATTTATTTGAATTGCTTGAAGTCTGTAAAAAAATGATCAGTTCCGAACCCGGAGTTCAACTGGAATATTTTGAAGCCGCGGATGCAAACAACCTGCATCCCGCTGATGAAAATACCGAAAATATTGTAGTTTTAGTAGCCGCTAAAGTGGGCAATACACGACTTATTGATAATATTATCCTGGGAAACCATTAATACTTCAGCAGCATCAGATCAGTTAATATAGGCTGAACTTTAAACCTGAGGCCTTGTTATTAAATGCCATGTCAATGCAACTAATCTTTAATAACGCTGCTCTCAATAACTAATTTACTACCTTTGTGCCATGGTTATAGAAGTATTAAAATCAAAGATCCATCGTGCCAGGGTGACGCAGGCCGAGCTCAACTATGTGGGCAGCATCACCATTGACGAGGATTTGATAGATGCAGCTAACATCATCCCCAATGAGAAAGTGCAGATCGTTAATAATAACAACGGCGCCCGGTTTGAAACCTATGTGATAAAAGGTGAGCGCGGAAGTGGTACGATCTGTTTAAACGGTGCAACTGCAAGATTGGCCCAGGTTGGCGATATAGTTATCATTATGTCTTATGCCTACATGGAACCGGAAGAAGCACGCATCTATAAACCAATTTTGGTTTTCCCGGATAGTGATAACAAATTGATAGGGTAAATCTTAAAGTAACAGTGAACTAATTCTCTGATGAAAAAGTTTATCGTAGTTGCTTTTCAATTGATCGGTATTGCCTGCGCTGCGCAAACCAGAATGAATGTTTATTTCCTGAAAAATGATGGTCATTATGTAAGCAATCGTGATAGCGCAGATTTTATCCGAATTGTTTCTGAACCTGATTCGGGGTCAAAACTTTACAATGTCAGCGAATATTACCAGAATAACAAAAGGAAGTCCATCGGTAAGTCGTCAAAAATAGATCCCCCATACTACGAAGGCTCGCGTGTTCAATTTTACAATTCGGGCAAAAAAAAATCTGTATCCAATTATAAAGATGGCACCCTTGTAGATGATGAGATTAAGTTTTATCCGAATGGAAAACCCTATCTGGTGATCAAACATACTTCAGTAAGCCCAACCGAAGACAGTTTTGACGAAAATTACCCCATCATTGCCAACTATGATTCATCGGGAGTGGCCCTGGTTACCGATGGCAATGGTACCTACCGCATCTACGATAATCAATTCAAATATGTGGAGGAAACCGGTGTTGTTAAAAACGGCAAAAAACAGGGTTTGGTTACCGGTTCTGATAACAAGGGCAAATGGCATTTCCAGGAGCAATACGAAAACGGTGAGCTGATCAGTGGCACAATGACGGATGACACTGGTTTTGTTACGCATTATGTGAAGTCGAGAAATTCGATGCCGCATTACAAGGGCGACTTAAAGGCCTTTTACCAATACCTTGGCAATAAGATCAATTACCCCGATGCCGAAAAAAACAGTCTTGTACAAGGCATTGTCGTAATAGGTTTTGTGGTCGAGAAAAATGGAAAACTGAGCGAATTAAAAGTACTTCATCCGGTAAGTCCCGGAATTGATGCTGAGGCTTTGCGGGTAATGAAAAATTCGCCCTTATGGATACCAGGAACACGATTTGGCCGCGTAGTTAGGGTGCAATATCAGATACCAATAAACTTTTCTCTGACCGAAAACTAGCTTTTGCCGCCCGGTTTAGGATATGCGGTCAATCCCAAAACTACATGCACGTTAACATCCCGGTTAACGCTTTGCCGGGTTTTGTAAACCATACGCACTCTGATATTCCGTTCGCGCACCAGCTGATCCAGAAACTTTGAATCATCAATATCCAGTATCATATTATTGCCTGCGTTTTGCGGGATAGAGTCGCGGCGCGCAACCAACTGTTCTTCCGACCCATCTTCTTTAGACAGATAAATTTTTACCGCTGATAAATTGCCAATATTATAGTCGGTTGGCTCTACCGACATCAGTTTAGCTGAAGCAACATGTACCAGCGTGATCCTGTCGCCGTTATTGCCATCTCTTTTAAAATTTTGATCAAAACTGTTGGCTATATTGATAGCCGAGTGTTCGCTGCCGGGCTGGGCTGTAGCTGAAACTGTTAATGTGCTGGTATAGGGGAATGATGATTTGATGATAGTTTGGTACATCGCGCAACCGGCAAACACCATCCCTACAAAAGCAATCAAAGCCAGGTATCGTCTCATTTTTTTGTCGCTTAAGGTAGTCGTTTAGTTCAGCGTAAATATAAAAAATCTATGTTTATAAATTTATCAATAGGCACGCCAATAGCCGCAATTAAAATTTAAAAAAACCTATCCTCTGCTTGATCTATTTTTCTATCTTTGCATCCCGACGCTGAAGTCGGGTATTTCGCTTTCAGCGCATAGATATCGTTCATAGTTGATAGATCGTAGTTCATTGTAAGCATGTCTTTTAGCCAGCAATGTCAAGGATCAGGAATCATGAACCATAACCCAAAAAACTATGCCAAAAAACACTTCCATAAAATCAGTTTTAATTATAGGTTCGGGCCCAATTATCATCGGTCAGGCGTGTGAGTTCGATTATTCAGGCTCTCAGGCTGCTTTATCGCTGAAAGAGGAAGGTATTGAAGTATCAATCATCAATAGCAATCCTGCTACGATCATGACTGACAAGGTAATTGCCGATCATGTGTACCTTTTACCGCTGGAACCTGAAAGTATTGAGAAAATATTACAGGAACAGAAGATCGATGCCGTATTGCCAACAATGGGTGGTCAGACAGCGCTCAACCTTTGTATCAGTGTTGCCGAACGCGGCATTTGGGAAAAGTACGGCGTAAGGATCATAGGTGTTGATCTGGCAGCAATTGAAAAAACCGAAAATCGCGAAGCATTCCGCCAGTTAATGGTTGATATAGGTGTTGGAGTTGCAACCTCTAAAATAGCTAACTCTTTTCTCGAAGGAAAAGAAGCTGCCCAGGAGATCGGCTACCCACTGGTTATCCGCCCAAGCTATACATTAGGTGGTAAGGGTGCTGCCTTTGTTCATAAAAAAGAAGATTTTGACCAATCATTAAGTCGCGGCTTACAAGCCTCGCCAACCCATGAGGTTTTGGTAGAGCAAGCGGTGATCGGGTGGAAAGAATATGAATTGGAATTACTCAGGGATAGCCGCGACAATGTGATCATTATTTGTGCGATCGAGAATTTCGACCCGATGGGAATCCATACCGGCGACTCGATCACTGTAGCACCACCAATGACCCTGAGCGATCGCTGCTATCAGGATATGCGTAATCAGGCCATCAAAATGATGCGTGCTATCGGAAACTTTGCCGGAGGTTGTAATGTGCAGTTTGCCGTAAACCCAGCCGACGAAGCGATCATAGCTATTGAAATTAACCCGCGTGTATCACGCTCATCGGCCCTGGCATCAAAAGCTACGGGATATCCTATCGCTAAGATCGCTGCCAAACTGGCCATTGGTTATAACCTTGACGAGCTGGAGAACCAGATAACAAAAACTACCTCAGCCTACTTTGAACCAACGCTTGACTATGTTATAGTAAAAGTACCGCGCTGGAATTTTGATAAATTTAAAGGTGCCAACAAACAACTCGGTCTTCAGATGAAATCAGTTGGTGAGGTAATGGCCATTGGCCGTAGCTTCATTGAGGCATTGCAGAAAGCGGCGCAAAGCCTTGAAATAGGACGCTGGGGACTTGGTGCCGATGGACGTCAAAGCCGCAACCTTGAAGAAATAATGAACAGCCTGGAAAACCCAAGCTGGGATCGCTTGTTTCATATTTATGATGCTTTGAGTTTGGGTGTGCCGATAGAATCAGTACGCAAGGCAACCAAAATTGATCGCTGGTTCCTAAACCAGATACAGGAGATCGTAAATCTTGAGATCGAATTGCGCCGATATTCGCTTAACAATATACCAACCGAATTTTTCTTTACCCTTAAACAAAAAGGCTTTTCGGATTTGCAGATAGCGCATATCATCACCAACGTTACCGAAGAGGAAGTATACCAGCGCCGCATAAGCCTGGGGATACGCCGGGTGTACAAAATGGTTGATACCTGTGCGGCCGAATTTCCGGCGAAAACACCATACTATTACTCAACTTACGAGGGCGAGAATGAGTCGAAGGTTTCTGACCGTAAGAAAATCATCGTACTTGGTTCAGGGCCTAATCGTATCGGGCAGGGTATCGAGTTTGATTACAGCTGTGTACATGGTTTGCTGGCCGCCAAAGAATCGGGTTATGAAGCTATCATGGTCAACTGTAATCCTGAGACTGTTTCGACCGACTTTAACATGGCCGATAAGCTGTATTTTGAACCTGTTTTCTGGGAGCATGTACGGGAAATCATCGAACTTGAAAAGCCTGAAGGCGTAATTGTTCAGTTAGGTGGTCAGACTGCCCTTAAAATGGCCGAAAAGTTACACGAACACGGTATTAAGATCATCGGTACCTCGTTTGATAATATGGATATCGCCGAAGATCGTGGTCGTTTTTCCGATCTGTTGAAAGACCTGGGTATTCCTTATCCTAAATACGGTGTTGCCGAGAACGCTGAAGAGGCGATTGAAGTTGCCCACAAAGTTGGTTATCCGGTATTGGTTCGGCCAAGCTATGTGTTGGGCGGACAGGGCATGAGTATTGTCATCAATGATGAAGACCTGGAAAAAGCAGTAGTAAGTCTGTTACGTAACCTTCCTGGAAACCGGGTATTGATAGACCATTTCCTGGATAGGGCCGAAGAAGCTGAATCTGATTCGATCCACGACGGCGAAGACGTACACATCATTGGCCTGATGGAACATATCGAACCTGCAGGTATCCATTCCGGCGACTCGAGCGCGGTATTGCCGCCGTTCAACCTGTCGGATAATGTGATCAGGCAAATGGAAGAGCATACTGAAAAGATTGCCAGGGCGCTCAATGTGCGCGGATTATTAAATATCCAGTTTGCAATTAAAGATGAAAAGGTTTACGTGATAGAAGCTAACCCGCGTGCATCACGTACCGTACCTTTTATTGCTAAAGCCTATGATGTACCATATATCAACATCGCCGCTAAAGTGATGCTGGGTGCAAATAAGCTAAAAGACTTTAAGATAGAACGCAAGCTTAAAGGCTTTGCGATCAAAGAACCGGTATTTTCTTTTGATAAATTCCCTGAAGTTAACAAGGAACTTGGTCCCGAGATGAAATCGACAGGTGAAGCAATACGCTTTATCCCAGATCTGGAGGATCCTTACTTCAGGCACTTGTATAAGGAAAAGTCAATGTACCTGAGCAAATAGGTTCAGCAAGACATAAAGGTGAAAGGGGACTTTCGCCTTTTTTGTTCGCCCCGCCTGCTCTGAAAATATTCCCGGCAATAATAAAACGGCAGTATTTATCGTATAATAAAAGCAAATAAGTACACGGATAAGGCGATTCAATTGCCCTGATCCAATTGTTAATATTTGTTAAATGAATTGAGTAAACAACAATTTTAAACTAGTATTGAAATCTGTAAGTTTTTGCCCCGATTTGGTTAAGTTTGCGGAACTTATATTGAGGAATGAAGCTTGTGAAGCTAAAATTAATTGCTAAATGAAAAAACACTTACTGTCGACTATATTTCTGTTATCTATTTTTATTATCATAGGCGGAAGCGGATGCAAAAAAAGCACTACTGATACCAGCTTACCTACATTAACTACACAGAATGTGATGCTTGATGTAACTTCAACTTCTGCCCAAAGCGGGGGTACAATTACTTCAGCCGGGGGTTCGGGAGTACTTGCCAATGGTGTAGTTTATAGTACAAGCAATCATTTGCCAACTTTAGCTGATACAAAAGTAGTAGCTGCCATAACCACATACACCTACTCGTTTACAGCAAATTTAACCGGCCTTACGCCCAATACAACTTATTATTTACGTGCATATGCCAGTAATCAATACGGCACAGCTTACGGTGCTGTAATAAGTTTTACCACTAGTGCTACACTTGCATCAGTTACTGGTGTTGTAACTACATTTGCAGGTAGCGGTAACCCGGGATTCCTTGACGGTATCGGAACGGGTGCTTGGTTCAACAATCCGGGTGGTCTAGCTACTGATGCGCAGGGTAATGTTTATATATCGGACACATTCAATAACAGTATCCGCAAAATGACACCGGATGGTACAGTTACTACTATATCCGGTAATGGCACCGCAGGCTATATTGACGGACCCGCTGCTAACGCAGAGTTTTTTGCTCCCGCAGGGCTTACACTGGACAAAAGCGGTAATATTTATGTTGCCGATTTTGGAAATAACGTTATCCGCAAAATTTCGGCTGATGGTTCAACCGTTAGCACATTTGCGGGAAATGGTTATCCGGCTTTTGCCGATGGCGCTGCGGCAAAAGTAGCGGCTTTTAACGGTCCTTCTGGGGTTGCCTTTGACTCAAAAGGAAGCCTTTTTGTTGTGGATCAAAACAATAACATGATTCGTAAGATATCTTCGGCCAGCGTTAGTCTGGTGGCGGGGGTTCGCGCTGGTGGTTATATCAATACCACAGTAGATAGTGCCACGGGTTTTTGGGGCGCATTTAAACATCCGGTTAGTATCGTTATTGACGCTAGCGACAATCTTTATATTTCTGATCTCAAAAATAGCGCTATCCGCCAAATTACACCTGCTGGTGTAATATCAACAGTGGCCGGTGGTCCGGGGCAATCAACGCTGGTTGGTTTAGCTTCTGGTTTATGTATTGATAAGGTTGGCAATATTTTTATGACCGATGAATCGGGCCGGGTGATTGAATTAACTGCGGGTCGTTCTTTATATGATCTGGCCGGGACTTCCGGAGTCAATGGATATGCCGATGGCTCAGGCACTACCGCTCAGTTCAGCCAACCCCAGGGGATTGCGGTAGATGGCAATGGTAATATTTATGTAGCCGACTACAACAATCACAGGATACGTAAGGTAGTGGTAACCGCGGTCAATAACTAGGGTTTATCCAAAAAGGGCACTCAGCACTTCTTCTATGCTGCCTACCGTTCTAACTTCAATTTTAAAACGGGTCAGGTCTATACGTTTTTTATTTTGGCCGCCTGATTCAAGGTTATATTTTGAAATAAAGATCTGTTCGAATCCAAGTTTTTGAGCCTCAGCTATGCGCTGCTCTATCCTGTTTACGGCCCTGACCTCGCCCGATAAACCTATTTCTCCTGCAAAACAGGTTTTAATGGGTACCGGTATATCTTCATGAGATGAAATAATGGCTGCTGCCAGTCCCAGGTCTATTGCAGGGTCTTCAACACTGATACCACCTGTTATATTTAAAAAAACGTCTTTAGCACCTAACTTGAAACCGCAGCGCTTCTCGAGCACGGCCAGCAGCATGTTCATTCTTTTGGTATCAAAGCCTGTAGCGGTTCGCTGGGGCGTGCCATAGGGCGACGTGCTCACCAAAGCCTGGGTTTCTATCAGCATCGGCCTGAGGCCTTCTAATGTGGTCGAAATAGTTATACCACTTAAGGGTTCATCGCGTTGTGATAACAATATTTCAGATGGATTTGAAACTTCGCGAAGTCCCTCACCCATCATTTCGTAAATACCCAATTCCGAAGCAGAGCCAAAGCGGTTTTTGATGCAACGCAAAATGCGGTAAACATGGTGTCTGTCGCCTTCAAATTGTAAAACGGTATCCACCATATGCTCCAGTATCTTCGGACCGGCGATCATGCCGTCTTTGGTGATATGGCCGATCAAAAATACCGGCGTACCCGATTCCTTGGCGAAGCGTAACAGTTCTGCCGTACATTCCCTTACCTGCGAAACACTGCCGGGTGTTGATTCAATATGTGCAGAATAAAGCGTTTGAATCGAATCGATCACCACCATATCCGGTTCCAGTATCTCGATCTGTTTGAAAATGTTTTGGGTTGAAGTTTCGGTTAAAATGTAACAATCGCTGCCGATTGCTGAGTGCGGAGTGTCGATTGCGGAATTTGAATTTAGGAGTTTTATCGGTGCAAGTCGCTCTGCTCTCATTTTAATTTGACGGTCGCTTTCTTCGCCTGATACATAAAGCACCTTCAATGCAGGCATATTGAGCGCCAGTTGCAGCATCAGGGTCGACTTGCCAATTCCAGGTTCCCCACCGATCAGCACCAGCGAACCGGCCACGATGCCTCCACCTAATACCCGGTTAAATTCGTTATCAGGCGTTAGCGTCCGTTGTTCCTCTGCAAAACTGATCTCGGATACCTGAACCGGTTTATTAGCGCGCTGCGATGAGCTTGAAGTGGCTTTCCAGTTGGGGATGGCGGTGTTCTGCTTCTCGATCACTTCTTCGGCAAAGGTGTTCCATTGCTGGCAGGAAGGGCATTTGCCCAGCCATTTGGCTGACTCGAAGCCACAGCTCTGGCAGAAATAAGCAACTTTAGTTTTGGCCATGGTGATGTGCGGATTAGTTATCAATTAGCGAAGCAATATACTAAAAAATTTAGTATATTGCTCTCCAAATGCAAGTAAAGTATCGAAGAATTAAATGCTAAGTTGAATGAAAATTCAATAAGAAAAATGAAACCGAATTAACTTAACAAACTATTGAAATTAAAATTGCCGGTGTAAATTAGCTTTATTTGTTCGATTTTTCCGGCGGCGGGAATTTGATGGAATTGATCCTGGGTTTAGGTGGTTCGTGCGGATAAACTTCAAATTTTATTGAGTCTTTTATTTGTTTAAGATCTACGATCTTATAACTGCTATCTACCCACCGCATAAATGTTAAAATAGAGTCCGGTTTTATATCGAATAGACTAACTCTTCCAAACCGCCTTTTGTGATTATTCCAGTATATGATTAAATCATAGCCTGTACAGTCCTGGCATAGTACCGAATCTTCGAGGGGAATATAAGTTTTAAATTTTATTCGCTCTAACTTTGAATTTAAAGTATCCCAAAAAGACCTACTAACCTTACCTTTAAAAAAGCCTTGTTTAATACCTTTATAATCTCCCCAATATTGATAAACTAACGAGCTATCAATACTAATTGTAGCACCAAAATCTTGCCAGGACCCGAGCCTTGAAAGCTCAATTGTGTTAATTTCATTATTTTTCGCGGGATTCTTGTGGCATGCCGTAAGCAAAAGAAATAAAAGTAGGTATACCAAATAACTCCGGAGCATTAGTTCATTGCTGGTTGTAAGATAAATATAAATTATCCTAAAATAGAAATGAAGAATTTCTCGGATTAATTGCGATTACAACTTGATCTCCTCATCCTTCGATGAGAAAAAGTGAAACTCGGTGATCTGGTAAGCGGGGTTGCTTTTCACCTTGATACGTTGACCGTATTTGAAATACCATTTCCATTGACGGTTGAACAGGCCCTGCTTGATATAGGCTTCGATATAAGGATGCACCACCAGCGTGATGTTCTTTTCGTTTTGTTCTATCAGGATATAGTTAAAATTATTTTCGATATCGTCTATCAGCAAGATTGTAGGGCGAATAGTGCCGGTACCATGGCAAGTGGGACAAACTTCGGTTGTAACGATATTCATTTCGGGGCGCACACGCTGCCGGGTGATTTGCACCAGTCCGAATTTACTAGGCGGCAGGATGGTATGCTTGGCCCTGTCATGCGACATTTCGGCCCGCAGGTAATCGAATAACTCCTTGCGGTTATTGGGTTTGTGCATGTCGATAAAATCGATCACCACAATACCGCCCATATCCCGCAGGCGTAGCTGCCGCGCAATTTCGCGTGCTGCTTCCTTGTTTACCTGGAATGCATTTTCTTCCTGATTTTCTTTACTGGCTGTACGGTTACCACTGTTTACGTCGATAACGTGCAGTGCCTCGGTATGTTCAATAACCAGGTAGGCACCGCCGGCAAGGTTTACTGTTTTACCGAATGCACCTTTGATCTGCTTATCGATACCGTAATACTCAAAAATGGGCTCTTTGTGTTTGTGCAGGCGAACAATGTTCTCCAGCTCGGGTGATATCTGATGCACATAGGTGCGGATCTCTTCGAAGATCGCATTGTCATTTACATAGATATGCTGAAAATCCGGATTCAGGATATCCCGCAGCAGGGTTGATGTACGGTCTATTTCTCCCAGAGCCTTTTTTGCAGGGTCAACTGTGGGCAGGCGGGTAACAAAAGTTTCCCATTTTGAAATCAAATCGCGCAGATCGGCCTGCATTTCGGTTACACCCTTACCTTCAGAAACTGTACGTATAATAACGCCAAAGTTTTTGGGTTTGATGCTTTCGATGATCTTGCGCAGGCGGTTGCGTTCGGTATTGCTTTTAATCTTTTTCGAAATGGAGATGGTTTCCGAAAAGGGCACCAATACCACGTACCGGCCCGCGATCGATAGATCGGAACTCAGGCGGGGACCTTTGGTTGAAATAGGCTCCTTGGCTATCTGAACGGGTATCAACTGACCTTTGGTAAATACCTCAGATATTTTACCCGATTTATTGATATCCTGTTCGGCCTTAAAATTATCAAGCAACTTTGATTGATAGCCACCGCTGCGCACCAGCTTGGTCAGCTTTACCAGGCTTTGAACCTGCGGGCCGAGATCAAGATAGTGCAAAAAGGCATCCTTCTCGTAGCCTACGTCAACAAAAGCAGCGTTTAACCCGGGCATGATCTTTTTGATCTTACCCAGATATATATCACCAACAGTATAATTGTTGGTGACCTGCTCTTTATGAAGTTCTACAAGTTGTTTGTCCTGTAATAACGCAATGGTAGCCCCGTTCGGGGTTGAATCGATAATTAATTCTTTTATCAACTGCTACTCCATTTCTATAAGC
>Ga0164296_1000543_pt1 | contig 44025 bp, 45 predicted proteins | sample GEODES057metaG_FD_113533 | JGI IMG/M metagenome (GOLD analysis project Ga0164296, IMG submission 113533) | Dystrophic lake water microbial communities from Trout Bog Lake, Wisconsin, USA - GEODES057 metaG | ecosystem: Environmental > Aquatic > Freshwater > Lake | place: USA: Trout Bog Lake...
AGACTATTTTGTTTCTTCGTCCGTGGTAACGCTGGCAATGGATGCCTTGGCAACTTCAACCCGCAGATTGTCCGGCGGCAGACGCAGTTGCAGCGTATCGTCCTTCACCGTCAACACAGTTCCGCGCAGCCCGCCGGTGGTGGTCACCTTGTCGCCGGCTTTCAACTGCCCCAGCATCTCCTGCCACTTTTTCTGGCGGCGCTGGTTGGGCAGAATCAACAGAAAATAAAAGATGGGAATCATCAACAGCAGCGGCAACAGGCTGAACAAGCCGCCGCCCTGCGGTGCTGCCGCCTGCAACAGCATTGCTGCTGCCAGCATGGGTTTTGCCACCACGACGGAAATCATCAGGGTCATCATCAAGACACAATCCTTAGCCGGAAGCCGCTTTCCGCGCTTCCGCAATCCATTTTGAATCTCTATAGGGAGGACTCACCCAGTATACGGGGCAAGCCCGGAATCTGTCGCAGTGCCATGCCGCACCCTGCGCCCGACTGCCAGTTACTTCCTATGGAAAATCTACCGGGGCGATGCTTTGCTCCCCGATCCAGCCAGTCATTCTTCCGTTTCACGCGCGCGCGAACGGTATTTTGCTGCCAGAAGGGAAATTGTACCCCGTTCCATAGCATCTCGGACAGCCTGCATCGTGTCAAGGTACAGGGCCAGGTTATGAATGGTGGCCAGCGTCGCCCCCAGCGCCTCGCCCGCCGTGAACAAATGCCGCAGATACGCGCGGCTGTAACGCGAGCAGGTCGAGCAGCTGCACTCCGCATCCAGCGGCCCCTGGTCTTCTGCGTAGATGCGGTTTTTGATGTTCACCCGCCCCGCCGAAGTAAAAATCAGCCCATGCCGTGCCGCACGCGTCGGCAGAACGCAGTCCATCATGTCCACGCCCATCGCCGCGTACTCCACAATCTCTTCCGGATAGCCGACGCCCATCACGTACCGCGGTTTGTCTTTCGGCAGATGCTCCAGCGTGGCCGCAATCATCTCACGCGTCAGTTCGCGTTCTTCGCCAACACTCAGGCCGCCAATCGCATATCCGGGCAACTCCAACTCCACCAGCCGCTCGGCACTCTCACGCCGCAGGTCTGCATACATGCCGCCCTGCACAATGCCGAACAATGCCTGAAACCTGCCGCCGCGTTCCCCAAACCATGGCACCTCTTCGCGATGCGCCTTCCAATACTCCCGCGAACGCAGCGCCCAGGCATGCGTCAGCGCCATTGACTCGCGCACCCGCTCGCGCGTGGCAGGATGCTCGGTGCATTCATCAAAGGCCATCATGATGTCCGCGCCCAACGCAATCTGCACTTCCATGGAATGTTCCGGCGAGAAAAAATGTTTGCTGCCGTCGAGGTGCGAGCGAAACTCCACGCCATCGGGAGTCACCTTGCGCAGCTTGTTCAGGCTGAAGACCTGAAAGCCGCCCGAGTCGGTCAGCAGGCACCGCTGCCAGCTGATGAACTTATGCAATCCGCCCATGCGGCGAATCGCTTCATGTCCGGGGCGTAGAAACAAGTGGTAGGTGTTCGCCAGAATAATCGCGGGGCCTTTGCCGCCCGCGCCGGTCACTTCCAGCGTCTCCTGCGGAACGGCCTTCACCGTGCCCGCCGTGCCCACCGGCATAAACACCGGCGTTTCCACTGCGCCATGCGCCAGCGTCAGCCGCGCCCTCCGGCCCACACCAAAATCATTCGCGCTCTCGTTATTGATTTCAAATTGCAGCGGCATTGTTTGATTGTAGTTGCGCAGAAAAAGAAAAGCGCAGCCGAAGCCGCGCTCATCTCAATTTCTATCGTTGTGTATCGGTGCAATCGGTGGTTGCCGTTACGCAGCCAGTTTGCGTGCCTGCCGCTTGGCTTCAATGCCGTCCAACGTGGCCCACAATGCAGCCGCAGCTTTTTCCGCCGCCGCCAACGCCGCTTCTTCATCCGCGCCCGCCGCCAGCAGCGCATTCATCTCCGTGCGCCACACGTTGGAGTGGTGCACATCGGCCACCTGATGCAGCGTGAAATATTTCGTCGTCTTCGCGTCCGCGCCGTAGTGGCACTGGAGTCCCGCGGCCTTGGTCTTGGCAATCTCCGGCACGCGCGCTTCATACGCGTACAGGGCCGCCATCGCCGCCGCCGGCTCAGCCTGCATCAACTCGCGGAAGGTGGCAATCAGCGCCCTAGTCTCCGCATTCAATTCCCGCTCGCGCACTTCGGACTCATTCGCGCCCATGCCGCGGGCAAAGTCCATCCACAACTCGCTGTGCGGCTTGGTATCGGCAAATCCGCCAATCATGTTTCCCGCCATGCCTTCTTCATCCGCCAGATTCTGCAGCACGGTGCGGCGCAGCTTGCCGTCGGGCATCCGCGCATGCAGCGCGCTCAGGTAGGTGGGGAAGGCCGAAACATGGTGCCAGTACTCGGCCGAATATTCGCGCAGGTCCTCGCGGGTCAGCTCGCCCGCCGTCCACGCCTGGTAGAAGGCATGCTGCAGCAGGTTGTAGCGCGCGGTGCGCTCCTCAAATCGCGTCCAGAAATCATGGCTCTGGGCAGATGCGCTGTTCTGGGAAAGTGTGCTGCTGGAACTCATGGCGTGGGACATGATGACTCCTTCAATTTCGTGCGGTGTGGGATGCTCGCGTTCTGCTCAAACGCCTCTCTTGAATTTATTCTCTTTGTCGATGCGACTCAAGCAACATATATCTGTCGCGAATTACACCAGTGATTGAATAGATTTTTTCAGCTGCGGGTGAATCCACTCCGGCGCGATTTCGGCCAGCGGTTCCAGCACAAAGCGGCGGCGATGCATCTCCGGATGCGGCAGCGTCAGCGACTCCGTCTGCATCACTACGTCAACGCCATCCGGCAGCTTGTACAGCAGCAAATCCAAATCCAGCGTGCGCGGGCCCTTCGGCGGGGCCGCCGCGCGGTCGCGGCCACGCTCGCGTTCAATCACCAGCAACGCCTGCAGCAGCGCTTCCGGCGCAAGTTCGGTTTCCAGCAGCGCCGCCGCATTCAAAAACATTCCCTGCTGCACGGTGCCCACGGGCTCAGTCTCAAAATATTTTGACGCAGCCCGCACGCGGCCCAGCGCGCCCAGCCCCTGCAACGCGTAATCCAGATGCGCCGCGCGGTCGCCCACATTCGAGCCCAGCGCAATCGCCGCAAGTGATTTTTGTTCAGGATGCATCAGGCGTTCGCCGCTGCCGGCATCATCTGCGCCGCAGGCATGGCTTCCGGCTTGTGCCGCTCGGGCAGCAGCGTCACCAACTCCCACGCGCTGCGGTCTTTCATCAGCCGCTGCACCAGCGCGGCATGCATGGCGTGTCCGGCACGTTCGGCCACCACGCGCCCCTGGATGCGACGCCCCGCCAGCGCAAGATCGCCAATCAGGTCCAGCACTTTGTGCCGTACAAATTCATCGGCAAAACGCAGTGGGCCGTTCTGCACGCCATCCCGCGTCAAAATTATCGCGCTGCTCTCGCTCACGCCGCGAATAAGTCCCATGTTGCGCAGCATCGGTTCATCTTCGCGGAAACCAAACGTACGCGCCGGCGCAATCTCCTCGGCGTAGTTGCCCAAATCCAAATCGCCAACAAACTTCATGCTGCCGATGGGCGCGGGGAAATCGATGCTGTAATCAATGCCGTATCCTTCACCCGGATAGACGCCGATAAACTTGCCGCCCTCGCGCACTTCCATCGGCTTCAGTATGCGGATGTATTCGCGCTTGCGCCGCTGCTGCTTTACGCCCACCTGCTGGAAGGCCTGCACGTATGGCAGCGCACTGCCGTCCAGAATCGGCAGCTCCAGGTTGTCAATCTCCACAATGATATTGTCCACGCCGTGGCCGATGAGCGCGCTGAGCAGATGCTCGGTCGTCGAAATCAAAACGCCCTGTCGCATCAGGCTGGTGGCGTAACTCACCTTCGCCACGTTGCGGCCGGTGGCGGGAATTTCAAAATTATCCAAATCTGTTCTGCGGAAGACGATGCCCGATCCAGCCGGTGCCGGAACCAGACGAATATTCACCGGCGCACCCGAATGCAATCCAATGCCGCTCAGCGTGACCGGCGCATGGATGGTCTGCTCCACGTGCGAGCGGCCTACATGGTTGCGGACCACGGCGGCAGGCGCGTGAGCATCGTGAAGAGTAGCAGTGGCTGGTGTTTCGGCAGACAACGGAACTCCTTGCAAATGTACAGATAGTAAGAGGCTATACCCAGAATGGGCAAAGTCGCATGTGGCAAATTAGACACAGTTGGCGACCTGAATCCTGCACTTTTCTTTATAGATTTTTTGCATCGGCAAGCCGGCTTTCGGCGGCTCTTCGCCGCAGCCGATGCATGAAATGTGCTACAAAACCTTTGGTATGAATACGAAAATCGACACCGCCCAAACGAAGAAATTGCAGAAGAAAATTGCCGCGCGGCAGCGCGAAATCATCGCCCGCATTCAGGAGCTGGTGGAAATAGAATCGCCCAGCGGCGACGCGGCGGCCATCAACCGCGCCGTGGATACGGTGACGGACTGGTGCATGGCGCAGGGTGCAGAAGTGAAGCGTCACGCGCGGCCAAAAGTGGGAGACATTCTGGAAGCGTGGTTCGGGCCGAAGCCCACGCGCGCGCTGCGGCCGGTGATGATTCTCGGCCATCTGGATACCGTGTGGCCGATGGGCACGCTGCGGCAGATGCCCTTCCGCGAAGACGTGCAACGCATCTACGGCCCGGGCGTGCTCGATATGAAAACCGGCGTGGTGATGGCGCTGGAAGCGATTGCCGCACAGCCGTTGACGCGTCCGGTGGTGCTGCTGCTGACCAGCGATGAAGAAGTCGGCAGCCGAGCCTCACGCGCGCTGATTGAAAAAATTGCCGCGCGCTGCGCCGCCGTCTACGTGTTGGAACCCGCGCAGGGGCTGGCCTATAAAACTTCGCGCAAGGGCGTTGGCGAATACCAGGTGACGGTGACCGGCGTGGCTTCGCACAGCGGCGTGGATTTTGAGAAGGGCCATTCAGCCGTGCTGGAGCTGGCGAAGTTGATCCAAAAGACGGCGGGCTTCTGCGACCTGAAGCGCGGCATCACCGTGAATGCCGGCGTGGTTCGCGGCGGCACGCGCAGCAACGTAATTGCCGCAGAAGCCAGCGCCGAGATTGATGTTCGCATCACACGCATGGCGCAGGCGGCGATGCTGGATAAAAAATTCCGCGCGCTGCGTACCGAAGACAAGCACTGCAGCATCAAACTAGGCGGCGGAGTGAATCGCCCACCGATGGAACGCACGCCGGGCACAGTGGCGCTGTTCCGCCGCGCACAGAAATTTGCCGCAGCGATGGGACTCAAGCTTGATGAAGCCTCCACAGGCGGCGGCAGCGACGGCAACTTTACCGCGGGCATCGGCGTGGCCACGCTGGACGGCATGGGCGCAGTGGGCATCGGCGCGCACGCACAGCATGAGCAGGTGGAAAAGAAACATCTGCCGCAACGCATCGCGCTCATCGCCGCCATGTTGCAGGAGTAACAATGATTGACGCACAAAAAAATGCAGTCGTGTTGCTGAGCGGCGGGTTGGATTCTGCCACGGTTCTAGCACTCGCGATTGAAGCGGGATACAAAGCGTATGCGCTTTCATTTTCCTACGGGCAGCGGCACAGTTGGGAATTGGAATGCGCGCGACGCGTGGCCGCAGCCGGCGGTGCAGCCGAACATCGCATCGCCAACATTGACCTGCGCGCCTTTGGCGGTTCGGCACTCACTGCGGAGATTGACGTGCCGCGCGGCCGCAGTGCGGAAGAAATGGGCCACGGAATTCCCATCACCTATGTTCCCGCGCGCAATACGATTTTTCTTTCCTTCGCGCTGGCATGGGCCGAGGTGCTGGGCAGCAGCGATATTTTTCTCGGCGTGAATGCGCTGGACTACAGCGGCTATCCTGATTGCCGTCCGGAGTACATTGCCGCGTATGAAGCGATGGCCAACCTGGCCACACGCGCCGGCGTGGAAGGCGCGCAGCGATTGAAGATTCACTCGCCGCTGATGCATTTGACCAAGGCGGGCATCATTCGCGAAGGCCTGCGGCTGGGCGTGGATTACAGCATCACCAGCAGTTGTTATGACCCTGCGCACGACGGCGCGCCCTGCGGCAGTTGCGATAGCTGCCTGCTGCGCGCGAAGGGTTTTGCCGAATGCGGCGTGGCCGATCCGTTGCTTCAGCGATAGAAGCTCCGCTGGTTCTGCTGCATCAAAAATTAAGAGGCTTGCAATGTCGTATCAGGTGAAGGAAATTTTTTACACGCTGCAGGGCGAAGGCGCGCAGACCGGACGCGCCGCCGTCTTCTGCCGTTTTGCCGGATGCAATCTGTGGAGTGGCCGCGAGGTGGACCGCGCCAACGCCATCTGCAAATTTTGCGATACGGATTTCGTCGGCGTGGATGGCAACGGCGGCGGAAAATTTTCGACGGCAGAAGAACTGGCAGAAAAAATCTCCGCCACTTGGGATGCGGGAGCAGCTTCACCCGCCGCGCGAAAATTTGTCGTCTGTACCGGCGGCGAACCGCTGTTGCAACTCGACACAAATTTAATTCATGCGCTGCACGCGGTGGGATTTGAAATCGCCGTGGAAACCAACGGTACCGTTTCCGCGCCCGCCGGTATTGACTGGATCTGCGTCAGCCCCAAGGCCGGCGCGCCGTTGGTGCAGACAACCGGCAGCGAATTGAAACTCGTCTATCCGCAGCCTGATGCCATGCCGGAAAAATTTGCCGCGCTCGGTTTTCGCAATTTTTTTCTACAGCCAATGGATGGCCCCGCCCGTGAGCAGAACACGCAACTCGCTCTGCGCTACTGCATGCAGCATCCGCAATGGCGGCTGAGTTTGCAGACGCACAAGCTGCTCGGCATTCCTTAATTTTTTGTTGGAAGAACACCCACGCCGCGCAGCGATGCAACCACCCGCGTTACCGGCAGGCCGACTACGTTGTCATAATCGCCATCGCTCTGCGTGATGAAAATCGCCGCGCCGCCCTGGATGGCATACGCACCGGCCTTGTCCATCGGCTCGCCGGTGGCGATGTAGGCGGAAATTTCTGCATCACTCAACTCACGCATGGTGACGAGCGTCGTCTCCGCAAAAGATTCCGTGCCGTTGGCAGAAACAATTGCCACGCCGGTGATGACCTGATGCGTGCGGCCTGAAAGTTGTCGCAGCATTCGCGCCGCATCGGCGGCGTCATTCGGCTTGCCGAGAATTTCATCGTCAATCGTCACGGTCGTGTCTGCGCCCAGCACCACAACGTCCTTCCGGCTGCCGAGCGACGCGAAGACCGCCGCAGCTTTCTCGCGCGCCAACCGCTCCACGTAAATCACGGGCAGTTCATCTGCGTGCGGGTCTTCATTGATGTGCGCGGGTAGCACGCGAAATTCAAATCCCGCTGCAGTGAGCAGGTCGCGGCGCCGCGGCGAAGCTGAGGCAAGTATGAGCACTGCCTGCAGTATATTTTGTCGCTGCCGCTACGCCGATTGTGCAGTCGTTAATTCCGGCATGTTTTCTTTTTTCGGCGGCCTAGGTTCGGGTTCTTTTTCCTGCAGGCCGCAGGTGAATGTAACAATGTAGCGGATATTGCTGCCGTCATCGCGCACCGGGCGGCCGTAGACACAAGTGGGTGCATTGGTCGAGACGCGCCAAACCGGATGCAGATTCACCATCTCCATCACTCGCTGCTCCTGCACCTGGCGCAGCAGAAAATTTCCCTCTTCGCGGTTCAACGAGAGCAGCTCTGCAAGGCTCTGCAGCAGCAGGCTTGCCGGTGATTCCACGCCCAGCATCTGCGCAAAGGGCAGGTTGATGCGGCGCACCACGCCGACTTCATCAGTGCAGGCAATGGCGAAGGGGCTCGTATCCACCATGGTGCGGTAGCCGGCGATGATGCCGGAAAGTTTGCGTTCATGCTCGATGACTCGGCGGCCAATGTTAACGCGCGCCAGCAGTTCATCCACCAGAAACGGCTTCAGCAAGTAATCGTCAATGCCGGACTCGAGCGCAACCAGTTCATCCATTTTATTTTTTCGCGGCGCCAGCAGCACCACGTAGATGTAGTCGCGGAACTTCATGGAGCGCAATGTACGCGCCAGACTGACGCCGTCGTAGAGTGCCAGGTCCCAGTCCAGCACGGCAATCATCGGGCCGGTCTCCTGCTCCATCTCCTTCCAGGCCTCGTCGCCGTCGCGCACCGGCACAACGGAAAATCCCGCTGCACGCAGGACTTTCGTCGATACGTGGCGAATCATCTGATCGCTGGCTGCCAACAGAACTTTCAACGCCTACCTCACCACACCGCGCACGGCGATACACCGGCCCGCGGACACAAAATTGTGTGCACAACCACATCGCACATATCGGCGGCGGAAGCGGAAGCAATCAGTGCTGAATTGGGAAAGTTTAGTCGGTGGGATGCAGGTTGAGGCGTGCCGTTTCCAGATAGGTATAGCGAATGCGGTGAATCACAGTGATAGTGGAGAGAACGGCCAGCACCCACAGCACGGCGGGCATCGCGTCCCAGCGGTAGAAGAGCGCGCCCAGAATGATGAGCACGATGCGCTCCGGCCGCTCCATGAAGCCGACCTTACACGAGCCAATCAACGCTTCGGCACGGGCGCGGGTGTAGCTCACCATCAGCGAGGCCGTCATGACAAACGCGACGAGAAAGACATAGAAGAGACGGTTGCCGCGCGCGTAATACACCAGCAGGCCAAAGAAGAGGACCACGTCGGAATAGCGGTCGATGACGGAATCAAAAAACGCACCGAAGACTGATACCTGATTGGTGGCGCGGGCCACGCGGCCATCCACCATGTCAAAAATGCCAGCGCCGATGATGACCAGCGCCGCATACAGAAACATGCGGTTGGCGTTGTACGCGCGTGCATAGCCAAAGAAAAACGCGGCGACGGCGTTAATCATCAGGCCGAAAAACGTTAGTGCGTTGGGCGAGATGCGGGTCAGCGCAAGTCCATCCACGATTTTCTGCAGCAGCCAGCCGCAGCCCTTACCGAAGGCGCTAGTCCAAGTCATCTCAGTTACAAGTTTATCCCTTCAGGGGGGAAATTGCATTCAAACGCGGAAAGCCGCATGGGGCGTGGCGATTCCGCTGACCGCTAAACGTCGTGGATGGTGATGAGCTTCAAAATTTCCAGATCGCGTTTGCCGTTGGGCGTTTCCACGGTGACCACATCGCCGACCTTCTTGCCAATCAGCGCGCGGCCAATCGGCGACGTGGTGGAGATGAGTCCCTTGGTGACGTCGGACTCTTCGCTGGTCACCAGTTTGTATTCAATTTCAATATCTTTGCTCGAATCAAACACAATCACGGTGGCGCCGAAGGCGGCCTTGTCGCGGGGAATGTTGGCAAGATTCACGAGCGAAAGCTCTGCCATGCGCTTCTTCAGTTGGCCCAGACGCGCGTTCACAAACACCTGGCGCTGCTTGGCCATGTGGTACTCGGCGTTTTCGCTCAGGTCGCCCAGGGATGCGGCTTTTTTAATTTCTGCCGGGAGTTCGTGCGCCAGCTCATGCTCCAGCAGGCGGATTTCCTCGACAAGCTTCTTTTTAATATGTTCAGGCATAGCGTTTTTACGGTGACCCTACAGGTTCAAGTTTGGTCTGCTGCCTCTCTGATCTGCGCCTCAGTGGGACTTGCAGTGTACGGATGAAAATATGATTATACGCGGTGGGCATCCAGCCACGCCTGCAGAATCAGCACGGCAGCCACCTGGTCAATCACGCCGCGGCGTTCGCGACCGGTGGCGTATTCGGCGGCATCCAGGTGGCGATGCGCCTCAGTGGTGGTCATGCGCTCGTCCCAGTAGTGCAGCGGGATGCCGGTTTCCGCCTGCAGTGCGTCGGCAAATTCGCGCACCCGCAGCGCCTGCGTGCTTTCGTCGCCGGAGAGATGAATGGGATTGCCGGCGATAATCGCGGCCACTGCATGTTTGCGCGCCAGCCTCGCCAGCGACTTCAAATCCTCGCGCACGCGGCTGCGCGTCAGCGTGAACATGGGCTGCGCGGTCAAACCGAGCTCGTCGGAGATGGCCACCCCGATGCGGCGGTCGCCGATGTCGAGGCCCAGATAACGCGGGATGCCTGACGGGTTGATGGAATTACTCATGCGTGTTTAGTTTAGGCCGATGCACCGCCCCTGCGGCAACCGAATCTGGCACTAGAATTGAACGCAGGAGCTGGGAATGGCACGATTTCTTTTTTTTCTTCTGGTGCTGCTGTTGGTCCTCGGTGTTGGCGTGTACTACGCGGTGCAGACGCCCTTCGGGCCCACCACGCCCATCTACGTGGAGATTGCGCCCGGCAGTTCCACCCAGCAGATTGCCGCCGAACTGGAAAATTCCGGCGTGTTGCGCAACCGCTATCTGTTTGACGTGGTCCGTGCGGTGAAACGCGGCCGGTTGCAGGCCGGCGAATATCGCTTCGATCATCCCGCCGACGTGCTGGAAATTTACGACCGGCTGCATCGCGGCGATGTCTACACCATTCCCGTGGTGGTTCCCGAGGGCTACAACATTTACGACATCGCGCAGGCCTTTGAGTCTGCCGGTCTGCTGCGGCAGCAGGATTTTCTCCGCGCCGCGCAGAAAGATGTTTCACTGATTGCCGATTTGAATCCCAACGCCGCCAGCCTTGAGGGATATCTGTTCCCTGACACATATCGCTTTCCGCACAAGGTGACGCCGCTGCAAGTGGTCAGCACCATGGTGCGCCGCTTCCGGCAGGAAACGCAGCGGCTGGGACTGAAGGAAAATATTTCCCAGACGGTGACGCTGGCATCGCTGATTGAAAAAGAAACCGGCGCCAGCGGCGAACGCGGTTTAGTCGCGAGCGTTTTTGCCAACCGGCTGGCCAAGGGTATGCCGCTGGCCACGGACCCGACGGTGATTTACGCGGCGCTGCTAAATGGCCGCTATCGCGGAACCATCTACGCCTCAGACCTGAAATTCGATTCGCCCTACAACACGTATCTGCATGCCGGTCTGCCGCCGGGGCCGATTGCAAATCCGGGCGAAGCCAGCCTGCGCGCGGCGATGCAGCCGGAGCAAAGCAATTATCTTTACTTCGTCAGCGACGGTGCTGGGCACACGATTTTTTCCACCACGCTGGGCGAACACAGCAAGCACGTGGCTGCGTATCGCAAAGAAGAAAAACAGGCCGGTCGCCGATAATTCCCAGCCGCTGAAATCGCCAACCGATGGCATGTTTCCGAGTCCATTCCAGCAATTGCAGCATCTATACTAAAGACTGCGTATACCTATGATTCAATTCCCTGGGAGACTGGTGCTGTTGCGGCGTGAGCCTATCTCACCCCGCGAATTCGTGTCTCGCAGAATTCTGCGCACGCTGCCCATGTTGTTGATGCCGGTGCTTCTCTTCCCGCTGACCGGCTGCTTGGTTCGTACGCGCAACATCCTGATTACAACGCCGCCCGTTGTGGTGCTGAGCGAAAGCCCCGGCCAGCTTGTACAGCACATGAACGAGCATTACGATGCGCTGCAAACACTGACGGCCACGGTGAACATCAGCGCCACAGTGGAACACGCCGACACCGGCGAAGCCAAGGATTACACCTCTGTGCGCGGATTCATCGTCATCCGCAAACCGGACATGCTGCATGTGCGCGGCCTGCTGCCGTTTGTCAGCACGCCAGCTTTTGACATGGTGAGCGACGGCAAAGAATTCACCGTGTACATTCCGCCGCTTAGTAAGGCGATTTCCGGCGGCATGACCGTCACCACAGCCTCTGCCAATGCGTTTGAAAATCTGCGGCCGGGAATGTTTCTGGATTCGCTGCTGCTGCAGCGCATCGGCAAAGATGATTTGTGGTCGGTGACTTCTGACACGCGCATTCTGGACACGAATTCCAAATCGCACCACGTGATTGAAGAGCCGGATTACAACCTGACCACGTATCGTAAATCGCCCGACTCCAACCAGTTGATGCCGCAGCATGTGGTGCACATCAGCCGACGCACGATGCTTCCTTTCCAGTTGGATGTTTACGATGACAAGGGAGAAATTGAGACGCAGGCCATCTACAACAATTACGCGAAGTACGGCACGCTGACCTTCCCCTCGAGGATTACGATTCGGCGGCCGCAGCAGCACATGATGGTGACGCTGGATATCGTGAAGCTGGACTACAACCAGCAGTTGGAAGATGACCAGTTCAAGCTGGAAATTCCCGACGGCACCAGCATCCAGCACCTGAAGTAAAACTTCCCGGAAAATTTAGCGGTAGCGGTCGAGGCCGGCGCGTTTGGCGTGCGCTTCAATCACTTGGTTGATCTGCAGCGCAAGCGCCAGAGCGGCGCGCCCCTGCACAGCAGAAACTCGCGGTGTGCGACGGGTGCGGACGCTGGCGAGAAAATCCTGCAATTCAAAACGCAACGGCTCGCCCGCGGTGATATCCAACTTCTGAAAACTTAGGCCGGGTGAAGGATGTGCGGGCATCTCTGCCGGCGGCCCTGCGTTCGTACTGTTTGAAAGATTAATCAACAGCGCTTCCTGCCGCGCGTAATCCACTGAAACATACTGGTGCGGCTGGAAGAATCGCAGCTTGCGAACGCGTTCTGTGCTGACACGGCTGGCGGTGAAATTTGCAGTGCAGCCGGACTCAAACTCCAGGCGCACGTTGGCGATGTCGACCTTCTGCGAGAGCACCGGCAGACCCACGGCGCGGACTTCGCGCACCGGTGACTGCGCCAACTGCAGCACGATGTCGAGGTCGTGAATCATCAGGTCGAGAACAACATCCACATCCAGCGAACGCGGCGTGAAGATGCTGAGGCGGTGCGCCTCAAAAAACATGGGGCCGTTCAGGTGCGGCTCCAGCGCAATCACTGCGGGATTGAAGCGTTCCAGATGGCCGACCTGCACGATGCGCCGGTGCTGTGCGGCAAGTGCGATGAGTTCATCGGCCTCTGCCAGTGTGGCGGTGAAGGGTTTTTCAATCAACACATCCACACCGACGGCGAGCATCTGCCGCGCAACGGCCGCGTGGTGCATGGTGGGCACGCAGATGGATGCAGCATCGAGATGCAATTCGCCGGAACGGATGCGCGCCAGCAAATCATCGAGTGTGGCAAGAACGGGGAGTTTGAATTCAGCGGCGATTTCCGCGGCGCGCGCGGGGTTGGCATCCACCACTGCAGCCAGTGCAAATTCCGTGGGCGAGGCTGCGGCCAGTTCGCTGTAAATGCGAACATGGTTGCGACCAAAAGCACCGGCGCCGATGACGGCAATCTGGAGTGGTTGGCTCAAAGAAATCCTGATGTGACGCGACTTGCGGCTACTTGCCTTCAACCGCGTGCAGGCAGCGAGTGTACAGCTCCAGCAGCGGGGCCACGTTGTCATCCGGCTTGGCGGAACCAGCGGCGACAAAGCCGGTGGAACCCGTTGCGGTGCGGCCTGCGCCGGTGGTGGTGGCGATGAACTTCATCAGGTCGAGGGCGATATCTTCATTGCGGCGGGCGCTGCCGGCCAATTGCGTACTGACATCCATGGTTCTGCTGCCTCCAGCGCGATGTTAACAGATATCGGGGGCGAGAGTAGCATTCCCGCGCCCCGAGGTGATTGGTGATTGCGATTTACTTCTTCTTCTTCGCTTTAGCCGCAGGCTTCGCTGCGGATTTCGCTGCCGGCTTTTCTTCAGCAGGCGGCTTGATGGTCGGCAGCTTGCTGGTGCAGAAAGCGCAACGGGTGGCCGCAATCGGCACCGCGCTGAGGCATTCCGGGCAGGGCCGCGTGGTGGGCTCGGCAGAATCTTCTTCCTGCTTTTTGAAGTGTGCGAGGAACTTGTTCATCGGCACAACGACGCCGAAATACACCACTGTGGCAACGATGAGGAACGATACGACTGCGTTGAGGAAGTTGCCGATTTTGATGTGACCGCTGCCCAGCACCAGAACGATGTAGCTGAAGTCGGGCTTGCCGACTGTGGCTGCGATGAGCGGGTTGAGAACATCGCCGACCAGAGAACCGATGATGGCATTGAAGGCTGCACCGAGAATGACGGCGACCGCGAGATCGACGACATTACCGCGCAGAATAAACTCGCGAAAACCTTTCAACATTGCTTGCTCCAAATAGAAAGTTGATTGTTATGACTTGAGAGATGCTACACGGGAAGGGGCGGCAAGGGAATGGAAAATTGCCTATCTTTCAGCCCCCGCTCCAGACTTTTAAACTTCGTTGAGTACCATGCAGACGCGGCCGAGGATCTGCGAAGAGGGCGAATCGCCGGGCGCAACCTGCTGCAGTAGGACCGGGTACCGCAGCTGGTAGGGCCGCAGGATAAGGCGGTTTTCTTCAAAGCTGACGTAACGAAAAATGAGATGGCCGGAGCGCACGGCATACAAACTGGGCTGCTGCGAACGGTACGGCGCGAGCGAGTTGTAGTGGCGATCGACAACAACGACGCAGCCGGGAGTGAGGATGGGTTCCATCGGCGCGGCCTGGTCCACGTCAATACGCACAGCGAGAAAACGCTGCCAGCCGACACGCTGCTGCGTGGTGCGCGGCTGATGGGCGTAGAGCTGCGAGGCGGGAACGCGGAGCGTCTCAAAAATGGAGCTGGCGGGAACGACCTGCATCTCCAGCAACGCGGAGTGAGAGACGACGGGGATGGATTCGGTGATGTCGTCGCTGGACTCGGCGGTGGCGCTGATTTCGAGCGGCAAAATATTTTCAATTTTCAGCGAGAGCGCAGCCAGCACGCGGTCCAGTCCCTCCATGCTAAGGGAGCGGCGACGATTGAGGAAGTTGGAAATATGGGCCTGCTGAAAGCCTGTTTCGCATGGCGCAGCGCTTCTGGGAGAACCTGCCCGAGGCCCTGCGCGAGGGTGCGGCACGACGCGGGAAAGCAAATGCGGGACAGATGACGTTTCCGCAGATGGACAGCGAATTCCGCGTGGTGAGTGCGGCGGATGAAGGCGTGGGGCGAGGGTTGTCGATCCAGAATTTGCATTGCAGCGAAGTGGCGCACTGGCCGGGCAATGCGAATGAGACGATGGCGGGATTGAAAGCGGCATTGGCGCCGAGCGGCGAGTTAGTGATGGAATCGACCCCTAACGGGGCGACAGGGTGTTTTTACAACGAGTGGTTGAGTGCGGGCGTGCAAGGCACGGTGCAGCATTTTTTACCGTGGTGGATGGAGCCGGAGTACAAGGCGGGCGAGGTGGAAGTTGCATCGCTGAGTGATGAAGAGCTGCGGTTGATGCGGGAGCATGGGTTAAGTTTGCGGCAGATTGGATATCGGCGCGGGCTGACGGCGCAGTTTCGCGGGCTGGCACAGCAGGAATATGTGGAAGATGCCGAGAGCTGTTTCCTAGCGAGCGGAAGCTGCATCTTTGAGATGAAGCCGCTGGTGGAACGGATGCGTGAGTTGCAACCGCCGATGAGTACGCGGATGAATGGCCGGCTGCAGATTTGGTATCCGGCGGTGGCGGGACGGAAGTATGTGATCGGTGTGGACACGGCTGGCGGCGGCGCGGATGGCGATGCGGCGGCGGCGCAAGTGGTGGAGATGGAAACCGGGCTGCAGTGTGCGGAGTTTGCAGGACAGATGGATCCGCAGGAGATGGCGGCGGCAGTGGCGACGCTGGCGCGGGAGTACAACCAGGCGCTGGTGGTGGTGGAGAGAAATAATCACGGCCATACGGTGCTGGCGTATCTGCAGGGGCCGGAGAAATATACGAACCTGTACGAGCAGGGCGGGATGGCAGGATGGCTGACGAGTTCGCTGACGCGGCCGCGGATGATTGCAGCACTGGGAACTCTGCTGAGCGAGCGGACGGAAATGTTTCACAGTGCGCGGCTGCTGGCCGAGTGCAGGACGTTTATCCGGCTGCGGCATGGCGGGACGGGAGCTGCGCCGGGGTCGCACGATGATTGCGTGATGGCGATGGCGATGGCCCATGCGGTGCGCGCGGAACGGATGGAGATGGCGCATCGCGACCGGACGCAGCGGATGGCGAGTTGAGTTAGTTACTGTTACGGGCGGCGGCATTGCATTATGCTGCGACGTAGAGCTGAATACGACAGGGGAAGACTTGGCGGTCCTGGCGGTACAACAGGTACGACGAATGCGGGGCGGCGCGCAAGGTCAGCTGATGCTGTGCGCGGACGGGAACCTGTACGTGGTGAAGTTCCAGAACAATGCACAGCATGTGCGGGTGCTGGCGAATGAGTTGCTGGCGACCCGGCTGGCGGCGCAGGTGGGACTCTCTGTTCCAGAGTGCGACGTGGTGGAAGTGAGCGAGTGGCTGGTGGAGAATTCGCCGGAGATGACGGTGGAATTCGGCGGCAAACGCGAACGGTGCAAGGCGGGTCTGCAGTTCGGATCAAAATTTGTTGGCGGATTGATGCCCGGGCAGGTGGTGGATTATCTGCCGGAAGAACAGTTGGGCGAGGTGAGGAACCTGGACGAGTTTGCCGGGATGCTGGTGATTGATAAATGGACGGGCAACTCAAACGGGCGGCAGGCGGTTTTTGAACGGAAGCAGCGAGAGAGAAAATATCGCGCGTGGTTCATTGACCAGGGATATTGTTTTCATGCGGGAGAATGGCGGTTTCCGGATGCTCCGCTACGCGGGGTGTATGCAAGGAACCGAGCCTATGCGGACGTGACGGGGTGGGAAAGTTTTGAACCGTGGCTGAGCAAAGTGGAGACGATGCCGGCAGAGGCGTTGTGGCAGATTGCCGAAGCGGTGCCGCCGGAGTGGTATGGCGGGAACCTGACAGAGATGGAAAAGCTGATGGAGCAATTGCTGGCGAGGCGAGAGAGAGTGCGGGAGTTGATTGTGGCATTTCGGGATTCGGACAGGGAGCCATTCCCAAAATGGGTGAAGAAGGGGCAGGTGGTGGTGCCGAGAAATCTTGAAGTGGCCGAAAATGCACTGAATCCAAAAGAGAAGTGGTTGATGTAGAGTTTGGTGGAAAAATTGCATAGATGTGTTTGGGGAGTTGAGGCAAGGTGAGAGAGCGGATTCCATGCGAGTTCCACCTGATCCGGTATGTGCCGGACAGGGTGAAGAACGAGTTTGTGAATATCGGCGTGCTGCTGCGCGAGGCGGGCGGCGGGCGGGTGAGCCAGGTGCGGTTTACACGCGACTGGGGCCGCGTGAAGTGTATGGATCCGGAGGCGGACACGGGACTGCTGGAGTCGCTGGAGATGGAGATACAACAGCGGCTGAGCAATGAAGTGAATGATGGCCAGCCTGGCGCGTTGATGATGAAGACGCTGGAAGAAAGTTTTTCCAATGCAGTGCAGTTGAGCGAGATGCGCGGGTGCCTGGCCGAGTCGGTCGCGTTGGAGATGGAACAGTTGATGCGGATGTACGTGGAGCCGGTGCGGGAACGCGTGGCGAAGCAGCGCAGCGGGCGGGCGGCGATTGTACAGAGCATGCGGAATGAATTTGAACGCGCCGGTGTGTGGCGGCTGATGCGGAAACGGATTGCGGCGAGTGAGTACACGCGGGCAGGAGATCCGCTGCGAATTGATTGCGGCTATCGGCCGAATGGTGTGGTGAAGATGTTTCATGCTGTGTCACTGGATGGCGATGTGGAGACGGCGAAGAGTCTGGCCTTCAGTGCGCCGCGGTTGAACGAAGGTGTGATGCGGGTGGAGCAGGCGAAGCTGGAGTTGACGGCGATTATCGAGCCGATTAGCAGCGTGGGGGAAGATACGGAGCTGTACCGGTTTGGCGTGGAGATTTTGGAACAGCAGCAGGTGCGGGTGTTGACAGTGGCCGACCTGGGGCGCGTGGCGGATACGGCGCGGCTTGAGTTGAGGGTGTAAGGGCAAAGGCAGTACGGGTAGAACAACGGCGAAAAGTTTAGAGGCATGGGTTACGTCAAAGGCTGAAGAGGGATAGGGGTAAGAGAAAAATCTTGTTGATATGACTGCGCGGTGAATGCGCAGAAATTTTCGAACGATGTTGGTCCAAAGGAGCGTGGCTGCGGCTGCGCTCCTTCTTTTTTGGACGAGAGTTTTTATTGAGGCAGAGATTTTTTGACGCAAGCTTCACGGCTACAGCTTTTATGTAGCCGCTTGTTTTTTGTAGTCACAACTTTTTGGGAAGCAAGTTGATTGAGGGGGACGGACGTGAGTTTGAGAGAGCGCATTGAACGGACGCTGCAGCGGGTGCTGGGGCCGGTGACAGCAGGGGCCGAGGAGCCGACGGCAAAGCGAAAGACAACGGCACTGCCGTCGATTTTTCCGGCGCTGATGGGGCCATATCGGCCGGGAAATGATTCGTTGCCGAAACCGACTCCGGTGAATCTGCGGAAGTTTGCCGAGACGCCGGCGCCGCGACGGGCGATCAACATCATCAAAGACCGCGTGGCGAGCATGGATTGGCAGGTACGGCTGAAGCGGGGGATATCGCCGGCGAGCGTGCCGGTTGCAGGAGAAGTTGTCAGCGTGTTTTACCGAGTGCCGGCGCGGTCGCGGGCGCGGTTGGCGAGCACGACGAGCATAGCGAGCGAAGGCAGCGATGGGCTGCCGGGCGTGGCGCGATGGCTGGGAAAAATTGAGCAACCGCTAACTCGGAGTTCTGCCGATTGCGAAAATGCGGCGGCGGCGATGCTGGTTTTTTCAACCAACCCGACGGCAACGTGGAGCGGAAATTATACCGGCGTGAATTTGCAGATGGGCGCGGATGTGTGGCCGGGCGATGTACTTTCTCTGCCGCAGCCGAGTGGTGCGGCGCTGGATGTGATTGTGCGGACGATAAAAATTATTTGCCGAGCGAACGGGCCAGAGGTGATGGAGTACACCGTAGCCTTTGCCAATGATTGGGCGGAGGGATTGTCGCTGAAGTTGAGCGAGTCGATTTCGACTGACGTGATTCTGCCGCAGAGTGCGGAAAGTGCGCCGGGCGGCGTGTTGAGTAATCTGCAGCAGTTGCAGGTGAGTTCCATCAGCACGACGGCGATTGGCATCAACGCGGGTGTGGCACCGCCAAGCGGCGGCGGATTTGAAGTGCGGAGGCGCGATTGGGATTTTGGCGCGGGCGTTGATCAGGACCTGGTGCTGCGCAGTCCGGTGCAGAACTTTACGATACCGCGGGCGGCACAGGTGGAGCAGTACTTCATCCGCATGTATGACGGATCGAATCCGCCGGTGTATTCGCGATTTTCGAGCGCAGTGTTTACCAACGTGCCGGTGTAACTGAGGAGCGAAGCATGACGGAGTTTGAGGGACAGGTACTGGCTGATCTGTCTGTGTTGAAGAGCCAGATGACATCGCTGCTGGGAATCGGACAGCCGGGGCGAATCAACATGATTGAAGAACAGATACAGATGCACGAGCGGTCGATCCAACGCGTGAAGGGGTTGGCGGGAGCGATGAGCATCCTGTTCACGCTGGCGAACCTGGCATTTGACTACTTCCGGCGATAGTTGCCGGGCAAATAAAAATTTCAACAGCAAAGCACACTCGGCAACGAGTGCACAGGAGAGCACTATGTCTACAACACAACCGGCGTACACAGGCAATGCATTTGAAATGTTTTTTGAACATGTTGGCCACGATGCGAAAGTTGTTTTTCTCTCGGGCGAAAAGTTGTTAACCAAGTTGCCGATTTACATCAAGGCGGTGGAAGATGCAGGCGGCGATGTAGGCCAGATTGTTCCGCTGGTGCAGGCGGTGATTTCTGCATCGCTGGCGTTTGCCAAACCGGCGATTGCCATCAGTGCGGCAGTGGGCACGGCGGGAACAAATCTGGCGATTGATGAAGCTGCGGTGAGCGCCGTGGTGAGTGAAGCTGGAACGCTGGATTCTACACTGGCAACATTTATTGCTGCGGTAAAAGCGCTGGCGACAGCGATTGGCGCGGACTGGACGGAGCTGGTTGCGGACCTGAGTCCGGCAGCCTAGCCGGTGGGCGAACCACTTGGCATGCACCGTATAATCGTTGCGTGGGGACACAACCATTGGTCGGAGTAGTGATGGGCAGCCAGAGCGATCTGGCGACGATGGAGCCTGCCGTTGAGTTGCTGACGGAGTTTGGCGTGGCACATGAAGTGCGGGTTGTATCCGCACACCGCACGCCGGACTGGATGATGGAATACGCAGAGACCGCGGAGCAGCGCGGTCTGCGCGTCATCATTGCAGCGGCCGGCGGAGCGGCGCATCTGCCGGGGATGCTGGCGGCAAAAACAGTGGTGCCGGTGTTGGGCGTGCCGGTAGCCGCGACGATTCTAAATGGTGTGGATTCGCTGCTCTCAATTGTGCAGATGCCGAAGGGCGTGCCGGTGGGAACGCTGGCGATTGGAAAGCCGGGCGCGGCGAATGCGGCGCTGTTGGCGATTGCCATTCTGGCGACGAACGATGCGACTCTGCGCGAGAAGCTGAAGCAGTGGCGCAGTTCGCGCACCAATGAAGTGCTGGCCAATACGACGCCAACGATTTCACCAACGGAAAAATCCAAATGACACAGCAGGCGCGCGAGGCAATTTTGCCGGGCGCAACCATCGGCATTTTAGGCGGCGGGCAGTTGGGCCGCATGATGGCGATGGCGGCGCGTTCGCTTGGCTATCGCATACAGGTGATGGATCCGGATCCGGCATGTCCGGCGCGGCCGGTTGTGGATGCATGTTTTGAAGCGGGCTGGAATGATGCGCTGACCTCCGCCTACATGGCACGCGGCTGCGATGTGGTGACGCTGGAGATTGAACAAATTTCCATTGAGTGCCTGGATGCTGCTTCGCGATTTGCGCCTGTGCGGCCGGGTGCGGCTTTGCTGACGGTGATTCAGGACCGAATCGACCAAAAAAATTGGCTGGTGAAGCACGGCTTTCCTGTAGGTGATTTTCGCGCGGTACGTTCGCTGGAAGAATTACAAACGGCGGTTCGAGAACTGGGCGGACGCTGCTACCTGAAGAGTGCGACCGGCGGTTACGATGGGCGCGGTCAGGCGAAGGTTGGATTTACCGGCGAGGCCAGCGAGGAAGAGATTCGCCAGGCTTGGCAGGACGTTGGCGCGTGTGCCTGCATCGCAGAAAAAGCGCTCGAGCTCGACAAGGAAGTTTCCGTGATGGTGGCTCGTTCGCCCTCGGGGGAAACGAAAGCCTTTCCCGCAGCACTCAATCATCATGAAAATCAAATTCTTGTGTGGAGCGTGATTCCGGCTCCGATTGCCGAGACGCTGGCGACACAGGCAAAACAAATTGCCGAAGAGATTGCCGACACGTTTGCACTGGAAGGTTTGCTGGCGGTGGAAATGTTTGTGACGCGCGATGGAAAATTGCTGGTGAATGAGTTGGCCCCGCGGCCACACAATAGTTATCACGCCAGCGAGCGCGCTTGTTCCACCAGCCAGTTTGAGCAGGCAATCCGCGCGGTTTGCGATTTGCCGCTGGGCAATGTGGAAGTGCTGAGGCCGGCGGCGATTGTGAACTTGCTGGGCGACACCTGGCTGCACGCTGCGGAAGAAGATCGCACGCCGCGTTTTGATGAAGCGCTGGCGGTGCCGGATGTGCATCTGCATCTGTACGAAAAAGCCAAGCCGCGCAAAGGCCGCAAGATGGGCCATCTCTCTGCGATTGGCGCGACGGCGGAAGAAGCCGTGGCCCGCGTGCTGGAAGCCGCGAAGCGTCTGTAACAATCCTTGAAAAAATATTGCGGCGTGGAGCTATGCTCCGCCGTGCTGCCAGTTTTCCAGCGCGGATTTAAATTCCGCCATGAACTTGCCGGCGTCGGCACCGTCAATGATGCGGTGATCAAATCCCAGTGAAAAATGTTGTATGGAACGAATGGCGATGGATTCGGTGCCGTCAGCCGCGGTGATAACGACCGGCTCCTTGGTCAGTGCACCAATGCCGAGTATCGCGCTCTGCGGCTGGTTGATGATGGGCAGGCCGATGACTTCGCCGAAGATCCCGGAGTTGGTGAGCGTAAATGTTCCGCCGGCAACTTCATCAGGCATCAACTTTTTGCTGCGCGCGCGCGCGGCCAGGTCGGCGACAGAACGCGCAAGTTCCGGGAACGACAGCGTCTCGGAATTCTTGATGACCGGCACAATCAATCCCCATTCCAATGCAACCGCGATACCGATGTTGATATGCGCGTGGTAGCGAATCGAGTCGCCTTCGAGGTTCGCATTCACGATGGGAAATTTTCGCAACGCAGCAATGGCCGCCGAAGTGATGAACGGCATATAGGTGAGTTTGACGCCGTGACGCGATTCAAACTCCGCCTTGTGCCGATTGCGCATGCGAACGATGCGCGTCATGTCGACCTTGAAAATGGTATGTACGTGCGCGCTGGTGTGTTTCGACTCCACCATGCGCTGCGCAATGATGGAACGCATCTTCGTCATCGGTACGAGCTCGCCCGGAATGGAAACTGCGACGGGCGTAGTCGGCGCAGTATTTTCCGCACCGTAGCCGCCGAGAAATTTCATCACATCATCTTTGGTGATGCGGCCGCCGGCACCAGTTCCAGTGACGCGAGAGAGATCGAGATTATTTTCCTGCGCGATGCGTCGCACCAGCGGCGAGGAGAGATTGGGGCCGTCTGACTTTACGGCTGCAGGAGAAGTTGTGTTGGCAGATACAACTGCTGTTGCCGCAGGTGTTGCTGCGACGGTCTTCGGTGCTTCTGCAACTGCGCCAACTTCTCCGCCGATAATTGCGACAACAGTATTGATGCTGACCGTCTTGCCCGCTTCCACCAGAATGCTGCTGAGAATTCCCGCGGCGGGCGCAGGTATTTCCGCATCCACTTTGTCGGTGGTGATTTCAAAAATCGGCTCGTCGCGTTCGACACGCTCGCCCGGCTGCTTCAGCCACTTGGTGATGGTGCCCTCGGTAATCGACTCGCCCATCTGGGGCATCACAACGTCGGTCGGCATGGCGGTCCTTCCTGGTGCAGCTTGCGTTTGCGTTTCTGATTATAAACTTCGCGGTGCTTACGAATGCTAGTGTTTATCCGCTGACTGTGTTGACGGTCATTGCTTCGTCCAGCGATTCTGCCCAGTGCAGATCACGGGCAAAGACGCGGCTGAAGTGGCGGGCCACAGAATGCTCAACCTGCTGCAATGTTGGTACCGGTTGTTGATCGCACGGTGGTTTCGATTCAATTTCCGCCTGCAGACTGGTGATGCCGCGCGTGGCAATGCCGCAGGGAATGATGCAGTCAAAACCGTGCGCGTTATTTGCAGAGTTCAAAACATTCAACGCGAAGCCGTGTGAAGTAATTCCAACGGTGACGTGCACGCCGATGGCTGCCAGTTTTTTTTCTGGCGCGGCCAGCGTCCACACGCCGGTGCAGCCCGCAATGCGTTGCGTGGTGACGCCGAACTCGCCGCAACTGCGCATCAACACTTCTTCCAGTAGGCGAACATAATCCACGGGCCCGAGATATGGCCCGCGTTTCTGCGGAAATTCGCCGCGCAAATCCAGGATGGGATAGCCGACCAGTTGGCCGGGGCCGTGATAGGTCACATCGCCGCCACGATTGGTTTCATGCAGCTCGATGCCCTGCTGCGCCAGTGCAGCCTCGTTCACTAAAATATTTTCGCGATGCGCATTGCGGCCCAGCGTAATCACCGGATTGTGTTCGACAAAGAGCAGCAGGTCGCCGATGCTTCCCTCGCGACGCAACGCAACCGCACGCTGCTGCACGGCGAGTGCCTCTGCGTAGCTAATGCGGCCGAGTTGGAGAACATGGAGCGTTTGCAAGTGGGAGGCTCCGCTCGCGCTAGGCGTTGATGGCCTTGCCGTCCACGGCGCTGAAGCCGTCGAGCAGGCTTTCTGCCAGCGTGGGATGCGCGTGAATCGTAAACATCATGGACTCGACTGTGCCTTCAAGGTCCATCGCGGTCACAGCTTCGGAGATAATTTCCGTGGCTCCCGGGCCGATGATATGCACGCCGAGAATCTCGCCGTACTTCGCATCGCTGACCACTTTCACAAATCCATCATGGCTGCCGAGAATCGTGGCCTTGGAATTTCCGGCGAAGGGAAACTTGCCGACTTTAATCGCGACGCCTTTTTCTTTCGCCACAGCCTCGGTCAAGCCGACGCTGCCAATCTGCGGCTCGGTATACGTGCAGCCGGGGATGCGATTGCGATTGACCGGACGCGCGTATTTTCCGGCGATGCGCGCCGCCGCCACCATGCCGCACATGCTGCCCACGTGCGCCAGTTGCGGCATGCCGGCAACAATGTCTCCAATGGCGTAAATGCCCGGCTCAACAGTTTCCATCCACTCGTTGGTGGTAACGTAGCCGCGGTCGAGTTTAATTTTTGTTTTTTCGATACCGATATTTTCCGTGCGCGGTGCGCGGCCCACTGCGACTAAAACTTTTTCCGCTTCTTTCACTTCGGCTTTGCCTTCAGCCGTTGCGAAACTCACCTTCACGCCGGTTTTCGTTTTCTCAATTTTGTCGAGCTTGGCGCCGGCATACACAGCGATGCCGCGTTTTTTGTAGACACGCGCCAGTTCGCGGCTGACCTCTTCATCTTCCACCGGAACAATGCGCGGCAGCGCTTCCAGCAGCGTCACCTCCGCGCCAAAGCTGCGGAAGATGGAAGCGAACTCGCTGCCCACCGCACCGGAGCCAATCACGATGAGTGATTTCGGCAGCGTGTCGAGCGCGAGGATTTCAATGTTGGTAAGAATTTTGTCGTCGGCCTGATAGCCGGGCAACATGCGCGCCGCAGAGCCGGTGGCCAGAATTAATTTCTTCGCCTTCACCTGTTGGAGTGCACCGCTGGTTTCGCCGGTCTGCACATCCACCGTGTGCACGCCGTCTTTGGCCGCGCCAGTCAACCGCGCCCAGCCGTTGATGACGGTGACCTTGTTCTTCTTCATCAGGAAGTCGAGGCCCTTGGTGTGCTTGGTGATGATGTCGTTCTTGCGCTTCTGCACCGCAGACCAATCGAGCGTGACGCCGGCCGCGCCCTGCAGGCCGAACTCTGCGCCGTGCTGCACATGGTCCCACACTTCCGCATTGAAGAGCAGCGCCTTGGTGGGGATGCAGCCGACGTGCAGGCACGTCCCGCCGAGACGCGGCGATGCATCCATCAACGCGACTTTCAGTCCATACTGCCCCGCGCGAATCGCCGCTGTGTATCCGGCTGGCCCGCCGCCGATGATGGCTATGTCGTAGAGAATATCTGCCACGTGTCTGCTCCGTTTCCTGACTTTAATTTTGATTACACTGGGCTTTACGTATTACTTCATCCAGTGTTTTTCCTTCTTTATTCTTCCAAACAATCCAACCATTTGCAGTAGTGCCCATTAAAGCAACAGCTGCCTTGCTTGGAGAGCTGAATAGTTTATCGTGATTGAAAATAATTCGATTGCCATCTACTCGCACATTTCCATCAGCGACTAGACTTTGCCTTAACTTCTCATCTGCTGTACCCGCTATCGATAATACGTTCTCTAAACGTCCACTTGAATCTTTTAGAACAACGAAACCTTCCTCTGTATAAACTCCCCGCCCGTTCGCATCGGATGCTTTGCAATAAAATAATTCTTGATTGTCAGCTGCTGAACCAGATTTAAGCAGAGGTTCAAAAACTGGATAGCCAAGAGTCGCTATTAATATACCTATGGTTTCATGAATCTCATTACAATCTGCCTCAAGTGGCTCTGGTGTATAAGGACGAATTCCAACATTCCCATTCTGAGTTGCATATCGTCCAATATTATTGGCTTCTTTGATTGCAAGCCACTCTAAATACAAAGCATGTGTTTGAGTAAGACTATTTGTTAATGAAATCACCACAAGTGCTTTTGTCCAAAAACTCTTCTGTTTTTCATGTGACTTAAATCGTTCTCTTAGGCTACTTGTTTGACCTATATAAAGTTCACGCAATTCATCTTCTACCTCGTTGCCAAATAGAAAATAAATACAAACTTGATTTGATTCATCCATATCAAGAAATTGATTAAGATTTTCTTTGGGAATTTCAAAGACACGCACAATTCGAGTTGTTATTTCGGCTCTACGAATGTCGCGTGGGTTACCGGTGGGCAAATATACTTGAATTGTTTTTGGCGTCATTTTATTTTTTTCCATTGTGCCTGTAGGGGAATCTTCTCTCATACTATGCAACCAATTTATTTCTGGATTGGGTTCAATAAGAATTACTTTATCCCCATCTTTTTCAACACCCCATCCAAATTTCTTAAGAACTTCAAGTGCTTTTTCTGCTTGTTCTTTTGATGTGATTATTGATGATTTATTCATCCCAACACCTTGGCGGCTTCCTTGGCGAAGTAGGTCACGATGAAGTCGGCACCGGCGCGGCGGATACTGAGCAGCGATTCCATCATGGCGCGTTCCGGCTCCAGCCAGCCGCGTTCAAAGGCCGCGTGCAGCATGGAATATTCCCCCGAAACTTGATACGCGCCGAGCGGCACCTCAAAGCGGTCGCGCGCCTCGCGGATGATGTCGAGGTACGGGCCGGCGGGCTTCATCAGCACCATGTCCGCACCCTCCACCAAATCAAGATCGATTTCACGCATGGCTTCGCGACGGTTGGCTCCGTCCATCTGGTAGCTGCGGCGGTCGCCGAATTGCGGGGCGGAGTCGGCGGCTTCGCGGAAGGGGCCATAAAACGCCGAGGCAAATTTTGAGGCGTAGCTGAGGATGGGCGTTTCAAGCAGACTGGGAATTTCTTCGGCAGCCAGATCCAGCGCTTCGCGAATGGCTCCGACACGGCCATCCATCATGTCCGACGGCGCAACGATATCGGCACCGGCGGCAGCAAGCGAAACGGCCGCGCGCGCGATGAGCCCAAGGCTGATGTCGTTCTCAATGGAGTATTCGCTGCCGTGTTTCTCCACAATGCCGCAGTGGCCGTGCGATGTGTATTCGCACAGGCAAACGTCGGCGATGAGCACCAGCGAGTCCAGCGAACGCTCTGCCTTCAACGCGCGCAACGCCTGCTGCACAATGCCGTTCTCGTCATACGCGCCGGTGGCCAACTCGTCCTTTGTTTCGGGCAATCCGAAAAGCAATAGCCCGCCGACGCCGAGCGCCGCGGCTTCACGCGCTTCCTTCACCACTTCATCCACGGAAAAATTAAACACGCCGGGTATGGAGCTGATGGGCTTGCGCTTGCCTTCGCCGGGCATGACAAACAGCGGGTAGATGAGCGAGCCGGGGGTAAGGTGCGTTTCGCGCACCAGGGAGCGCAATGCCGGAGTGCGACGCAACCGCCGCATGCGAGTGACTGGGAATTCCATGGCTTTATTTTAGGACTTAAAACGCGTCGGCGGTGTGAAGTGGCTCACAAACTCCGCGTTGTTGTTAATTTTGTACCGGCTCTTCCGGAACCAGCGCCCAGAGGGTGTAAATGCCCAGCGCTGTGCCGAGCGGGATATTAGTCAACGTAAGCACGGTGGTGAGAATGGCCAGCACCCGCGCCCAGCCGGCATTCATCAGCAGTCCAACTCCGCTTATCAGCGCGAGTACGCCGCGCACCAGCGCAAACTGCGCCAGCAGCGGTAGAAAAGCGCCGAAGCCGTGCAGGCCCATCGGCAGGCTGCCCATGTTGGACCAGAGATGGAAGGAGTTGAAGAGAATGGAAAACAGCAGCATCCGCGCCAGCAGGGTATAGAGGCCGTCGACTATCCACAGAATGCCAAGCGTGCGGCGATGCCGTTCACTGCGCGGGATGCGCGCGGCGGGAACTTGCGTTGCCGCAGCAGTGGGGGCCGCAGCCTGCGCTGCAACTTGGCCAGCGACCTGGGCCGCCCCGCAGTTGGAACAGAAGCGTGAGCCGTCTGAAATTTGCCTGCCGCAGGTTGTACAGAACATCTTGCCTCCGCGTGCGTTGATGCAAACGCACCGCTGCAGAAATTTTACGCCCTGCGAGTTTTGCACGGTTTGTGAAGATGCTGTGGAGAAATTCGTGTGTGTTTCGCACCCGCATTTCGCACTTGGCATCGTGGCGGATTACGATAACCGATGTGGGTCTATTGCCAGAAATTCCCGGGAAGCTGCACGAGATCAGCGCATCGGCGCTGGAGTGGGAACGGCTGCGCGAATTCATCGCCGGCTATGCCAGTTCTCCGGTGGGCCGCGCGTGGATAACCTCGCTGACGCCGACCAACGATGCGGCGTGGCTGCAACTGCAGCATGGACGCACGGAAGAAGTGTGTTCGCTGCTGGCCGCGCAGGTGAGTTTTGATTTTCATCCGCTCTTCGACGCCACCACGCTGCTGGATAAATCGCGCATTGCCGGCGCGGTGCTGGAAGCGTTGGAGATTCGCCGCATACTGGGCCTGGCCGAATGCGTCGTCGCTTGGCGACTGCTGATGGCCGCGCCGCCGGAAGGCGTTGAAGCGTGGCCGGAGTTGCAATCGCTCAGCGAGCCGCTGATGCATTCCGACCCCGCAGGACTGGTGCGTTCGCTGCAGGGACGCATTGAACCCGACGGCAGTTTGAATGATTCCGCTTCGCCCGAGCTGCGCCGTTTGCGCCGCGAGATGGAACGCCAGCAGCGGCAGATTGAAGACACGTTGCGCGCCCAACTGCGCAAGTTGAGCAGCGACGGCAGCACGCAGGACGAACTCATCACCGTGCGCGGCGAGCGGTTTGTGATTCCCATCAAGGCCGAACATCGGCGGCGCGTTGCCGGTGTGGTGCACGGAGCAAGTTCCAGCGGCCAGACATTTTTCGTCGAACCGCTCGATGTCATCGAAGAGAACAACGAACTGGTGCGGCTTCTCGATGAAGAGCAGGCCGAAGTGCAACGCGTGTTGATGGCGATGACACGCGAAATCGGCCAGCATGCACTGACGCTTTCCGCCGGTGCAAAAATTCTCGCGGAGGTGGAATCGCATTTTGCGCGGGCACGCTTTGCGCGCGAGTACAACGCAGTGCGTCCGAATTTTCCCGCTGCAGGAAATGAAACATTGCAATTGAAGGCGGCGCGGCATCCGCTGCTCGAAATGCGGTTGCGTGCAGCGGGTGAAGCATCACGCCTGGTACCGCTGGATTTGTCATTCCTCATCGATGAAGAAGCCGCCACAACGGCGCGGCAGATGATTATCAGCGGCCCGAACACCGGCGGCAAAACGGTGACGCTGAAGACGCTGGGGCTGCTGGCGTTGATGGCACAGGCGGGTATGCCGGTCCCGGCCGAGGAGGCCACGCTGCCGCTCTTCACTGCGGTGTACGCGGACATCGGCGACGCGCAATCCATCGAGCAAAGCCTTTCTACTTTCTCCGCGCACATCGCCAACATTAATCGCATCACTGCGGCGGCCGATGCCGGATCGCTGGTGCTGCTGGATGAACTTGGTTCGGCGACTGATCCCGATGAAGGTTCTGCGCTCGCAGTTTCTGTTGCTGAAGATTTTCTCCGCGCACACGCGTGGTGTTGCATCACCACGCACCTTACTGCGCTGAAGGTCTACGCGGCCAACCATGACGGTGTTATCAACGCAGCGGCGGGCTTCGATGAGCAGACATTGGCGCCCACCTATCGGCTGCGCATCGGTGTGCCGGGTGCATCGGCCGGTATCAACATTGCCGAGCGACTCGGGTTGAATGCCAACATTATTCGCCGCGCACGGGAACGGGTGCAATCGCAGGCCGCAGAAATTTCACGCTTCATTGATCAACTGCATGCACAACTCGCAGCGGCGTCTGAAGAACGAAACTCTCTGCGCGAACGCGAGCGCGAAGTGATGCGCGAAAAATTGCGGCTGGAACAGGAAGGCCGCAAGGAACAGCGCACCAAAGTAAAAGACCTGGAAGTAAAACTACTATCATTGCTGAAGGATTTTGAGTATCAACTGCGCGAAACCGTGAAGGCGATTGAAGACCGTGCGGCGGCGCAGAAGTTGAGCAAGGAAGCCGAGCGGCGCATTGCACGGCTGCGGCGCGAATTCAGCGAGCAGTTTAATTCGACGGTCGTCGCGCACAATACTGGCGCCGACACGGGCGATGCAAATGCGCAGCCGCATGTGGTACGCCACGTCAGCGCGGGCGATGTGGTCCGGCTGAAAACACTGGGTCGCAACGCCACTGTGCTGCGCGCGCTCGACGGCAACGCGTGGGAGATGTCTGTCGGTGCGATGAAGATGCGCGTGGCGCGCGATGAAATTGCCGAAGTGGTGAAGAGTGCAAATGACAATTTCTCACCGCTGACCGCCGTGCGCAGCAGGAAAAATATTTCCGTCTCCATGAGTTCCAGTGGCATGCGCGGACATGAGATTGATGACGACGGTCCCTCGGTGGGCATGGAAATTAATGTCATCGGCCAGACGGCGGATGAAGCGCAGGATTCCGTGGAAAAATTTCTCGACCGCGCTTTTCTCGCCGGCCTCACGCGAATTCGCATTGTGCACGGCACCGGCATGGGAGTATTGCGGCGCACGCTGCGAAATTATTTGAAGCAGCACCCGCAGGTCTCCGGCGTTACTGAACCGCCGCACAATGAAGGCGGCGCCGGCGCAACGATTGTGGACCTGAAAGAATAAGCCGTATTAGCCCGCCAGTTTCTTTTCTTCCTTCTCTACTTTGTGCAGCAGCGGTGCGCCCCACGCGCCCATCGCCAGCAGAGCGCCGAAGAGGATCACCGCATCCACGCTGAGACGCCCTTCGTGTGACCAGTACGCCAACGGATCCAGGCTGAGCCACAACGCGAATTCATCCAGCGTAAGCGCCGCGCCCACACCGTACATGATGGATAGTATGTGGCTTGCAAGAATGGAATTCGGCGTAGCGCGCGTGCCCCACTCAGAGAGCGTGGCGTAACCGCTGGCCAGCAGCAGCAGAATTCCCCAAACAAGATGATGAATGTGTTGGCCGTGCATCTCCACATAACCAAACGGGCCCACGTGGTGTGTGATGGAAGCCACCAGCAGCCGCACCGCAAGAAATGTGACGATGAAGCTGATGGAAGCAAGAAACATACGACGCCGTGGCCGGTCCGGTATGTGTTGGTGGATGATGATGCCCAGCCGCGTGAGATGCAGCACCAACAGCATCGCCGCGCTGGCAACCAGAATGAATGCGATGAGAAAGATGGCTCCGGAAAGATGCATAGCTGATGGTATAGCCAAGCCAGCCGAGGGGCACAACCATTACATTAGTAGGCGTCAGGAAATTAAGCCCGCGTTTGTTTTATCTTCGGAGGTCCCATGCAGCGCCGCCAGTTTTTGACATCGTCCCTCGCCACTGCCGCCGTAACCGCAGCCGCCGCAACTCCGCTGGCTGCGCAATCGCAGCCCAGCCCGCAACAGTTCTACCTGCTGCGCCGCTACCACCAGCAGTCCGGCCCGCAGACCAAGCTGACCTCGAACTACATCAGCGATGCGCTAATGCCGGCGCTGGACCGCATGCGCACGCAGATTGGCCTGGGGCCCGTCGGCGCCTTCAACCTCAGCTTCGGATCCGAAACACCGGCGACCTACGTGCTCATCCCCGGCACATCGGCGGAAGCGTTGGCCACGCTCGACCTGAAGCTCGCCGATGACGCGGAGTTTTTAAAAGCTGCCGATGCTTTCTGGAATGCGCCGGCCATCGCGCCCGCTTTCATCCGTGCGGAGTCTACGCTGATGTCGGCCTTCCCCGGCTGGCCACGCCTCACACCCGCTCCCGGAGCGGCCACCAAGGCCAAGCGCATCTACCAGCTGCGCACCTACGAAAGCCCCAGCTACGGCGACCATGTGCGCAAGGTGGAGATGTTCCACAAAGGTGAGTTTTCTTATTTTCAGCAGGCGGGATTCGACTGCGTCTTCTTTGCCGATGTTCTGGTGGGCGCGCAACTGCCGTGCCTCACCTACATGCTCAGCTTCGATTCGCTCGCGCATCACGACACGCTGTGGTCGGCCTTCAGCAATAATCCGGACTGGAAAAAATTGTCCGCCTCGCCGCGCTACAACTACGAGAGCATCGTCAGCAACGTCAGCAATCTGATCCTCTCGCCGCTCGCCTGCTCGCAGGTGTAGGTGTTGAATGCAAAACAAAGCCGGGAGATTTTCTCCCGGCTTTTTCATTTAACTTTTTTCAACCACTCAGATGCGCATCGGCATGATGACGTAGCGGTAGCGGTACTCGCCGTCGGCTTCTTCGGGGCGCACCTGGCCGGCAGACTGCGAGTCCTTGAACTCCAGCCGCACTTCCGGCGTGCCCACCACTTTCAGAAACTCCAGCAGGTAATCGGAGTTGAAGCCCACCACCAGCGGGTCAAACGTGTAGGGCGTTTCAATCGAGTCTTCGCTCTCGCCGGAGTCGGGCGAGCTGGCCGAAAGCTTCAGCTCATTCTGTTCCAGCTTCAGCTTGATGGCCTTTGAACGCTCATCGGCGAACTGCGCCACCAGTTGCAGCTTGGCGCCGAGTTCATCGGCCTTCACCACGGCAAACTTGTTGTTGTCGCGCGGCATCACGGCGTCGTAGTTGGGGAACTGGCCGGTGAGTTTGCGCGAGGTCAGCGTGCGGCCGCCGATGCGGAAGTACAGCGTCTGCTCGTCATCGGCAAAGGCGACAAATTCTTCTTCGGTGTTTGAAAGCAGCGAGGAAAGCTCCTGCAGCGCCTTGCGCGGGATGAGGATTTTCTTTTCGCCGTTGATGCCGGCCAGCGAGTCGCCGCTCTTTTCCGCCAGCGAGAGGCGATGGCCGTCGGTGGCCACCATGGCCAGGCTCTCGGCCTTCAGCACCAGCAGCGCGCCGTTCAGTGTGTAGCGGGACTCCTCTGCAGAGATGGCGAAGATGGTGCGGGCGATGAGGCCCTTCATCGTGGCCACCGGCAGGTCCACCGAGCCGACCGTGGGGAACTCCGGCACCTGGGGATAGTTGGCGCGGGCCATGCCGACCATCTTGGTGTTGCTGCGGCCGGCGCGAATCTGCACCCAGTGGTTCTCCAGCATCTTCACGCTTACGTCGCCCTCGGGCAGCAGCTTCACGTAGTCATACAGCTTGCGCGCGGGGATGGTGCAGGCGCCGGGCTTCTTGACGCGGGCGGCGCAGCTGGTGCGCAGGCTCTGGTCCAGGTCGGTCGCGGTAATCAGCAACCGGTCGTCGGCCGCCTCAAACAAAATGTTGGAAAGAATCGGTATCGTCGTCTTGCGCTCGACCACGGACTGCGCGGCGGTCAGCTCTCGCAGCAGGTCGGCGCGGCTGATGGTGATTTCTAGCGATCCGGCTGGGGCAGCGGTCTGGGCGGCGGTGGTCACAGGCGATCTCCTCTGGTACGTGGTGCGGGTACGTGCATCTCTACGTTTGGCGTGGTGCCCATCAAAACGCTATGCGGAAAACAATAGCAGCGATTCAATTGTAGGTCGAAACGGCTGTAAATCACAGAGCCAACTGCGGCAATTTTATGTGGGAAACCGGGTGGCTACTGTGTAGTCTGCGTACCGCTCCGCAACGGCGAAAGGCGCTGCGAATAAAGCTCTTAAAACAAGAATGATTCTTATTCTTAATCTAGTAGCAGAAGTCGTTCTCGCTGGAAATGTGGAGAAGTGAAGCAGAACCGCAATCCACGCGGGTGGATGTGTGGTGCGCGATTTAGAAAACCAGGCAGTGCAGAACTGGAGAAGCGGGAGAAGAGGTGCGCAACCGGCGGCTGGCCCCAGGTTGCACCCGCATCTTCCCACTTCTGCACCGGCCACAACCGCCACCGCCGAGAAAAGCTGTGACCGCCCGTGGAAAGCCGCGACAACCGCCGCGCCTGCAACCACTTCGCCGCCACCGGATTTCAACAGTGTGCGGTGCCTGCTTGTGGAAGAGTGGACGGAGCATATTTATCTACTCGGAACCGGCAGCGGCGAACCAAAACAAAAGTGTGCTGATAGAACCAACTAAGGAGAACCAACGCAAATGGTTTTGTTTCCAGATTCCAGCACATGAAAACACGAATGCCGCAGACGAGAGACGAAATCCCCAACGAATGATTCTCATTAGCCGAGGATCATAAGGCTGAAAAGTATGATTTTGAGCATATCCCCATGCGAGAAGAGCAATTAGTGTAGAAAAGCTCGCAATACATAAGCCAATAAAACTACAGACAGCACAAAGGGTCCACTTGCGTGGACCCTTCAGTAGAACTATCCATCCTCCAACAATTGCTATTGGAGTAGCAGCGTAACTAACTAGCCAGAACGCAAGAATTAAGAATCCAACGCCACTCATGAATATCGGATCCCGCTAAAAAGTTTTTAACGTTCGCCGTGCGCGTAGCACTATCCCAGCGATTCCATCAGTTGGTTAATCGTCCGGTTCATGTCCTTGTCGTCGCGACGCTGCTCGTCAATCTTGGCAATCGAGTGCATCACTGTGGTGTGGTGTTTGCCGCCGAACTGACGGCCGATCTCCGGCAGGCTGGCCTCGGTCATCTGCTTGGCCAGGTACATGGCAATCTGGCGCGGCACCACAATCTGGCGCGAGTTGTTCTTCTGCTTCAGCTCGCTCACGCGCATGCCGAACTGCTCGGCCACGGTGCGCTGGATGGCTTCAATCGTAATCTTGCGCACCTGCGTGTCAATGAACTGCTTCAGGCACTGCTGTGCCGTCGGCAGGGTCATCTCCGCGTTGTTCAGGCTGCACCACGCGATGAGCCGCACCAGCGCGCCTTCCAGCTCGCGCACGTTGGTGCGGATGTTCGATGCGATGAACAGCGCCACATCGGTCGGGATGGTGACGTGTTCGATCTCCGCCTTCTTCTGCAGGATGGCGACTTTCGTTTCCAAATCCGGCGGCTGAATGTCGGCAATCAAGCCCCACTCAAATCGCGAACGCAGACGGTCTTCAATCTCCGCCAGTTCTTTCGGCGGCCGGTCGCTGGCAATCACAATCTGCTTCATCGCCTCATGCAGCGCGTTGAAGGTGTGGAAGAACTCCTCCTGCATGCGCTCCTTGCCGGCGAGGAACTGCACATCGTCAATCAGCAGCACATCTACAGAGCGGAACTTATCGCGGAAGCTCGACATCTTGTCATAGCGCAGCGAGGTGATGAGTTCGTTGGTGAACTTTTCGCCGGAGACGTAGCAGATGGAAGCGATGGGGTTCAGCCGCTTCACTTCGTGGCCAATGGCCTGCATCAGGTGCGTCTTGCCCATACCCACGCCGCCGTAGAGGAAGAGCGGGTTGTAGGCCTTCGACGGCCGCTCGGCAACGGCGCGCGCCGCTGCGTGTGCAAATTGGTTGGCGCTGCCGATGACAAACGCATCGAAGGTGTAGCGCGGGTTGAACTGCGCCGCTGTGGACCAGTCAAAGCGGGTCTGCTCGGCAGAGGGTTGCGGACTGCGCCGCGTGGGCGCCGTGGGTGCGTGCGTCGGCATCGGCGCAAATCCGCCGTCGCTGCGGACGCGTGTGTTGCTGGGGTCTTCCTCGGGCAGCACAAAAGTGATTTCGTCCACTTCCAGCGCCAGGTTGCCGATGGCCTCGTTGATCAGGTCGCTGTATTTTTCGCCGACGTTCGAGAAGGCCGCCGATGGCATACGCACGACGACGGTCCTTCCGTTCATGTGGCTGAAGCGCATCGGCTTCAACCAGGTATCGAAGTTCTGGCGATGAACTTTTCTTTCAAGCGCGCCTAGAATCCGGGCCCAGGGATTCAGTACTGCTGCTGCTGTGGGTATATATGACATACGTTTCCAGTCTTTCTCTCACATCTTGCCGCCAACTCTGTTGCCGCCAACCAACCGGAAAAACCGGCTCACTAAAATGGATTTCCCCGACCGCGACACAATCCAGATCAAGCTGGAACTTGTGTCGTCTGCGGCCTTGCCAGATCTGCATCCCCGGCTGCTTCTCTGGATTCATTTCATGGCGCCGAAAAATTATTTTCTCTGCCGGCGCGGGTTGGATGAAACATGTTTGTCTGACAGATGTGTTGTGAACAATCTCAAGTGAACGGTCTTAACAGTAGCACGGAAAAAAGTTTCTTACAGTGGCTTGCAACACGCTGGAAGAAAAAATATTTCAGTTTGCACACTGCATGGTGAAAGATTCCGCCGGCAAGTTGTGCGATGCCTCGCGCAAGAAAAAATTTCTGTCTGTGACAAAGGAAACAAGCATCTCAATTGCACAATTTCCTGTTGTATTTGCAGCTTGTCGCGGGCAGCAAATGTTCTCCTGCCTTTCTATCTATAACCGGTTGCGGAACAAAAGTTTCGACCGCTGCACGAACCTGGGAGATGTAAAAATAAAAACGCTTTAGGAACGATATCCATTTGCGATACTCGTCGGCGCAGCGGAAAGTCCCTGAAAATCCGCCCCCGTGCCACCCGCCAGAAAGTTTCTCCCCCACACTTTGCGAATCGGCCAAAACCGGTTATACTAAGAGTTCGTCGCAAGACGAGCATTTTCTCCAGTTGGAGCCAGTTCCATGCCGAAGCGTACATTTCAACCGAACCGCCGTCACCGTGCAAAGACCCACGGCTTTTTGAGCCGTATGAAGACCAAGGCCGGTGCTGCTGTTCTCAGCCGCCGCCGCGCCAAAGGCCGCCACAAGATCGCTGTCAGCGCAGGCTTCCGCGACTAAGGCAGCTCGGTAGCAGCAACGGATCCGAAGCCGCCCGCTGCTGCAGCGGGCGTTTTACTGCCCGGAAGTTCATGCCACTGCCGCCCCGCCGAGCGCGCCAGCCACTCCCAAGCGCCATGACCACCACCCGAACCGCCGCCGACCACCGCCTGCGCAAACACGCTGACTACCAGCGCGTCTACCGCGATAGTCGCCGGCAGAGTGCCCGCCAGATGAGCTGGTTCTGCGCGCCCCGCATTGATTCCGAATTGAATCCAGCCGCGCGCATCGGGCTCACCGTGCCCAAGGCCATCGGCAACGCCGTCGTCCGCAACCGCATCAAGCGCCGCATGCGTGCCGCCATCGGCCGCCACATCGCCACGCTCACCCGACCGGTGGATGTAGTCCTGCATCCGCGCCGCAGCTCAGCCGAAGTGGAGTTCGTTCAACTGGAGCAGGACGTCGCCACAATTTTTCTCCGCATCCAAAAAGATTTCAAAGATGCAAAACCAACCAGGCCGCAGGCGCAATGATGGACCCCCCACCGCGCCCATCGCTGCCCGCCCGCATCTTGCTGGCATTTCTTTCTATATATAGATACGCAATTTCTCCTGTACTCCACGGGTTGGGGCGCATCCTGGCACCGGCCGGCGGCGGTTGTCGCTTCCAGCCCACCTGTTCGGAGTACGCGCAGCAGGCCATTGCAATCCACGGCGCGGGGCGCGGCAGTTGGCTAGCACTCACCCGGTTACTGCGTTGCCATCCATTCTCCCGCGGCGGTCCAGACCCCGTTCCGCCCCGCCAGCATTTACCATAGCTATGGCGATACAAGACGTCCTGCACGCATGGACGAAAACCTGAGCTCGTCCCATTTCTGTTACTGAAAGAGATCCAGCGTTGGCTGAACATCAAAATCCAAACATGCAGGGCGGCAGCTCTGACTCGCGTTCCACCTTCGCCATCATCCTCATCATGGTCGTGGCGTTTTTCGGCTGGCAATATTATCTGCAGAAGTCTCCGAAGCCTGTTACTCCATCAGCTGCTGCTCCCGCAGCATCGGCACCGGCAAGCCCCGCGGCTCCCGCAGCCAATGCACCGGCAGCAACGCCCGGCAATGCCGCTTCTGCCGCGCCCACCGCGCCCGTAGTTGCCGCCAGCGCAGAGTCGCAGACCATCGTTGAGAATGAGCTGTACCGCATCACCTTCACCAACCGCGGTGCGCATGTCACCTCCTGGTTGCTGAAGAAGTACAACGACGACAACGGCCATCCGCTCGATCTCGTCAATCCCGACGTCGCGAAAAAGTTCGGCTATCCGCTTTCGCTCTTCACTTACGATGCCAACCTGACATCGCGCATCGAAGGCGGACTCTATCAGCCCTCGGCCACTGGAACCGTCAGCTCCACCACTGCCGATGGCGCCACGCTCGATTACAAATTTGCCGACGGCGCGGGTTTGGTCGTCCATAAGATTTTTCATTTTGATGCGACCTACATTCTCCACGCCGATATCACGGTGACGCAGAATGGCGTGCCGGTTCGTGCGCTGCTCAACTGGCCCAGTGGTCTCGGCGACCAGAACGGCGATTACACCGGCAGTGCGCAGGCTGTGCATCCCGCCACATCGCGTCGCGGCACCGCAGCCCTCTCGCATGTGGATACATCGCGCGGCGGCAAGACGGTTCACCTCGACGGCCGCAAAGTTTCCGGCGGCGCAACTGCTGAAGGCGAACTCGATTGGGCCGGCGTCAGCAATCTTTATTTCGCCGCAATCTTTCTGCCCGACCAGCCGCAGACCGCATCTCTGGTTACAGAGAACAACACCGTCTACGTTGCTCTGGACCCGAGCAAGCCCGATGCGAAATCACCCACAGCCCTGCTAGGCACCGCACTCGGAGACACCAGCGGCCACACATCACTGCGTCTCTACGCCGGCCCGAATGACATTTACGTCCTCAGCAACATCCACGCCACCAGTGACCCGCACGTCACGCTGGAACCGGTGGTGGATTTCGGCTGGCTCAGCTATCTCTCGAAGTTCCTCTTCATCCTGCTGCACTGGACCTATGAGCATGTGCTGGCCAGCTGGGGCTGGTCCATCGTTCTGCTCACCGTTTTCATCAACCTGGTCTTTCTGCCGCTGCGCATCAGCAGCATGAAGTCGGCGCTGAAGATGCAGCGCATCCAGCCGCAGATCACCGCCATCCGCGACAAGTACAAAAAGTACAAAGTCACTGACCCGCAGTACGCCAACATGAATACGGAAATCTCCTCGCTCTACCAGAAGGAGAACGTCAACATGTTCGGCGGCTGTCTGCCGTTGCTGGTGCAGATGCCGTTGCTATTCGCCTTCTACGGCATGCTCTCGCACGCGATTGAACTGCGTCAGGCGCACTGGTTCTGGCTGCCGGATCTTTCTTCCGCCGACCCGTACCACATCCTGCCCTGCCTGATGATTGCCTCGCAATTCCTCGTGCAGTTCTACACGCCGTCGCCGGGCATGGACCCGCAACAGGCGCGCATGATGGCCTTCACCATGCCGGCCTTCACCGGATTCATCACCTGGAATTACGCCTCCGGTCTGGCCTTGTACTGGGCCGTCGGCAACATCATCGGCATCGCGCAGCAGCTGGTGATGAACAACACCAAGCTGGGCCGAGAAATGCGCGAGATTGCCGCCAAACGCGCGCGCCGTAAACCGAAGACCATTCAGGCACGCAGGTAGTCGATTTGGAAACAGTTTTTTGCGTGGGAGAGAATTTTTTCTACCACGCAGGTGCTATTGCGAGTTAACATCAATGCACGAGAACATTTCTGAACCATCCACCGCTATCTTGCAGGTCAGGCGCTGTGTGGAATTCGCATCGGCTACATACGCAATGAATTGATGGATCATGGAAGATCTGACACAGGCTGCGCAAAAAATCGCCGAGTTCCTCAAGACACTGACCACCCTCGGCGGCTTTCGTTTTAAATACCGCATCACCGCCGGTGAAGGTGCAGCGGACCCAGATGGTTTGGAACGCCGCGACATTTACGTAGAACTCGACGGCCCCGATGCGCCGCTGCTTACCGCGCGCAATGCCGAACTGCTTCGCGCCCTGGAACACATCGCCGCGCGTCTGCTGCGTTTCGAACACACTGACCACGACCGCGTCTCCTTTGACACCCGCGGCTACAAAGCCATCCGCGCACGCGAACTCAAGCTGGCTGCAGAGACCGCCGCCCAGCGAGTCCGCGAATCCGGCAGCCCCTTTGCCTTTTCGCCGATGAACTCCGGCGAGCGCCGCATGCTGCATCTTGCGCTGAAAGAATTTGAAGACATGCGCACCGAGTCCGGCGGCGAGGGCTTTGAACGCCACGTCGTCGTCTATCCCAAAGATTGGTCCCCCAGCAACAATCCCCGCACCGCCGCCGTCAGCAAGACCTTCCGCCGCCGCTAAACATCTCCGCGCGACTCTTAACAAATTTCTCCCAACTTTGGTGAGACAATTCGCAGGTCAGTGGTTCCCATCATTTCGCGCTGCCCGAGGCCCTTTCCTCTATGTCCATCTTTAATCGCGGACTCAATTTCTTCTTCGGCCGCCCACTGGCCACCAGTGAAGAACGTGCCGAACACATCGGCCCGGTTGCCGGCATTCCCGTCTTTGGTCTCGACGCACTCAGCTCCGCCGCATACGGTCCAGAAGCCGCACTCACGCTGCTCATCCCGCTGGGCATGTTGGGCGTGCATTACATTGTCCCGGTGATTGCCGCCATCGTCGTGCTGCTCTTCATCGTCTACTTCAGCTACTGCCAGACGATTGACGCCTACCCGCACGGCGGCGGTAGCTACACTGTGGCGAGTGAAAATCTCGGCGTCGGTGCCGGCCTGCTCGCCGCTGCTGCGCTCATGATCGACTACACCCTCAACGCCGCCGTCGGCATTTCGGCCGGTGTCGGTGCGTTGATCTCCGCCGTCCCCAGCTTGCAGCCTCACACTCTGACCATCTGCCTCATCGTCCTCGCCATCCTCACACTCGTCAATATGCGCGGCGTGCATGACACCGGCGTGGTCTTCATGATTCCCACCTACCTCTTCACCGGCACCATCATCACGGTGATTGCGCTCGGCACGTGGAAGGCAATCCAGGCAGGTGGGCATCCTCACCCGCTATCGCATCTGCCCACGCCGCCCATGATTTCGCAGCATGTAGTTGGTTGGCTGTTGCTCTGGCTGCTGATAAAAGTCTTCTCCTCCGGCTGTACCGCAATGACCGGCGTCGAAGCCGTCAGCAATGGCGTGATGGCCTTCCGCGACCCCACGCAGAAAAATGCGCGCACCACGCTCACCATCATTATTTTTCTTCTCGCCATCATGCTTGCCGGAATCGCCATGCTCTGCCGCGCCTACAACATCGTGGCCACAGTGCCGGGCAGCCCGCAGTATGAGAGTGTGCTCTCCATGCTCACCCGCGCCGTCGCCGGCCAGGGTTGGTTCTACTACCTCACCATCGGCTCCGTGCTGGTGGTGCTCGCGCTTTCCGCCAACACCTCCTTCGCAGACTTTCCGCGCCTCACCCGCGCCATCGCGCTCAACAATTACATGCCGCATGTTTTTCTGCTGCGCGGTCGGCGTCTGCTTTATTCGTGGGGCATCTACGTTCTCGTTTTCCTCACCGCCATTCTGCTGATTGTTTTCCACGGCGTCACCGACTACCTCATCCCGCTCTTCGCCATCGGCGCCTTTCTCGCTTTCACCCTCTCGCAGGCCGGCATGGTGATGCACTGGCGACGCAAGGGCAACTGTACATTGCGCATGTGGGTCAATGGTCTCGGCGCAGTCGCCACCGGCATCACCACCATTGTTGTGCTGGTCGCAAAATTTGTTGAAGGCGCGTGGATCACCACCCTGCTCATCTGCCTGATGATTATTCTCATGCGCGCGGTGAAGCGGCACTACAACCGTGTCGCGCGCGAGACGGCGCTTGACCGCCCCATTGTCCCCGCAGAAGTCACCGAGCCCATCGTCGTCATGCCGGTCGACCGCTGGTCGCGGCTCACAGAAAAAGCCGTCTCCTTCGCGCTCGGCATGTCCAGCGACATTCGCTGCGTACACGTGCAGTCCGTCGATGTGGAAGACCAGTTGAAGGAGCAGTGGGAACAGATGGTCAGCGTGCCGCTGCGTGCCGCAGGCAAACCCATCCCGAAACTCATCGTGCTCACTTCGCCCTACCGTTACATTCTGCAGCCGATGATTGATTTCATCCTGAAGCTGGAACGCGAAACCGAGCACCACAAAATCTGCGTGCTGGTGCCGGAACTGGTCGTGCGCCACTGGTGGGAGAACCTGCTGCACAACCGCCGCGCCAACCTGCTGAAGGTGGTCCTGCTGCTGCGCGGCAACCGCAGAATCATCGTCATCAACATCCCGTGGTATTTGTAGCGCAGAAACCTACGCCGCGTTTGATTTTTTGTAAAAACCACGCAGCACAATCGATAGTCCCAGAGACACCAGCACACACCGCGCCAGCAGGCCGGGATTGAAATGCCACGCCACGGCGCAGTACGAAACCGCCGCGCCCACATGGTAGATTTCCCCGAAGATGCCCTGCAGCCAGTGCGGCTTGGCCCCGCTGGGAGGAACACGCGGCATCAGGCTGGGAAATATCCGCGGCACTTTCTGCAGATACGCCACATACGGCTCCCCCAGTTTCGCCGTAAGAAATTCCTCTTCGCAGCCAATCAGCCGCAACACAATAACTATGTACGCAATCACGGTGAAGATTGCCCCGCTCGGCGGCATCAGAATCGTCAGCGAGAGCAGCCCGAAAAATCCACCCAGGTAGAGCGGGTTGCGCATGTGCCGGTACGGCCCATCGGCCATCATCACACCGCCATGCATTGCGTGGTCATGCACCACGCCACTGCCCAGGTACGCCGCGCCCGCAATGCGCAACACCATCGCCAGCAGCGCGCACACTACAGCCACTGCGGTGATTCCCATCGTCACCACGCCGAAATCGGCCAACCCCGCGCGCATCGCCCAGAAGCCCGGCAGCGACCACATCGCCACATACGGCTTGTGCATCGCGATGTTCCACGGCGCAAAAAATCCAATGAAGTACATCACCAGAAATATCGGGAATCGAAACCGGAATTCCCACTGCGTGGCTTTGAATATTTTTGATTGCATCAAGGTTGTCCTCACATGATTGTATCCGCCGCGCGCTACAATCATTTTCTGATGGCGACGCATTTTTCTCCCGACGCATTAAAATTTCTTCGCTCGCTCAAGCGCAACAACCGCCGCGAGTGGTTCACGCCGCGCAAGCCGCAATTTGAGTCCCTGCTACGCACGCCCATGCTCGCGTTGATCCGTGAACTCAACTCCGCCATGGAATCGTTCGCGCCCGACCACATTCGCCCGCCGGAAAAAACCATCTTCCGCATCTATCGCGATACGCGCTTCGCCAGCGACAAGCGTCCGTACAAAACTCACGTCGCCGCCTGGTGGGCGCACTCCGGCATGCTGAAAACTTCCGGCGCCGGTTTCTATTTCCACATCGCGCCCGACGAAGTCATTATCGCCTGCGGAGTCTTCATGCCGCAGCGTGAGCAACTGCTCCAACTCCGCCGCTATCTGTTGACGCATCATGCCGAGCTGCGTCGTGTGTTGAATAAAAAATCCCTCCGCACCCTGCTGCCCGACTTTGACTCCGCGCCACTCTCGCGTCCGCCCAAAGGTTTCGCCGCCGACCATCCCGGCATCGACCTCATCCGTTGCACGCAGTGGGGGCTTTCCATCACGCTGCCGCCCGAGGCAGCACTGCAGCCGACACTTTTTCACGAAGTGTTGCAACGCTTCCGCGCCGCCGCTCCGCTCGTAAATCTGCTGAATGCCGCGCTGCTGAATGAATCAGTTGACTCTGTCGCCTCGCCAACCAAGTCGCAAAAAGCCCTGTCTGGCGCGGGTAAATCGCTCTTCCCCCTGCCCGGCTTTTAGCCCGCACCACGTTGGATACCCGAAAAACATTGACAAAATCGGGATAAATGCCAACAAATGCCGAAGATATCCTCAAAAAACCGTCGTTTTCGGTTGACAAACCGCCTCCAAAAGCAGCATGGTAGACGACGTAGGTTCGTTTTACCCGCATCATTACAGGCGATTTGCCTTCAAGATGTTTTCGCTGGCAACACTGTAATTCGGTAACTCGCACCCATTGGCAAACGTGAATGTCAGGGAATGGTCGCAGCCTGCCAAACCCGAAGAGTACGAAGTTCATCACGAGAAGCAGTAAAAATCAGCACCACAAAAATCGATCAAGGAGTTCACCCATGGCAAAAGGTCTTACTAAGTCGCAGCTTATCCGTTTCATCGCAGAGAAGATGGAAGTCACCAACAAGCAGTCCACAGCATTCCTCGAGCTGCTGGCCGATACGGCCGTCAAAGAGACCAAGAAGAGCGGCGAATTCACCCTCCCCGGCATCGGCAAGCTGGTGAAGGCAGAGCGCAAGGCTCGTCTGGGCCGCAACCCGCAGACCGGCGAGACCA
>Ga0164296_1000544_pt1 | contig 44023 bp, 43 predicted proteins | sample GEODES057metaG_FD_113533 | JGI IMG/M metagenome (GOLD analysis project Ga0164296, IMG submission 113533) | Dystrophic lake water microbial communities from Trout Bog Lake, Wisconsin, USA - GEODES057 metaG | ecosystem: Environmental > Aquatic > Freshwater > Lake | place: USA: Trout Bog Lake...
CAATGCGTCATTTTTTACAACCTTAATAACGGGCGGGCTCGCTGTACTCATATTCATTTGCTACGTGTTTCGCGAAGACATGATTTCCTAATTGAGTTGAGACGTCCGTGCGATACTTTTTGATCCTTCTTTTTCACCGGCGATATTATTTTTTGTGTGGATTTTTAGCGGTATTTTTGTATAGTCTCTATTACTCCGGTCAGTTTCACACCGTGTATGAGGCTAAAGTAAAAATCGTCTCGGTCAACCAGGCTAAAAGTAGACAGTCTCGAGATAAACTGCAAACACTATTTAAACAGCCCATTGTGTTGAATTCTGACTTTGGTTTGGCCGAAGACATTAAATTGATGCAAGGACTGGAGTTTTCGAAACAGTTCGTATTAAATCATCATCTGCTTGAATCGTTAGCAGACGACTATCATTACGATGATCGTGGCGCTCGAATTTTAAATGATCGCAGACCTTTTACGCTCGACCGCGCAGCCATTAGTTTCCGACATCACTTGCGCGTATCGCTGAATGGTCAGTCGGGCATTGTGGAAATTAAGTTGATATGGCCAAACCAAGATGAAGTGGCTCCTTTGGTCAATGCGCTTATTGCCGACCTCAATCAATCCTTAAGAGACGAGGAGTCACAAAGACTCCAACGCAACGCCGATCTTCTCCGGGAGCGACTCGCTTCGGTTGGTAACGCCGAAGTTAAAAATTTAATAGCCGACGAAATTGAAAATAGCTATTCACAACGAGTGCTGCTTGCAACGAGCGATCATCCCGCATACAGCATCATTGACCAGGCTTCCAGGCCATCTCACCCAGTGAGACACAGCTACGTTATGGATGGGGTGCGAGAGGCCATAGGCTATAGTCGACTCTTTTTTGTTTGTTTTTGTCTTATAGAGCTATTTATTAAGCGTCACAGTGTCATAAAGATACTATCAAACAAAGTAAATTTTGCTCGTTTGACTCATTGAGTTAAATCACGCAGTAGTTTGGAGGAATAATGAATATCGAGCACGCTTCCGTTGCTTCTAGCGAGGAGTCAGAGTTGAATGGGGATCGCTACGAGCTGCCAGAAGCTATTGTTTATTTATGGGGATACAGACGCTTTATATTGATCATTGCGTTTCTCGCAGCTTCGGTTGCCGCGTATTTTGCTGTTAGGCAAGTGCCGCTGTATCAAACCTCGGTGGTGTTAGTACCGATCCATCAGCGCAGTTCGCTTAATTCGGGGTTGGATATATTGAATAATCTTGGTTTTGGTGGCAGCGAAAGCGCTAGGCCGGGCGTCGCGGAGTACCTTGCAGTGTTGCGTTCCGTTGCCTTTTCGACTGAATTTGTTAAAAAGCATGGATTAGAGAACGAGATGAAAGTTCTTTACGACTCAGGAGACTCAGAGGACAATGAGTTTTGGTTTGATACTGAACCCTTTAGTCTCAACAAGGCCGGTCGGCTTATGTCGTCGCACATTAGCGTTCGCGACGATCGTAAAACAGGCCTGATTTACATCAATGTTTCCTCGCTCAATAAGGCAAACGCTGCGGATCTGACTAACGCGATGGTTGACGAATTGAATGCTCAAATCAAGCAAGAGGAAATTCGGTCAGCCGTGCAAAGTTCAGAAATATTAGAAAACAAAATTGAGAAGACATCGGTTACCGCGGTCCAGCAGTCCGTCGGTCGGATCTTAGAAGATGAAATTAAAAAGGAAATCATCGCGCAGACCGAAGAGAATTCTACCTTCAAGATTGTGGATCGGGCTGTAGCGCCGTATAAACCCATGCCCATGGGCCGTGGCGTTCGAATTGTTCAATATTTTGTTTTGGGAATGTTGCTCAGCTCGGCTTTCTTAATTTTATTGCGGTCGATCAAACGAATTTACAGCAGCCTCCGCTCCTCTGAAGACGAAATTTTCCCAAAGCAATAACTGGATAAAATGATGAAGCCAACTAGCGAGCAATCGTCGGTGCTGGTCACTGGCGGTTCAGGATTTATTGGATCTAATTTCATTGAACGACTTTTGGCCTCTGCTGACGCCGCGGTTGTCGTTAACTTTGATAACTTAAGTTATGCCGCCAACTGCAATACCCAAGACCGGTTCAGTTACGATCCCCGGTACCACTTTGTTTACGGTGATATAACGGATCGACCTTTATTGTTGGCATCCTTACGCCGTCACCGAATCACCCAGGTCGTTCATTTCGCGGCGGAGTCGCATGTTGATCGGTCGATTGCCGACTCATCGGTATTTATAAAGACCAATCTTTGTGGAACCTATGAGCTGTTGGAGGCCGTGCGGACGTACTTGGCGGAGGGTGGCGGGGGCAGCGACTTTCGGTTCTTGCACGTATCAACGGATGAGGTGTTCGGTGCCCTCAAACCACACGAGCCTGGGTTCACTGAAAAGAGCGTCTATCGGCCAAATAGTCCCTATTCGGCAACGAAAGCGGGGTCCGATCATTTGGTTAGAGCCTGGCAGGTCACGTACGGCGTTCCAACCGTGATCAGCAATTGCTCCAACAATTACGGTCCGTTTCAGCATCCCGAGAAATTTATTCCGTTATTGATTAAACACTGTCTATTGGATAAATCCATCCCGATCTACGGGGATGGGCTGCAGGTTCGAGATTGGTTGTACGTCGATGACCACTGCAGTGCCTTACAGCGCGTTTTGGAGAGTGGGCGCGTTGGTGACACTTATAACATTGGTGGCAATGCGGAAATTACTAATATTGAGTTGGCCAATATTCTTTGTGAAGAAATGGATCTCGCGTGCTCTAAGCCAGTTGGATCTCATGCAAAATTGATCACCTACGTGACGGATCGGCTTGGCCACGATCGACGGTACGCAATTAATAGTACAAAAATACAATCCGAATTAAATTGGAAGCCGCAGCAGTCGTTTCGTGGCGGTCTTAAGAAAACGATTAAATGGTACTTAGCTAACCATCAGTGGCTTTTGGATAAGTAATTCCAAAAATGTTCGCCAAATCCCCATCAATTGAATGTCCAAACCAACTCATTGAGTTGCCTACGCACTCGGATAGTCGTGGGGCGCTCACCGTTTTCGAAAAGCATTTGCCCTTTGATGTGAAGCGCGTGTACTGGATTTACAACTGCGATAAGCAGCTTCGTGGAGGTCACCGCCACCATAAGACCATCCAAGCTCTAATCGCCGTGTCTGGATCGGTGATCGTCCATATGGACAACGGGTCCGATATTTGGGATGTCACATTAAATGCACCCAATAAGTGCCTCGTGGTGAATCCGGAAGATTGGCACACGCTCAATTTTGGACCGCAGGGTCGATTGTTGGTGCTCGCATCCCACGGTTATGACAAAAACGACTACATATACGAGCCATACCGATGATGACTAAAATAGAGTACGAGCAGCTGGGTCGCCTAAACGAGCCTTTTTTCACGGAAATCAAGCTCGCAGTCAATAAGGTGATTGAATCCGGTTGGTACATATTGGGTCGCGAAGTCGAACTCTTTGAAATCGAGTTCGCTCAATGGGTAGGGGCCAAATACTGTGTTGGTGTTGCTAATGGACTAGACGCGTTGACCTTATCCTTACGTGCATTAGAGTTGCCAGCAGGGTCGGAGGTGTTGGTCCCGTCAAACACCTACATTGCTACGATATTAGCCATTCTTCACGCCGGCCACAAGCCGGTGTTGGTGGAGCCCAGTGAGAAGACGCTTAATATCGATTGGCGGCAGTTGCCGGCAAAATTAACCAATAAAACCAAAGCCCTCTGCTTGGTTCATTTGTATGGTTCCGCCTGTGATATGAAAGAGATACTTGAGTTTTCCTCGGCGCACGGCTTGGCTGTGGTGGAGGACTGTGCGCAATCTCATGGCGCGACCTATGCGAATGTCCAGACCGGAACCTTTGGCCAGGCTGGGTGCTTTAGTTTTTACCCCACTAAAAATTTAGGGGCCATGGGTGACGCGGGCGCCGTGGTCACCGATGACGAACGGGTCGCACATCGTCTTAAGTATTTGCGTAACTATGGATCAGCCGTCAAATACCATAATAAGTTTGTAGGTTATAACTCCAGACTCGACGAGATCCAAGCAGCGATTTTAAGAGTAAAGCTCAAATATTTAAATCAGATAAATGAATACAAAAATCATCTCGCCAATGTCTATTTTGCAAACCTTTGCGAAGACTATGTGTTGCCACATCGGTCGGCTGGTCGCCACGATGTTTATCACATATTTCCGATTCGGACACCGCGGCGAGATGAGTTGAGAACGTGGTTGGCCGATCGGGGTGTTAAAACTGAGATTCATTACCCACTCCCACCGCATCGGCAAGAGGCAATGGTGGGGTTGTTTAATGACGACTATCCCATTGCTGAAAAAATACACAAACAAATCTTGAGTTTGCCTATTTCTTTTGCAAACACAACGGAAGACGTTATGACGGTGTGTCGGTTGCTAAACGAATTCTCAAAAAACTAAAATGAAATTCTATTGCACTTTATTTGACGTCAATTACCTTATAAAAGGGTTGACGATGATTCATTCGTTGTTAGCCCATAATCCCAACACGATGATTTACGTGTTGTGTATGGATAATCACTGTTTAAGCCTTTTGAAAAGTCTGGACCTTAAAAATGTCCACTTGATTGACTTGCAATCGATCGAAACGGAAGAGCTTTTAGAAGTTAAGGATCAGCGAACTAAGGCGGAATATTGTTGGACGCTATCGCCTTCCTTGATGTCTTATTTGTTCAATACGTATCCGGAAATTGACCAATTAACTTATCTTGACGCAGACTTATTTTTTTATAATGACGTGTCTGAGATATTTTCAGAGATTGGCGATAGCCAGATTGCCATTATTGAACATCGGTTCTCAAAGCATTTAATTCGTCTAGAAAAATTCGGCCTGTTTTGTGTGGAGTGGGTGTCCATTTGTCGGAAACCACAGGGGCTTGCCTGTCTCGAACGGTGGCGTGACCAATGTATTGCTTGGTGTAAAAGCATTTTGGAGGACGACAAATTTGGCGACCAGAAGTACCTGGACGAATGGCCGCTGCGTTACGACTCCATTTGCATCATTGAGCATCACGGCGCCGGTTTGGCGCCCTGGAACTTTGATCAATATCGAATTTCCAAAAGCCCGTCTGGGGAATTGTTATCGAATGGCGTGAAATGTATTTTTTATCATTTTCATCAGTTTCAGATAATTGACGTCGGTGAATTCGACTGGATTTCAAAAAAGTACATCAATCAGTCGATGCCCTCTCACTTATTGTACAGGCCTTATGAATCAGCGTTTATGGCGTCACTTAATCAAATTAGACTCATCGAATCCAATTTTAGCGCTGGATTTCAAGACCGAAAGCGATTAAAGCTTCGTCGATTAGTGCAACGGTTTGTGCCGGATGTCATTAAATCGAAGCTCAAGCGATTCGCATTTGCATCATAGGTATTTCCAAAAATGGTAAATCAATCTCGAAAAGGAATCCTTCTTGCAGGAGGGGCAGGCACTCGTTTGTATCCACTGAACCAGGTTTGCTCGAAGCAATTGATGCCCATTTACGACAAGCCGCTCATTTATTACTCCTTGTCGACTCTATTGCTGTCCGGGATCAGAGACATTCTCGTTATTTCAACTCCCAATGAGTTGCCGCGCTTTGAGAATTTATTGCGTGACGGCAGCCAATGGGGTATCCACATTCAATACGCGGCCCAGGCTGAGCCAAATGGAATTGCGCAAGCGTTCATTATTGGCGAGTCGTTTTTAGGGAATGCGCCTTGTATGTTGGTGTTGGGTGATAATATTTTTTATGGAGATGAGCTTAAAAATCTTCTGACCACCCGTGCAGCTCCAAAAGTTGGGGCTCAACTCATGGCCTACCGCGTGGTCGATCCGGAGCGGTATGGTGTGGTTGAGTTTGATCAGCATCGAAAGGTATTGTCGTTAGAGGAAAAGCCAAGTCACCCTAAAAGCAATTACGCGGTTACGGGGCTGTATTTTTATGATAATGCCGTTATTGACGTCGCTAAATCGATAAAGCCAAGTGCCCGCGGAGAGCTTGAAATTACGGACGTCAACAAGAAGTATCTCGAAATGGGTCAGTTGAGCGTCGATATTATGGGGCGTGGGTTTGCGTGGTTCGATACCGGGACACACGAGTCGATGCTAGACGCGGCCGCATTCATTGCCACGTTGCAACGACGACAGGGGCTCATGGTGGCCTGTCCCGAAGAAATTGCCTTTCGAAATCAATGGATCGACGCCGACCAATTGTTGGAAACCGCGTCGAAAATGGGCAGCAACCAGTATCGCCAATATTTAAAGACCGTAGTTGAATTGCCCTAACTTTTCGACTAATTCCTAATTCAATCGACTTGATGGCCGGATCTATAACGGCGTCGCAAAATTGGTCGTGTTGAGTATTCAAGCATCACGCGATTGCGTTGGCTTTAGCGAACTATCCCAACGAAGTTAGACGCGGTGGTTAGTTTTCAAATCCTTTCCCAATTTATTGTATATGAGCGCGTGCCGCTTTTTAGTGTCATCAAATCAATCAGCATAGTGAGATTTTGATCAATGCAACTCGAAAATCAAAAAATCGCGCTTATTGGACTTGGTTATGTCGGTCTGCCACTGGCGGTTGAATTTGGAAGAGTTCGACCGGTTGTCGGATTTGACATTAATCAATCGCGTATCGACGAATTGCGTACTGGGGTTGACTCGACCCTAGAGGTGACCGGTGAACAGCTCAAATTGGCAAGCCAACTGACGTTTAGCGCAAGCGTAGAGGATTTGAAGGAGTGTGGGGTTTTCATCGTGACGGTGCCCACTCCCATTGATGCCGCTAATCGGCCAGAGCTGACTCCATTAATACGGGCGAGCCAACTCATCGGCAGCGTTTTGAAACCCGGGGCATTGGTTATTTACGAATCGACGGTTTATCCAGGCTGCACGGAGGAAGTGTGTGTGCCCGTATTGGAATCCGCGTCGGGTTTGAAGTTTAATCGGGATTTTTACTGCGGCTACAGCCCTGAGCGCATTAATCCCGGCGATAAAGTCAACACGCTCACGACCATTAAAAAAATTACCAGCGGCAGCACACTGCAAGCGTCGCTGGCCGTGGATCGTCTCTATTCTAGCGTCATCACCGCCGGTACATGGCGTGCCGGCTCTCTTAAAGTCGCGGAGGCCGCCAAAGTCATCGAGAACTGTCAACGCGATCTCAACATTGCCTTTGTCAATGAACTTTCTGTGATTTTTGATCGTTTGGGGATCGATACGCTTGAGGTGTTGGAGGCGGCCGGCAGTAAGTGGAATTTCTTGCCATTTCGGCCTGGAATGGTCGGCGGCCACTGCATCGGTGTGGATCCTTATTACTTGACCCACAAAGCGGAGGCGGTTGGCTATCACCCCCAGGTCATTTTGGCAGGCAGACGCATTAACGACAATATGGCCCGTTACGCTGCAAGAAATATGATTCGATTGATGCTTCAAAACGGCCTGGACGTTGCGCGCAGCACCATCGGAGTCCTTGGCATTACTTTTAAAGAAAACTGCCCAGATATACGTAACAGCAAGGTTGTTGATTTGGTTCGCGAATTGCAAACCTGGGGCGCGCGAGTGGTCGTTGTGGATCCATGGGCCAGCGATCATGAAGTTGTTCGCGAGTATGGAATTGAGCTGGGGCTGATCGATGAGGTGAATCCGGTGGATTCGCTCGTCGTGGCGGTCGGCCATGAGCAATACCGATCGATGACGCCGCGTCAGTTAAAACGATTGTGCAAATCTGAGCGGCCCGTTTTGGGCGACATCAAGTCCTTGTATAGCCGACAGGATGCCGAGGACATGGGGTTTAAAGTTTTTCGATTTTGATAAAGGCAAGTGAGAGAAGGGTGGTGGAGTGTTGAAATTTCAATCGATCGTTGGGCGAAAAATTCGAGTCGCCATCGTCGGGTGTGGGCGAATTTCGAAAAATCACTTTGATTCGATTCGTGCATTTGTAGACGATCTCGAATTGATTGCGGTCTGTGATGCCGATCCAGTTATTTTAGCAAAGCATGCCGAGACGCATCGGGTTCCCGCCTATAGTGATTTGGAGGAAATGCTCAAAAAAGAATGTTTGGACGTTGTGGCGCTCTGTACTCCGAGTGGCATACATCCAGAACAAGCGGTGCTTGCGGCTCAATACAAAGTAAATGTGATTACCGAAAAGCCAATGGCCACACGTTGGAACGATGGGGTTCGCATGGTGAAGGCGTGCGATGAGGCCGGCGTTCGATTATTTGTGGTTAAACAGAATCGGCTCAACAGCACGTTGCAATTGCTTAAACGAGCGCTTTCTGAAAAGCGCTTTGGCAAAATCCACATGGTTCACGTTAGCGTTTTTTGGACCCGAAATCAGGCCTATTACGATCAAGGCAGTGGTTGGCGTGGGACCTGGGAATTTGACGGGGGTGCATTTATGAACCAAGCCAGTCATTACGTCGATTTGTTGGAATGGCTGATTGGGCCCATTGAGAAGGTACAGGCCATGATGAGCACCACGCTGGATATCGAAGTGGAAGACACCGGAGTGATCAACGTGAAGTGGCGTAATGGTGCTCTCGGCTCGATGAGCGTTACCATGTTGACGTACCCCAAGAACCTAGAAGGCAGCATCACCATATTGGGAGAAAAAGGGACGGTGCGCATTGGAGGCGTTGCGGTCAACGACATCCAGGTTTGGAAATTTGATAAACCGATGGAATACGATGCCGACATTGAAAAAGCCAACTACGACACCACGTCCGTATACGGCTTTGGTCATCCTCCCTATTATAAAAACGTCGTTGACGTGTTGCGCGGATCCGCCCAGCCTCAAACGGACGGACGGGAGGGGCTTAAATCGCTGGAACTGCTCATCGCCGCGTATTTGTCCGCTCGCGATGGCAAAACGGTATCCTTGCCACTCGTTTACTGACTTCACTCGTATTCACTGAGATAGACCCATGAGCAACAGCCTGTTTATTCACCCCACAGCCATTATCGACGACGGTGCAAATATCGGCAAGGGCAGTCGAATTTGGCATTGGGTCCACGTGTGTGGTGAGGCGCAAATCGGTAAAGAGGTGTCGTTGGGCCAGAACGTGTTTATCGGAAATAAAGTCGTCATCGGGGACCGCTGTAAAATTCAAAATAACGTCAGTGTTTACGATAATGTGACGCTTGAGGACGATGTTTTTTGCGGGCCGAGTATGGTGTTCACCAACGTTTATAATCCCCGTTCCTTTTTAGACCGTAAAAGCGAATATCGAAACACGCTGATTAAAAAAGGCGCGACGTTGGGCGCGAATTGTACGATCGTCTGCGGCGTGAGTATTGGGGAATATGCCTTTGTTGGAGCCGGAGCGGTTGTCAATCGAGATGTAAAGCCTTACGCGCTAATGGTGGGTGTGCCGGCCAAACAAATTGGCTGGATGAGCCAATATGGTGAACAATTGCCGCTGCCGCTTTCTGGGCACGGCCAATTTCGGTGTCCTCATTCAAATAAACTTTATAAGCTCAATCATTTGAATTTAAGTTGCCAAGACGCCTGACGCTTTAAAAAAATTCAGTCAAAAGAGAGGCAAGTGATTTTTGGGGTTTTAAAACCCAGAGTCACTTGCTTTTTTTTGTCCAAAAAAATCGCCGATTGAGTGAGCGAGAAGTGCTGCGCTCATCGGCGGTTTAGTGTTGCGCTTCTCAATCGTTTATTTGGATAAGATCCAAGTCGCCGTTACCCGCCAATCTTCTTGTAGCGCAGTCGGGTCGGTTGGTTGGCGTCTTCTCCTTTGCGACGTTTTAGATCCAGTACGTATTCTTGATAGTTGCCTTCAAACCACACGACTTCACTATTGCCCTCAAACGCCAAGATGTGCGTCGCGATGCGATCTAAAAACCAACGATCATGCGAAATTACCACGGCGCATCCTGGAAACGCGACTAAGCCTTCTTCCAGTGCCCGTAAGGTTTCGACGTCTAAATCGTTCGTTGGCTCGTCGAGCAGTAATACGTTGCCGCCCGCTTTGAGGACTTTGGCAAGATGAACCCGGTTGCGTTCGCCGCCCGACAAGTCGCCGATTCGTTGCTGTTGCGTTGTGCCTTTAAAGTTAAAGCGGCCCACATAGCCCCGTGACGGGGTTTCGTAATTTCCGACTTTGATCATATCCAAGCCGCCGGAAATTTCCTCCCAAACCGTTTTGCCGTCATCCAGTGTTTGGCGGGATTGGTCGACGTAGGACAGATTAACCGATGGTCCAAACAATATTTCACCGGCGTCGGGTTTCTCCTGACCGGTGAGCATTCGAAACAACGTCGTTTTGCCGGCGCCGTTGGGTCCAATAATTCCCACAATGCCGCCGCGCGGCAGGTTGAAGTTGAGGTTATCAATCAACACTCGATCGCCAAAGGCCTTTTTAAGACCATTTACTTCAATTACGCGATCGCCCAAGCGCTCACCGGGAGGGATATAAATCTCATTCGTCTCATTGCGCTTTTGGAATTCAATGGATTGTAGTTCTTCAAAGCGTTGTAAGCGTGCTTTGTTCTTCGCTTGGCGCGCTTTTGGGTTTTGACGAACCCATTCTAATTCCTGAGCAAGCATTTTTCGAAGACCGTCTTGTTGACGCTCCTCCTGTTCAAGGCGTTTTTCCTTTTGCTCCAACCAAGACGTGTAGTTGCCTTCCCAAGGAATGCCATGCCCGCGGTCGAGTTCTAAGATCCAGCCGGCCACGTTGTCTAAAAAGTATCGGTCATGGGTCACGGCCACAACGGTGCCGGGGTAATCGTGTAAAAAGCGCTCCAACCAAGCCACCGACTCCGCGTCTAAGTGGTTGGTGGGTTCGTCCAGCAGCAGCATGTCGGGTTTGGACAGCAACAACCGGCAGAGCGCCACGCGGCGCTTTTCGCCACCGGAGAGGTTGCCGACTTTCGTTTCCCATTCAGGCAGTCGCAGCGCATCCGCGGCAATGCCCAAGGTGCGCTCGAGATTATGACCGTCGGTCGCGGCTAGGATGGCCTCTAATTCCGCCTGTTCTTGGGCCAGCTTGTCAAAATCAGCATTTTCATCGGTGTAGGCCGCGTACACCGCATCCAGGCGCGCCAAGGCATCCTTGATGGGCTTCACGCCTTCTTCAACCACTTCTCGGACGGTTTTGTCCAAATCGACTAACGGCTCTTGTTGTAAAAATCCGATTTGAATGCCGGGTTGGGGTCTGGCTTCGCCCTCGATTTCTGTGTCGACGCCGGCCATCACTCTCAGCAGGGTACTTTTACCAGAACCGTTGAGACCCAATACCCCAATTTTGGCGCCCGGGAAAAACGATAAATTGATGTCTTTTAAGATCGTCCGCTTGGGCGGAATGACCTTGGAGACCCGGTTCATGGTGTAGATAAATTGAGCCATCTAAAATCCTCTGAAAATCAATAGCTTGTATAATTTTGAGGCGAAATCGCCTCGCGCCTCAACGGTGGGCTTACGTACGACCTTTGGCCACGTTTTTGACGCAGGCAACGATACCATATTGAGCTGATCATCGAGGTTAAATTGTCGGCCCAAGCGGGCTCCCAGCGCGGTGATTTCAATCACGTGGGTCGTCGGGCGCCACGCGGATTGGGCCAGAATGATCGTTGGAAAACCAATTGGTGCGGATTGCCGCCACACCCACGGCGACGGTTCACGTGCAGTCGTTTAGGGGAGGCGCTCACTTGCCAACTCGCTTAATTGAGTTCCTTTTGAGGATCGCCCAAGCCCATCTCTCGTCGAAGTAGTTGCTCCATGGGATCAAGGTCTGATGGCTTGGCGTGCAATACGCGATGGACGTAAGCGCGCGCCTGCTCTAACGACTCGCAAATCTTCATGGGGGTGTTAAAGCTCATGTTGACGAGCTGACGGATGATGACTTGGTCGGTGGTCACAATCGCCCAGATGATTTTGCGCTCCAGATTTTTTGATTCCTGCTCAAAATGAGTGACCATTTGGTAATCGACGTCCGCAAATACAATCCGAGCCTCGGGTTGATGCAATAAATGGAATATTGAACGCGTTCGTAGCGGGGGTCGTTGATGATTTTGTAGTGAAGATCCGTCATTTGGGCGAATGTAATTTCGCCTGAAAGGACAGTCAGCGTGCCCGCGTCTTCCCAATTTAACTCAATGGCCATAGTCGGTTATTGCAACGGAATGTGCGCATCATACCCAGAATGGGATCGCGGTTCGGCAACCTAACATTTCATAAAGGGTATTCATAACAAGTGTTCACAACGGGCGTTTATAGTGGGGAATGTATTGTGGAGATAACGTTTTAAAATACGCCAACTCTCCCACCGGTAACCGGTTTCGGTATACTTGGTACGACTTAATTTTTACGGTTGTCATCATGCTGGTGATTACGAGAAATATCGGCGAATCAGTAGTGATCGACAACGTCGTGATCACGGTGATCAATTCCAATGGCAAATCGGTTCAGTTGGGGGTTGAGGCGCCGAAGTCGGTGTCGATTTTAAGATCAGAACTGGTTCGCCCCAAATCCGATGAGAGCGAACTCAATCCGGCAGTAGACTCGGAATCGAATTTGACGCAAGTGGATTAAGCGCCAGTTCAGTAGTTGGATCAATTTGAATAATGACCAGCCGCTCGTGATTCGGTCGCATCACTGACCCGATTAAACCTCAGATTGTCCTTCGGTTGAGTCCTTGCCTTGGGCGCATCGACGTTTGAATGGCAAGGTGCGCTTTGGCCAGACTCAAGTCGGTCTTGATCATATCGTGGCACAGTGTTTTCGCGTCAAACTCGGCATGCCAATTCAACTCGCGGATGGCGTTTTGGGGATTGCCAATGAGCGATTCCACTTCGGCGGGGCGGTAATAGCGCGCATCCACACGCACCACCACTTGACCGAGGGAAATGCCAGGGCAATCCCCGTCAATTCGGGTCACGGTCGCAATTTCATGAACGCCCTGTCCGCTGAATTCAACCGTAAACCCCGCCGCCTCGCACGACCAATGCACAAACTCCCGCACGCTGTATTGTTTGCCAGTGGCGATCACGTAGTCACGAGGCGTTTCTTGCTGCAACATAAGCCACTGCGCTTTCACGTAGTCTCGCGCGTGCCCCCAATCGCGCAGCGCATTTAGGTTGCCCAGATGCACACAGGGTTCGATGCCCATCGAAATTCTCGCAATGGCGCGGGTGACTTTTCGAGTCACAAACGTCTCGCCGCGACGTGGACTTTCGTGGTTGAATAAAATGCCATTGCAGGCGTACAGACCATACGCTTCGCGGTAGTTGACCGTGATCCAATAGGCGTAAAGTTTGGCCACCGCATACGGACTTCGCGGGTAAAACGGCGTTCGTTCGGATTGAGGGGTTTCCTGCACTAAGCCGTAAAGCTCGGATGAGGACGCCTGGTAGAAACGGCATTGAGTCAAGCCCAATAGCCGAATCGCTTCCAGTAAGCGTAATGCGCCCAACGCGTCGACGTCGGCGGTGTATTCGGGTTGATCAAATGACACCGCCACATGGCTTTGCGCGCCTAGGTTGTAAATTTCATCCGGTTGAACCTCTTTCACAATTCGAATTAAGTTGCTCGAATCAGTGAGATCGCCGTAATGGAGCGCCAGGCGTTGATCGTCGATGTGGGGATCTTCGTAAATGTGATCGATGCGTTCGGTATTAAACGACGAGCTGCGGCGTTTAATGCCGTGCACCTCATATCCCTTTTCCAGCAGCAATTCCGCGAGGTAGGATCCGTCTTGCCCAGTGATGCCGGTAATCAGAGCGCGTTTCATAGAGTGGTTCGTCAGATGAGGTGTTGTTCAGTTAAGAAATTGTGATAGGTGCGACGAATCCCTTCGTCTAAAGGGATGGTGGGTTGCCAACCCAGTTTTCGAAGCAGCGAACTGTCCAAAATTTTGCGTAGGGGCCCGTCTGGCTTGTGGTGATCAAACAAGACCGTCCCGGTGTAGCCCACTTGAGCTGCAATCAAGTGGGTCAATTCGCCAATGGTGATGTCCTCACCAAAGCCCACGTTCACGTGAGCGCACTGGGGGCTTGTCATCGATCGCCACTGTTCGATGGGAACGTTCATGAGTGTGACGCAGGCTTGCGCGCAATCATCGACGTGTAAAAATTCTCGACGGGCTCGGCCGCTGCCCCACACCGTGACGCTCGGGGCGTCACGAACCATCGCCTCGTGGAAGCGTCGTATTAACGCCGGCAACACGTGGGAATTCAAAGGGTGATAGTTGTCGAATGGCCCATACAGATTGGTGGGCATAATGGTTCGGTAATCCATCGCCTCAGAGCCATATTGACGGTTCAACGACTCACACAATTTTATGCCGGCGATTTTTGCGATCGCATACGGTTCATTGGTGGGCTCCAGTGATCCGGTTAACAGCGCGGATTCCGTCATGGGTTGCGGGGCGTTTTTAGGATAAATGCAGCTCGAGCCCAAAAACAGCAATTGTCGAACGCCGACTTTTGCGGCCTCGTGTATGACATTGAGGTTAATCGCCAGATTGTCGGCGATAAAATCGGCTGGGTATTCATTATTGGCATGAATGCCGCCGACTTTCGCTGCGGCCATGTACACTTGATCAATCGGGTGCGTTTGAAAGAACGCGCGCACCTGACCTTGCTCCGTGAGATCCAATTCCTCATGCGACTTCACAATAATGTCATGATGAGGATTCTGCGCCAGCACACGCACCAACGCTCGGCCGACCATGCCGTTGTGTCCTGCCACAAAAATGCGTTTCGTCGTGTTCAACCCTGACCCCTTGCCCTAAAGTGACTGGTTTATTTTGGATGCCGCCTGTCATCGATTCAGTAAAACTGGGCAGAGATTGCTCAGGTGACAACGATCCCATTGCGATTAGTCTGAACAGCCCCTGTGTGGGTTAAACAGTATCGTTGATAACCCTTGAGGCGCCGCGTCGCTACACAATTCTTGACATTTCGCTCGCAGCTTTTACACTTTTGGTTCGCTTCTCACGCGGTGACTGTTAGGCGAGTGCGGCGGGCTCATGATGTGCTCGCGACCTCGCTTCGAGTGGGTGAGCTCTGGCGTGCACCCCACACCCGTTGTTGACTTCGTTCTGAAGGGTTGGGAGACGGCATGCCTCTGGGGCCTTCATCGGGTGAGCCTTGAGCGAGGGCCTCGCGGTCGCGGGGGTAAGGAACCGGGAGTGAAGAGTCGATGTCAAAGGTGCCGTTAACATTGATCCATGGACCTGAAATCGGTCACTATGGTTTTCCCAAGCCGCACCCGTGGGGGCGTGATCGCCTGCAGGCCTTTCTGTCGGCTCTGGCGCGTCGCGGATTGAATCCGCCGACCTTGCCGCCGCGGCGGGCCAGCGATGCGGAGTTGCGTCGGTTTCATGATCCGGCGTTGATTGAGTTGGTGCGGCGCGCCCATCGCGATGGAATCGCCTATTTGGATGGAGGCGACACACCCGTTTATGAGGGGGTGGACGACGATAGTCGCTGTGTGGTCGGCGCGTCCTTAGTCGCTCTGGAATCGATCATGAGCGGTCACAGCGCGCGCGCCTTTGTGCCCATTGCGGGTTTGCATCACGCCCGACGCAATGCTTCCGCGGGGTTTTGCGTCTTTAATGAATGTGGCGTGGTGATCGAAACGTTGTTGGCCGTCTACGGCTTAAGCAAAGTGGCCTACGTGGATATCGATGTCCACCACGGGGATGGGGTTTACTATGGGTTTGAGGACGATCCGCGGGTGGTGTTTGCCGACGTCCACGAGGATGGGCGCTATTTGTACCCGGGAACGGGGGCGGTGGAGGAGATTGGCGTAGCGGCCGCGGCGGGATGCAAGCTCAACGTGCCACTTGAACCCGGTGCCGGCGACGTCGAATTTGAGCGCGCGATGCAAACGATTGGTGCGTTTTTAAAGGCCCACGCTCCCCAATTTATTATTCTCCAGTGTGGGGCAGACAGCATTCAAGGGGACCCACTGGCGCATCTCAACGTGTCCATTGAGGCCCACACGCGTGCCGCGACCGCGCTGGCCCGTTTGGCCTTGGAGTTGGGACATGGCCGTATTTTAGGCTTGGGCGGGGGCGGGTATAACCGCGACAATTTGGCGCAGGCCTGGTCGGGAATCTGCGACGCTTGGCAACGGTTGCCGGTGAGTTTGAACGAACGAGGTGACAATTTGCTCCTAAACTGAGAGGTTTGGGTCGCAACTGGCTAAAACCGTGGGCCGATCGGCGCTAAAATAGACGACGTTGCTAATCGAATTTGGGCCACTCAACTGGAAGCGCATTATGTTCCCGAAAAATCTCAACATTGTTTCTTACGATCCCGAATTGGCTGCGGCCATGTCGGCGGAGCGTCAACGCCAAGAGCATCACATTGAACTCATTGCGTCAGAAAATTACACCTCACCGCGAGTGATGGAAGCCCAGGGATCGGTGTTGACCAACAAATACGCGGAAGGTTATCCAGCCAAGCGCTATTACGGGGGCTGCGAGTTCGTGGACATCGCCGAAACCTTGGCGATTGAACGTCTCAAAGCGCTCTACGGCGCGACCTACGCCAACGTGCAACCCCACTCCGGCTCACAAGCCAACGCGGCCGTGTTCATGGCGCTGATGAACCCGCACGACACCTTTTTGGGGATGAGCTTGGATCACGGCGGCCATTTAACTCACGGCGCTAAGGTTAATTTCTCGGGCAAAACGTATAACGCCGTTCATTACGGCATACGGGCGGACAATGGCGAAGTGGATTACGACCACGTTGCAAAGATGGCACACGACCATAAGCCCAAAGTCATCGTCGCAGGTTTTTCGGCCTACAGTCGTATTCTCGATTGGGCAAAATTTCGCCAAATCGCCGACGAAGTGGGCGCTTATTTTATGGTGGACATGGCGCACGTGTCGGGATTGGTGGCGGCCGGTCTGTACCCGAACCCCGTTCCGCACGCCCATGTGGTCACCTCGACCACGCATAAATCTCTGCGTGGTCCGCGGGGTGGGTTTATTATTTCAAGCGCCGACGACGAACTGACTAAAAAGTTCAATTCATCCGTGTTTCCGGGCAATCAAGGCGGCCCACTCATGCACGTGATTGCCGCCAAGGCGGTGGCGTTTAAAGAGGCGCTGGAACCTTCGTTTAAAGACTATCAGGCCCAGGTGCTTAAGAATGCGAAAGCCATGGCGAAGACCTTTATGGAGCGCGGCATTTCAATTGTCTCGGGCGGCACTGATAATCACTTATTTCTCGTCGACATGGTCAATAAGAACGTTACGGGCAAAGATGCCGACAAAGCGTTGGGAGAGGCGTACATCACGGTCAATAAAAATGCCGTGCCCAACGATCCGCGCCCACCCATGATCACCAGTGGCATCCGAATCGGCACCCCGGCGTGCACCACGCGCGGGTTTAAAGAAGCGGAAGTGACGGAAATTGCGCATTGGATCGCGGACATCATTGAGCATCTGTCGTCGCGTGCCAGCATGGGATCGGCAGATGGCAAAGGGGGTGTGGTGGCGGATGGTCAATTTATTGAAGGGATTCGCACCAAAGTCACCGCGCTGTGTGCCCGGTTTCCGGTATACGAGCACTAAGGGTCTAATCCTCAATGCACTGCCCGTTCTGCAATCATCCGGAAACCAAAGTCAATGACTCGCGTTTGGCGGCAGAAGGGCAGCAAGTCAGACGCCGTCGCGAGTGTTTGGCGTGTTTGGAGCGGTTCACGACCTTTGAGACCGCAGAGCTGGTGATGCCTCAGGTCATTAAATCCGATCAGACCCGTGAGCCTTACCAACAGAACAAACTGCGCGCCGGCATGATGAGCGCGTTGCAAAAGCGCCCAGTCGCACACGAGGCGATGGAGGCCAGTTTGGTTCGCATTGAACAAAAACTTCGCAACTTAGGCGAGCGTGAAGTCGCGTCGCGAATCATTGGTGAGTTGGTGATGGAAGAGTTGCGCGCGTTGGATGAAGTGGCCTACGTCCGGTTCGCTTCAATTTATCGAAGTTTTGAGCGCGTGGGTGATTTTAGAGATGAAATTAACCGCTTGGCCAAATCGCCCAAGCCGGTCAAATTAAAAAGCATTGACCAATTGTCCTTTTTAGAGCCGTCGCCCACCAAACCCAAAGACGGCAAAGAACCAAAGCCATGACCGATGCCCAGTGGATGGCCCAAGCGATTCAATTGGCACGGAAGGGTCAATTCTCCGTTCATCCCAACCCGCTCGTCGGTTGCGTCTTGGTTAAAAACAACCGGCGCATTGGGGCGGGTTGGCATCAGCGCGCTGGACAGGCGCACGCGGAAGTGGAGGCGCTCCGAAGCGCCAGCGAGTCTGTGGAAGGCGCGATTGCGTACGTCACCTTGGAGCCCTGCGCTCATCAGGGCCGAACCGGTCCTTGTGTGGAGGCCTTGCTCGAGGCGCGCGTGTCGGCCGTGGTCATCGGCATGACCGATCCCAATCCCTTGGTGGCCGGCAAAGGCATCCACAGGCTTCGTCAGGCCGGCATTGAGGTCCGAACGCCGGTATTGGAAGCCGAATGTCGGGCCCTGAATCCGGGGTTTTTATCGTTGTTTGAACGACGTCGTCCGTATGTGGTGTTGAAAAGCGCCATGAGCTTGGATGGCAGAACGGCCTTGTCCAATGGCCGCAGTCAGTGGATCACCAGCGATGCCGCCCGTGCCGATGTGCAACGCCACCGGGCGCTCGCGTCCTGCGTGTTGAGTACCGCGCGCACGGTTTTAATGGACAACGCGCGCTTGACGGATCGAACCTTTGCCCCCGAGCGTCACGGTCGAGCGCTGGTGCGGGTGATTATTGATCGGCAATTATTGCTCACACCGGAATTGAACCTTTTTAACGACCAAAGCCCGTTGTGGATCCTCACGGTCAGCGACGATCAGCCCAAGCGAGAAGCCTTAGAACACGCCGGCGCTCGCGTCCATCGCTTGGTGGATGGTCAGTTGTCCTCGGTGATGCAGTTTTTGACGCACGAGCGCCTGGGCTTGGTGTGGGTGGAAGCGGGAGCGACCTTGTCCGGGCAGTTGCTGCAGGAACAGTGGGTGGATGAGTGGGTGGTGTACCTGGCCACGACGGTTTTAGGGGATCTGGGAATGCCGTTGGTGCGATTGCCGAGCGCACTCACGGAGTTGAGTCAGCGACTCCTCTTTAAGCAAAAGTCGTTGCGGCAGGTGGGTCAGGACCTGCGCTTGGTTCTAACCCCCACGCGCGCCTGAGGGTCCGCTTTTTGGGGGCATCGGATCGATGGCGATGAATGCGAATCGATGCGATAATTCGTGTTTGGAGTAAAGAGCAGTCGGCGTTACCTATGTTTACCGGAATCATTACCGCGATTGGATCCTTAGTTGCCCCGCTCAGTGAAACGGGCGTGCTGCAGGTGCGTGTGCCCGCGTCGTTCACCCAGGGGGTGTCGTTGGGCGACAGCATTGCGGTCAACGGCGTGTGCTTGACGGTCACCGCGTTCGAATCGGAATCGTTGCGTTTTGATTTGTCCTCAGAGACGCGGGCGCGAACGACGTTCAATCAAACGCACGCTCAGCAACGCGTCAATCTTGAAAAAGCACTCAAGTTTGGGGCGACCTTAGATGGCCATTTGGTGTCCGGGCACGTCGATGGCGTCGGTCACGTGACGCACATCGATCCGCATTCCCAAGGCACGCGCATGGTGATCGCGGTGCCCGAAGCGCTTCGGCGGTTTTTGGCGGTGAAGGGATCAATGACCGTGGATGGGGTCAGTTTGACCGTGAACGAGGTGTTCGCGGATGGCTTTAGCGTCACGCTCATTCCCCACACGCTGGAGTGGACCACGTTGAAAGAATTCGACGTGGGGCAGCGGGTGAATCTGGAAGTGGATTTGATTGCCCGTTACGTCGAGCGATTGCTGGCGGAGCGCCAGCTGCGCTGATCCCCAATCCCGTTGACGATCAGCGCGGCGGGATCGGATGGGGAATGAACAGTTCCACGCCATCGTCATCGTCGTAGTAGCCCAGGTGAACGTCGCGGCGAACCGCGTGGCAGTGGGCGTAAAACGCCAAGGCGGAGTGGGCCGATAGCCGCACCATGAGTTTTAAGCCGCTCGCGCCCAGAACTTGGGATTTTGCCAACAACGCATTGAGGAGCGCTTGGCCAAGCGCTTGACGGCGGAAGGCCCGACCCACAATGAGGGTTTCCAGATGAACCGGGTCTGACGCCCAGTCGACGACGGCGGCGGCCATCAGTTGGCCATGGCGTTTAAACCCCAAAACCCGCTGATCCTGAGCGAGCCGTTTGAGCCGAGAAAGCCGTTCGTGCGTCGTCAACCCATCGGGCAGATCACTCTCCGCCCACGCATTGAGTAGGGCCAAATCGGCGGGTTTAAGCGCTATGAGATCACAGGACGGAGGCATAGGGGAATTGTAGCGCGGGGGCTCGGCGCTGTCCGATTGAACGTCAGCGCCCATCTAATGGATTGAAAAGGTTATATTTTTGTCCAGAAACTCGGGTAAAATAACGGTTTCGCTTGGACAAACCCATGGCTATGTTTTCCCCCATTGAAGAGATCATTACCGAGTTGGCGGCGGGTCGCATGGTCATCGTTGTTGATGACGAGGACCGCGAGAACGAAGGCGATCTGTTGATGGCGGCGGACGCGGTCACGCCCGATGATATTAATTTCATGGCCAAGCATGGCCGCGGCCTCATTTGTTTGACGCTCACGCGCGAGCATTGCGAGCGGTTGCGGCTGCCGTTAATGGTGTCGAGTACGCACTTCGAACACCGCACGAATTTTACGTTATCGATCGAAGCGGCCAGTGGCGTCACGACCGGCATTTCGGCCAAGGATCGCGCGCACACCGTGCGCACCGCGGTGAAAGAGGGCGTGCGACCGGAGGACATCCGACAACCCGGACATATTTTTCCGGTGATGGCGCATCCCGGCGGCGTGCTCACGCGTGCTGGGCACACGGAAGCCGGCTGCGATTTGGCGCGGCTTGCCAAGCGAGCGCCGTCGGCGGTGATTTGCGAAATCATGAACGAAGATGGGTCGATGGCCAGACGGGACGATTTAATGGTCTTCGCGAAGGTTCACGGCCTAAAAATTGGCACCATCGCGGATCTCATTCGCTATCGTCTCACGCGCGAAAGCACCGTCGCACGCCGGCTTGAGAAAGCGGTGCAAACCCAGGCTGGGCCGTTCACCCTCGTCGCCTACGATGACTTGGTTCACCACAACACCCACGTGGCCTTGGTGCACGGCGATGTCCAAAAGAACCCACCGTTGGTGCGCGTTCAATTGGAAGATACGCTCAGGGACGCTATTGGAATCAAAGGGTTAGGTCGATCAACCCACGAGGCCTTGGAGTCGATTCGGGCCGAAGCCTCGGGCGTGGTGGTGTTGCTGCGCTATCCCGATGCGACCGGCTCGTTAATCGATAAACTGGGCGGTGACGGCGATCCGGCCGAGTCGCGGGTGCTCAGAACCTACGGCATCGGAGCGCAGATTCTCAAAGACCTCGGCGTCTCGAAGATGCGGGTATTGTCGGCGCCGGTGCTGATGACGGGGCTTGCTGCGTTTGACATTGAAGTGATTGAATACGTGGATCGGTAGATCGACTTGGGTTTTCTCAGTAACGCCAGAGTCGCCAAAAGCGGCGGCCAGTAAAGGGATAGCGGTATGTCTTTTAAAGTCAATAAAACCATCGAAGGGGAACTCGTGGTGCGGGATGCCAAAATTGCTCTGCTCGCGAGTCGATTTAATTCGATTGTGGTCGATCGATTGATTGAAGGAGCGATTGACGCGCTCGTGCGCCACGGTGCCCAGGAGCGTCATTTGGAAGTCATTCGCGTTCCCGGTGCATTTGAATTGCCGTTGGCGGCGAAAGCCTTAGCCGAATCCAAACGCTTTCATGGCCTCGTGGCGCTGGGGGCGGTTGTTCGCGGGGATACGGCTCATTTTGATTACGTCGCTGGACCGTGCACCAATGGCTTGGCGGCGTTGAGCCTGGAATACCAATGGCCAATTGGATTGGGCGTGTTGACCACGGAAACGATGGAGCAGGCCTTGGATCGTGCGGGCGGTAAGGCTGGAAACAAAGGGGCGGATGCGGCCCTGTCGGTGGTTGAGATGATTTCGGTGTTGAAACGGTTGAAGGATTAATAACATTATGTCAGTGTCCGCAGAGCGTCAACTGCAACGAACCCGACGACTTGCGCGTCAGGCGCTCGTGCAAGCATTTTATCAGTTGCAAATGACGGCGCAGCCGTGGCAGGATTTGTTCCAGCAATATTCCACCGACCCCGACTTGGCGGGCTTGGATCGGGATTTTTTCCAGGAAGCGTTGTCCGCGGTTGCCACCGACGTCGACGGTTACGATCAATTGGTCGGTCGCTTCAGCGACATCGCGCCCAAACACTTAGATCCCTTGGAACACGGCGTGTTGTGGATGGCGGTCCATGAGTTAAAAAATCGCTTGGACATTCCCTATCGCGTCGTCATCAGCGAAGCGGTTGAATTGACCAAGAAGTTCGGGGCGACGGATGGCCACAAATTTGTCAACGGTGTGCTCGACCGAGCGGCGCACGAGTTTCGTGCGCTGGAGCAGCGTTCGGATCTTTCATAAATGGTGTTTGAATCGGGTTGAGGGGGTTCTGTGAACCACCACAGACGCCGGTGTCGAACAACTCGACGCGACGGGGGGACTGCGGGTCGCATTCGCATGAGGATGGACGTTCTTGAGTGAATTTAATCTCATCAAACGTTTTTTCTTAAACCGTGGGGCTGCGCGCTCAGACGTGGTGTTGGGCGTGGGCGATGATGCCGCGTTGGTGCTTCCGCCGGCGGGTCAAGAAGTCGCTATTGCCACCGATACGCTGGTTGAAGGGCAGCATTTTCCGCCTGGATTCGATGCGCGCGATCTTGGCTATAAATCCCTCGCCGTGAATTTATCGGATTTGGCGGCCATGGGCGCAATGCCACTTTATGCGACCTTGGCGCTGACGGTGCCCAGTGTCGATGAGGAATGGCTGGGGCAATTCGCGGAAGGATTTGAACTTCTGGCGCGCACGCATGGCGTGAGTTTGGTGGGCGGTGACACCACCAAAGGCCCGCGGACGATGACCGTGACGGTGGTGGGGGTCGTGCCCCGCGGCCACGCAATGCGGCGTGATCAAGCCAAGCCCGGGGATTTGATCTACGTCACAGGGTGGCCGGGCGACGCGGCCGCAGGCCTCGCGCTTATTGAAGGTCGGTTGCAGGGGCAAGGGTCGATGCGCGCCACCTTAGAGGAGCGTTTTAGGCGGCCAGAACCCCGCGTGTCGTTTGGTCAAAAACTGCGCCAGGTGTCGCGCGCGTGCATTGATGTCTCCGACGGCCTAATGCAAGATTTGGGACATCTGTGTGAACAGAGTCAGACGGGGGCTGTGGTGCGTTACCGCGAGTTGCCGATATCGCGTTCGCTCTTTGCTTTGGCGGGAGAGGACCGCGCCTTGCAGTGGGTCTTGGCGGGCGGTGAGGATTTTGAGTTGCTGTTCACCATCCCTCCGGAACGCGCCGCGGACTTTGCGAAGTTGCGCACTCAAGGCGGTCTGCCGAGCGTGCATTGCATTGGTGAAATGACGGCCAAGCCCGGCATTCGCCTCATGGATGGCAAACAAGAGCGCGTCATTCCGCCCGGCTGGGATCCGTTTCGCTGACTAGCGCTGATGTTTGATGGTGGCGATCGCGGAGTGGTTGTGAATGGATTCGAAGTTTTCGACCGTGACTTCAAACGATTTGACCGCCTGATGATGGTGCAGCGCCTGGGCTACGTCCCTCACCAAATCTTCCACAAATTTTGGGTTGTCGTACGCGCGTTCCGTGACGGCTTTTTCGTCGGGGCGTTTTAAGATTGCAAACAGCTCCGATGAGGCTTCCCGTTCCGCAATGCGAATGAGTTCATCCAGGTGGATTGCGCCCGCCGGCTCCACGGTAATTCGGATTTCGGAGCGTTGATTGTGAGCGCCGTAATCGGAGATTTTTTTTGAGCATGGGCAAAGCGATGTGACCGGCACCGTTACGCTCAGCCAAATGGTGTGGCCCGTTTTTGAGGTCGTGCCTTCGATGCGGACGTCGTAATCCATGAGGCTTGATTCATGGGTTACGGGCGCCGATTTTTCTAAAAAGTAAGTGAAGTCTATGCGCACTCGAGCGCGTTCGCTGTCCAGTCGCGAGCGTGTTTCATTAAGCAGGTCGGCAAAGCTCTCGAGCGATAACTCTTTGAACTCGGTGGCCAGCGCCACCATTCTGGACATGTGCGTGCCTTTGCGGTCGTGTGGCAAATGCACACTCACCTGATAGCGGCCAACGGTCGCTTGCGGGTTTTGAGCCGATAGATTGACGCGCACGGGCAGTCGTAATCCTTGAATGCCCACTTCATCGATCGCCAATGAGCGGTCATCGTGGCGTCCTTGTACGTCTTCCATCATCGTTATGAGTCCTTCACCTTATCTCAAACAGTACTCTGTCGACTACCCACGTGCGCTCGGATACCACTAGGATCCCGTGCGGACGGTTGCCGATTTTTGATAGAAATGGCCGATTGCCTGCCGCACGCTCAGTTCGTCCAATCCCGCATCGCGCAAGTTGTCTTCGCGTGAGCCGTGTTCGATGAATTGATCGTTGATGCCCAAGAGGCGAGTTTTGATCAGCACATCGTTTTTAACCAGCAGCGACGTAATCGCTTCGCCGACGCCGCCCGCAACCATGTTTTCTTCAACCACCATGAGGTGCGAATGGCGCCGGGCTTCGTGCAACAACGTGGCTTCATCCAAGGGCTTTATAAAACGACAATTGATGAGGCTGGCGTTAAACTCCGCCGCCAGTGGTTCTAAGGCCGCGACCGTGGATCCCACGCCGATGAGTAACAACCCACCGTCGCCGTGGCGACGCACTTCCGCACGACCGAAGGGCAGCGCCGTTAACGCGCTGCCAACGTTTGCTTTGGGGCCGTGGCCACGCGGGTAGCGCACCGCACTGGGCCCTGTTAAGGAATGGGACAAACACAGCATTTGGCGCAATTCCGCTTCATCGGCAGGCGCCATGATGGTCAGGTTTGGAATGCAGCGCAAATAGGAAATATCGAAGGTGCCCTGATGCGTGGCGCCGTCGCCGCCGACGAGGCCGGCGCGGTCAATGGCAAAAATAACTTTTAAGTTTTGCAGCGCCACATCGTGAATGAGTTGATCATAGCCGCGTTGCAAAAACGACGAGTAGATTGCCACGACCGGCGTCATGCCCTCGCACGCTAAGCCTGCGGCCAGCGTGATGGCGTGTTGTTCGGCAATGGCCACGTCGTAATAGCGGTTGGGAAATCGCTTGGCAAATTCCACCAGCCCCGAGCCCTCGCGCATGGCGGGGGTAATGGCCACCAGCGTGGGATCGGCTTCGGCTTGATCGCAGAGCCACTGCCCGAACACTTGCGTGTAGGTCGGCGAGGGGGTGGATTCTTTGACGATGACGCCGAGTTTGGGGTCAAACGGCCCTGGGCCGTGCCATTTGATGGGGTCCGCTTCGGCGGGCGCGTAGCCTTTGCCTTTTTGCGTGGTGACGTGAATGAACTGTGGGCCGCTGAGTTTTCGTACATTCCGCAACGTGCGAACCAACCCAATCACGTCATGGCCATCAAACGGTCCTAAATAGTTAAAACCCATTTCCTCAAACATGGTGCCCGGCAAGACCATGCCTTTCATGTGCTCTTCGCTGCGCTTGGCTAATTCCCACGCGGCGGGAATGCGTTTCAATATCTTTTTGCCGCCTTCTCGAAAGCCGGAATACAGACGTCCCGCAATTAAGCGCGCAAAATAGTTTTTAAGGGCGCCCACATTTTCGGAGATGGACATCTCGTTGTCATTGAGCACGACCAACAGGTTGGTTTTCAAATCCCCGGCGTGATTGAGTGCTTCAAACGCCAGTCCCGCAGTCATGGCGCCATCGCCAATGATGGCGACGTGCCGCCGGGCTTGCACCGCTGGATCGGCGCTGGCTTCGTTGGCCAAGGCCATGCCCAACGCCGCGGAAATGGAGGTCGAGGAGTGGCCCACGCCAAACGCATCGTATTCGCTTTCCAGTCGAGTGGGAAAGGGCGCTAGTCCGTGATGCCGTTTGATGGTGGACAGTGCGTCGCGTCGTCCGGTGAGCACTTTATGTGGATAGGCTTGATGGCCCACGTCCCAAACCAACTTGTCATTGGGGGTGTCGTAGACGTAGTGGAGCGCGATGGTCAATTCCACGGTGCCAAGGCCGGCCGCAAAGTGCCCGCCACGTTGACTCACGGTATCGATTAAATACTGCCGCAATTGAGCGGCCAGTTCCGGTAACTGGGCTTCCGCTAAGGCGCGAATATCGCGCGGCGTTTGAATCGTCGACAGCAGTGAAGGGGTGGGCGTCATCGCAATATTTTAGCAAAAAAGCCGCTTCGCCGTCCCCGGTGCTTGCGCGCACAGCGTTCATAAACCCAATGATTTCAGGGGCGTAACGCCAAGCGCGGTCTGAAAATACAGGGTTTAGTGATCACGCTCGACTACAAAGCGCGCCAGTTCCCATAGCGGGTCGGCATTGGGAAGCGCTGCGGTCTGAAGGGACTTTTGCGCCTGATTGAGACACTCGGCAGCCAGCTGCTTGGCGTGTTCAAGGCCGAGCATTGACGGGTAGGTGGGTTTATTGAGCTTATGGTCTGCGCCCACGGTTTTTCCAAGGACCTCCGTGGAACTGGTCACATCGAGAATGTCGTCGACGATTTGAAAGCACAAGCCCAAATGGAATCCAAATTCGGTCAGGGCGGTGAGTTGTGCGGGCGTGGCGCCACACGTGCGGGCGCTCATGACGATGCTGGCGGTTAATAAGGCGCCCGTCTTGTGCTCGTGCATGGCTTTGAGCTCAGTTAAATTGAGCGACAGTCCCATCGCGGCCAAATCGATCGCTTGCCCCAAGACCATTCCCTGCGCGCCGGCGGCTTGCGCTAAATCTCGGATTAACGCCACAACGATGTCCGCGGGTAAGGGCGCGTTGCTCAGAGTCAGAAACGCCTGAGTGTGTAAAGCGTCACCCGCCAAAATCGCGATGGCTTCATTGAACTGTTTATGGCACGTGGGTTGACCGCGTCTGAGGTCGTCGTCATCCATGGCGGGTAAGTCGTCGTGAATCAGCGAGTAGACGTGAATCATTTCAATGGCGGCGGCAATCGCGTCAATGGCGCTTTGGTTTTGAGCGGCGCTGAAGTGGGATGGATTGCTTTGGTCAAAACATTCGGCGGTGGCAAAGCACAGCGCGGGGCGTAAGCGCTTGCCGCCATTCAACGACGAGTAACGCATCGCTTGAAACAGTCGATGGGATTGGCCCTGATCCGCGGGCAAGGCGGCGCTGAGCGCGCGTTCGATGCGCGCTTGGCTTTGGTCTAGGCGTTGGGCTGCGGAGGGTTGCGACATGGTGAATATTTTGAACTAAAAGCCGTGCGATGGTGAGCGATGGGACTTCTCGATTCAGAGGGCGGCGGGCCTGCGCGCGCAGCGGCAAACGCGGGGAGCGCGTCGATGGCGATTTGGCTCAGTCGTCGGCCGAGGCAGACTTCTCGTCAAAGGACGCTAAAGGTGCGTTCGCATCCGCTTTGGTGAGTACGGCCACTTTCTGCTCGGCGGCGATCAATTGTTCGCGGCAGGTTTTGAGCAACCCCACGCCTTTTTCATAGTGTCCCAACGACGCCTCTAGGCTCAAATCGCCACGTTCCAGTGCGGCCACAATGGTCTCCAGCTCCGCGATGGCCGTTTCAAAGTGAACGGGGGTGGTGGGTTTAGTCTTGGCCATGGATACCTCGATTTGCAGTGCCTTATCCTACCGAAGGTTATGTGCGGATGCACGAAGCATGGATTTTACGCTAAAACTTGTCAAAAACTGTACATAATTAATGGTTTAGGCGAATATTACCAAAAAAATTCTAAATTAAATGTAATATACTGTACAAAAACTAGACATTGACGGGTTCCGCTGGTCGGTTTAAAGTGGGGCTGTCCGATAGTCATCGGCACGCCTGAATCGCAGGTTATCAATATTGAGGAGTTCGTATGCATCTCAAGGGTAGTAAGACTGAAGAAAATTTGAAGGCGGCATTTGCCGGTGAATCGCAAGCCAATCGACGCTATTTGTACTTCGCAGCCAAAGCGGATGTCGAGGGTTTCAATGACGTCAGTGCGGTTTTCCGTTCAACGGCCGAAGGCGAAACCGGCCACGCGCACGGCCACTTGGAATACTTGGAGCAAGGTGGCGCGGGCGATCCGGCCACCGGCATGAATATTGGTTCGACCTCGGACAACCTCAAAGCGGCCATCGCTGGCGAGACCCATGAGTACACCGATATGTACCCAGGTATGGCCAAGACGGCTCGTGACGAAGGGTTTGCCGAAATTGCGGATTGGTTTGAGACCTTGGCGAAAGCCGAGCGTTCGCACGCCAATCGCTTCCAAAAAGCCTTAGATACTTTGTAATCGCTTGAAACACTCACCGGCGATCAGCGCCGGTGAGTGTTTTCCAACGTCAAGGACAAGACGATGAGTGATACCCCCAAATCCGTCGTGCGTGAGGGCAGTTTAGAAGCCCCGATTCGCCATCCGATCGCTTGGAAAGATCCCTCTTTTTACGACCCGAAAGCGTTGGAACACGAGCTGGAACGGGTGTTTGATATTTGTCATGGATGTCGCCGCTGCTTTAACCTCTGTGAGTCGTTCCCGACGCTCTTTGACGCCATCGACGACAGCCCCAGCGGGGAACTGGATTCCGTGCCCAAAGCGGTGTATTGGCAAGTGGTCGATCACTGCTATTTGTGTGACATGTGTTACATGACGAAGTGTCCTTATGTGCCACCACACGAATGGAACTTGGACTTTCCGCATCTGATGTTGCGCGCCAAAGCGCAGCGCTTTAAAAACGAAGGCGCTTCGATGCGAGATCGAGTATTGTCCTCCACCGATGCCGTCGGTTCGTTGGCGGGGATTCCGGTGGTCGCGGGTGTGGTCAACGCGGTCAACCATTCAACGCTTGGTCGCAAGGCATTGTCTGCAGTGCTGGGTGTTCACCCCGACGCGGTGGTGCCCAATTATCATTCGGATTCGTTTAAAAAGACGTTTGAAGCTCAGTCGTTATCGACGCCGCAGGTGGCCGGTCCCACGCGCGGCAAAGTGAGTGTGTTTGCCACGTGTTACTGCAACCGGAATGAGCCCGACATCGCGCACGACTTGGTTAGTGTTTTTCGCCACAACGGCATTGAAGTGACGACTGCGGCCACCGAGGTCTGCTGCGGCATGCCTAAGTTGGAATTGGGGGATTTGGATTCGGTTGAAAAACTCATGCAAACCAATATCCCGGCATTGGTCAAATTGATCGACCAGGGATTTGATATTGTTTCGCCGATTCCCTCGTGCGTGCTCATGTTTAAGCAAGAGCTGCCGTTGATGTTTCCGTTGGATGCTCAAGTTCAAAAAGTGGCCAAGCACATGTTTGATCCGTTTGAATACTTGATGCACCGGCATCAAGCGGGCCTATTGAAGACGGAGTTTAAAAAGAGTTTAGGCAAAGTGGCGTATCAGGTGCCGTGTCACTTGCGCGTTCAAAATTTAGGGCTTAAGACACGCGACGTTCTTAAATTGATTCCCGACACCACGCTCGAGGTGATTGAGCGTTGCTCGGGTCACGATGGCACGTATGCGCTGAAAAATGAATTCCACGCGGCGTCCAAGAAGATCGTGAAGCCAGTGGCTTCGCGAGTGGATCAGTCCGCGGCAGTGGTGCATTCCAGTGACTGTCCGATGGCGGGCAATCACATCGGTTCGGCATTGAAAAACCCAAGTCCTCCTCGTCATCCCCTGACGTTATTAAGAGAAGCGTATGGTATTTAATTCATCGGCATCCCGCGGGCCATTATCGGTTAATGATTTGCTGTCTTTGGAGCAATACGCGAAGCAGCGGCCAGCCATTCGCGCCAAAATCATCGAGCATAAAAAGATTCGCAGTGTGGCCTTAGGTCCCAACGCGACGATGTTGTTTGAGGATCGAACGCTCATTCAATATCAAATTCAAGAAATGTTGCGTGCGGAGCGCATTTTCGAAGAGGAAGGTATTGAAGACGAACTCCATGCTTATAATCCTCTGATTCCAGATCAGCACAATCTTAAAGCCACGTTGTTGATTGAGTTTGCCGATCCGAAAGAGCGTCAAGTGGCGCTGATGAGGCTCAAAGGATTTGAGCGCTCGGTGGCAATTAAAGTAAACGGTGTGGCCGTAAAGACGCTGGCGGATGAGGATCTGGAGCGCGAAAATGATACCAAAACGTCCGCGGTGCATTTTTTACGTTTTGAATTCTCAAGCCAGCAGCGGCAAGAGGCACTCAATGGTGGAGTTCTAGAGTTATCGGTCAGTCACCCGCAGTATCAATACAACGTAAAATTGTCCGATGCGACTCGCCTCTCCTTGCTCAATGATTTGACGTAGCGGGCAACGACGTTCGCAACACCCAGTTGGGTACCGCCACCAACCGTCCACTCCAGGCGCGCCAGTCGATCGTCAACGGGTGGACGGGCTGACCGCCATTGATACGCGTTGGGATTGGACGAGATTGGGCGCAAGCCAATAATCGGTCATTTGAGCTTGATTTTAAAACCAGAACGTTATGAAATTGTTCCGATCGAGGATCAAATTGACCGGCCCTTAAGAATAATTAGTCGATTTAAAATTCTTTTTGTTATACTTCGCGCGCCATGAGTCAATATAACGCTGCCAGTATCGAAGTTTTATCGGGTCTTGATCCGGTGCGTCGCCGCCCGGGGATGTATACCGACACGGCTCGTCCAAACCATTTGGTACACGAAGTGGTGGATAACAGCGTTGACGAAGCGTTGGCTGGGCATTGTAAAAATATTGCAGTGTCACTCTATAAAGACGGTTCCATCGAAGTCACGGATGACGGTCGCGGCATGCCCGTCGACATGCACCCAACCGAAAAAATGCCTGGCGTGGAGCTGATTCTCACCAAATTGCACGCGGGTGGTAAATTCTCAGAAGGGTCTTACCAACAATCGGGTGGTTTGCACGGCGTCGGCGTGTCAGTCGTCAACGCCTTATCTAAAAAATTGGTTGTTAAAGTCCGGCGCGACGCGCGCGAATACCAAATGGTGTTCAAAGACGGTCATCGCGACGAAAAGCTCAAAGTCATTGGCGAAAGCGCACCGAAACAAACGGGTACGACGGTACGATTTTGGCCAGATCCGAAATATTTTGATTCCGATAAGGTGTCCGTCTCTCGACTGACTCACGTATTGCGGGCCAAAGCGGTTCTTTGTGCGGGTTTGACGGTCAGTTTGTGGCAAGAAGCCACCAACGAACGGCAGGAATGGCGGTACGCCGGTGGCTTGTCCGGTTATCTGCTGGACAGTCTGGGTGAAAACGCCTGTTTGCCTGAGGAAACCTTCGCCGAATCGCTGCAAAACGGCGCAGATGCCGCTGAATGGGCGTTTGCGTGGGCGGTGGATTCGGATGCGCCGTTGATTAGTGAATCCTACGTCAATTTAATTCCCACCGCAGATGGCGGTACCCACGTGAATGGCTTGCGTTTGGGCGTCACTGATGCGATTCGTGAGTTTTGCGATATTCGAAATCTGACGCCGCGGGGAGTGAAAATAGCTCCCGAAGACGCGTGGGAGCGCCTCAGTTATGTGCTCAGCGTCAAAATGCGTGAGCCCCAATTTGCGGGTCAAACCAAAGAGCGCTTAGCGTCGCGCGATACGGCTCAAATTGTTGCCCATTGGGTGAAAGACAGTTTTGGCGTCTGGTTGTTAAAGCACCCAGAAGCTGGTCAACGCATCGCCTCGTTGGTGATTGAGCGGGCGCAGGCGCGGATTAAGGCGGCGCAGAAAGTGGTGCGCAAGCGCATCGTCGCCGGACCACAGTTGCCAGGCAAATTGGCCGATTGCACCTCGCAAGACCCGAAGCGAACGGAATTGTTTCTGGTGGAAGGTGATTCCGCCGGTGGCAGCGCCAAGCAAGCGCGCGAGCGCGAATTTCAGGCGGTGATGCCACTGCGCGGTAAGATTTTGAACACCTGGGAGGTCGACGGCGCCGGCGTGTTGGCCTCGCAAGAGGTGCATGATATTTCGGTGGCGATTGGGGTTGACCCAGGTTCGCCCCATTTGGATGATTTGCGCTACAACCGCATTTGTATTTTGGCGGACGCAGACTCGGACGGTCAGCACATCGCGACCTTGCTGTGCGCGTTATTTTTAAAGCACTTCAGACCTTTGGTGGAGCATGGCCATGTCTTTGTGGCGTTGCCTCCGTTGTACCGCATTGATGTGGGTCGTCAGGTGTTTTATGCCCTAGACGATCCGGAGCGCGAGAATATTCTCGCCCGTATTAAAACGGAAAACATGAAGGGCAAAGTTGCCGTTACGCGTTTTAAAGGCTTGGGCGAAATGAGCCCCTTGCAGTTGCGTGAGACGACAATGGCGCCTCAATCGCGTCGTTTGTTGCAGCTGACATTGGAAACCAAAGACGGTACCGATCAGTTGATGGACATGCTGCTGGCTAAAAAGCGAGCGAGTGAACGTCGCACCTGGCTTGAGAGCAAGGGCAACCTAGCGGATGTGTTGTTATGAAAACCCCTACGCTCAATTTTGAAGGCATCGAGCGCAAAGCGTTAAAAGATTTTGCTGAAAAGGCGTATTTAGATTATTCGATGTACGTCATTTTGGATCGCGCGTTGCCGCAACTCGCCGATGGCTTAAAACCAGTTCAGCGACGAATTATTTATGCGATGAGTGAGTTGGGGCTTGCGGCGAGTTCGAAACATAAGAAGAGCGCGCGAACCGTAGGTGACGTGATCGGTAAGTTTCACCCCCACGGCGACTCCGCTTGTTACGAAGCGCTCGTGCATATGGCGCAGGATTTTTCCTATCGTTATCCAATCATTGATGGGCAAGGCAACTTTGGTTCGGCGGATGATCCTAAGTCGTTCGCCGCCATGCGTTACACCGAGTCTAAATTACGCCCTTATGCCGAAACGCTTTTGGATGAACTCGATCAAGGCACAACCGATTGGGTTCCCAACTTTGATGGTTCTCTGGATGAACCGGTCTTGTTGCCTGCGCGCCTGCCCAACGTATTGCTTAATGGCGTGACGGGTATTGCGGTCGGTATGGCCACCGACATTCCGCCTCATAATTTGAAAGAGGTGGTCGCTGCGTGCGTGAAACTCTTGGATGAGCCAGAAGCGACCGCTAAAGAAATCTACAAGCTCATTCCCGGGCCAGATTTTCCGACCTACGGAGAAATCGTAACGTCGCGCGCCGAATTGCGAGCGATTTATGATTCGGGTCAAGGGACGTTTAAGGCGCGCGCCGTATACGAGGCGGAGGCGGAGGAGATCGTCATCACCGCTTTGCCGTATCAAGTGTCGGGATCGAAAGTCCAAGAACAAATCGCGGCGCAAATTCGTGCCAAAAAGCTGCCGATGGTTGAAAACTTGCGTGACGAATCCGATCACGATGAACCGGTTCGAATCGTGCTGGAGTTGAAAAACAAAAGCGTTGATGCGGATTTGGTGATGACGCATTTGTTCGCCACGACCGATCTGGAGAAAACGTTTCGAGTGAATTTGAACGTCATTGGCTTAGACGGTCGGCCGATGGTTAAAAATTTACGTGATTTATTGGTGGAGTGGTTGCAATACCGACGCGAAACGGTGCGCAAGCGCTTGCAGTTTAGATTGGGCAAAGTCGAGCGGCGGCTGCACATTTTAGATGGGTTATTGATCGCTTATTTAAATCTGGACGAAGTGATCCGCATCGTTCGCCGTGAGGACGAGCCAAAACCAGTGCTCATTAAGCGATTCAATTTGTCCGACGATCAAGCCGAGGCCATTTTAGAAACCAAATTGCGCCAGTTGGCCAAATTGGAAGAAATGAAGATTCGCGGTGAACAAGAAAAGCTTCAAGAGGAGCGCGACGAACTCAATTCTATTCTGAACAGTGAATCCAAGCTCACCAAGCTCATTCGCAGCGAGTTGCTCGAGGACTCGGAGCGATACGGCGACAAACGACGTACCCGCTTGGTGGAACGTGAGGCGGCGAAGGCGATTGACGAAGCCGAATTGGTTGCGGCTGAGCCGATTACTGTGGTGCTGTCGAAGTTGGGCTTTATTCGCCAAGCGAAAGGCCATGAAATTGATCCGCTGGGATTGGCCTACAAAGCCGGCGATGAACTGCAGAGTTACTGCCGGGGTATGAGTTCCCAGTTGGCCCTGCTGTTGGATTCCACGGGCCGAAGCTATTCCTTGCCCGCGCACACCTTTACATCGGCGCGCAGCTTAGGCGAATCGTTGTCGGGTCGAGTCGACCCACCGGACGGCGCCAGTTTTGTGAGCGTTGTGATGGGTGAGCCCTCGTCCCGAGTGGTGTTGGCGGGGACATCCGGTTATGGATTCGTGACTACCTTTGAGCAATTGGTTGCGCGTAATCGCGCCGGCAAAGCGCTTTTGAACGTTGGTGAAGGGGCGAGCGCCTTGCCGCTGGCGTTGGTTGAAGAAGGCGCGGCCTGGGTGGCGGTGGCGGTCGCGGCAGATGGTCAAGAGGGCCGTCTTTTGGTTTTTGCGCTCAAAGAGTTGCCGGAACTGGCGAAGGGAAAAGGCAATAAGTTGTTTACGCTTGCCTCGGCCAAAAAAGGTAAGACTGCGGCGGAGTCGGTCGTGTCGGTTGCGGTATTGACCGCGAAACAATCGTTGCGTGTTCACTGTGGCGAGCGCTCGATGGAGCTGTCAGCGGCGGAATTAAAAGATTACCGTGGCGAACGTGCCCAGCGCGGTCTCATGTTGCCTAAATCGTACCGAAAAGTTACTCGCATCGAAGCGGTCTCGGCGTAATCATCAAGCCGAAGATAGTCGACGTGGCCGTACGTCCGTTGCGCAGCCCGACGCCACGACGATTAATCGTGGCGACGTTATAAGGCGCGGCGTGCGCTCACGAGCGCACCTGCAATGCTGATCATAAATACAGCAAAGGCGATGGTGTCGCTGATGCCGCGCAGATAAACCCCTACACCGATGATCACCGCAATCCCATTGACCGATGCCAAGCTTAAAGTCACCTTTAAATCGCTCTTCAGCCAGCGCCGCAAAAGGTGATGGATATGCAATTGATCAGCATTGAGTAGCGAGACCCCTAAACACAGTCGGCGATAGATCGACCAAAATAGGTCGGTTAAGGCCACCCAATTCAGCCACAACAACACCACTGGGCTAACCGGATGGTCTCCTTGCGATAGTGTGAGCATGGCAATGCACAGCGACAGACCCAGCACCGTGCTGCCCGAATCTCCCATAAAGCATCGCAGAGAAGGAGGTGTTATTTTGGGGAGGTTAAAGCTTAAAAAACCGACCAGCGCCGAACCCAAATTGAGCGCGGTGGTTGTGGCGAAACTGACGTTCGCGGCCTTCCCAATCGCGATGAGCCCCATACAAGTCGTTAGGCCAACCAAGCTGACTAATCCGTCAATTCCGTCAATCATGTTGTAGGCGTTGATAAGCCCCGTCATCACGACGAGCGAAATGCCGGCGCCTAGCCAAGGAGATAGCGTCAACGTTCCTAGGCCTATCCAGGTGCCCAGCTGATGCAGGTAGAGATTTGTGAACGCCATCATGCCTAAAATGACGCACCAATAAATCAGCAAACGGGTCTTGGGCGCTAAGCAATGCTGGTCGTCAATAAGGCCCATCACAAACGTAATTGTAATGAGCGCGAGGACGCAGCCGGTAAGAGCGGATGGCTCGGGAGCGCTCAGGAAAAAGCTCAACATCAAACCGACGAATATGGCGATGCCGCCTACTTTAGGCACCGCGCCTGCGTGGGTTGAATGCCCGATGGGGACGGAGACCAAATTAAATTTGGCCGCTTGCGGAATGAGCAGGCGAACCAGAACGGCGGTGACGGTGATGACGATCCCGGACGCGCAATACCACGGCAAATCTCCAAATCCGAACAAATTCATGAGTCGTTACCAATCTTTTTGGCTGCTAAAGAAAATTGAGGTGAATGCCGATAGTGATGCATTAAAAGCAAAGGCCTGAGCATCAGGCACGACATCCGACCACGTGTATGTTTTCGTCAACAGGCGAGACTATAAATCATCGCATCCCGAAGTAATGTCAAGAAAAGTTAAGAATGAGATCGTAATCAATAATGATTTGTATAATTCCAGATTGATATCAACGAGTGTCGTCATCTGCGTGTGGGTGAGGATAAGTTCAATGGTGGACTATCGCAAATTCAGAGTGAGCTATGGACAATCTATTAAATTCTGATCCAAAAGTTGAAACGCCGAAAATCGTATGGAGTCCTTCCACTCAAATTCAGCGCAGTCCGGATTTGGTTGCGGTGGAAATGGATGGCGAAACCGTGATGATGAGTATAAATGCGGGTGCGTACTATGGATTTAAGTCAGTTGCTGCACGCATTTGGGAATTAATGGAGAACCCAGTTGCATTTTCTGCGCTCGTGGCAGCGATCGTGTCGCAATACGAGGCGGATGAAGCAACGTGTGCGGCCGATCTCGAGGGTTTTTTGGATACGCTTCATCAGCGAAAAATGATTACGATTTTGGATGGTTCATGAGCGCATCGCAGATGAGACGGTTGAAGCCGAATGGGTGGCAAAAATTGATTCGAAAATGGCGCACCTTTAGACGTATGCCTTGGTTTCAGAAAAAGTGGATGCCCTTCATTTGGATCATTTTGGGCATCAGTAAGATTTTCATTTTCCATTTTCCATTTAAGCGATTGGCGGTGTGGCTTGGCTTCAACGTTGGAGCCGCTGGGTTCGTACCATTGTTAACGCCGAGGCAGCAATGGCAGGCGTTGATGATTGGCAGAGCCATTAGAGCGATCGCGCCTTATACGCCCTGGGAATCCAATTGTTTCCCGCAGGCAATTGCCGCGCGAGTTTTATTGAGCTGGTACGGCGTGCCCTATGCTTTTTTTTTCGGTCTAAATCGAGATCCTAACACCAAAAAGATCATCGCCCACGCGTGGGTCAGCGCGGATCGGATTCGAGTCACGGGTGGCGACAGCTTTCCTAATTTTACGGTCTTGGGTTGCTTTGTGGATCGACGACTCATGGCCTCAATAGGTGCGCCATGACGCAATGGCAATATCTTAAAAAAATTGCTCATGAAGCGCCTGGCTCTCAGGTCGCCATCATTACCTGCCTAATGTTGGTGGGCAGTCTAACGGAAGGGATCGGCTTAATGATGTTGGTGCCGATTCTCAGCTTGCTGGAATCGAATCAGAACGCCAGTCCGAATGGGACCATCACCACCTTGGCCATTAAAAGCTTCGCTTGGCTTGGGATGCCATTTACAACGTATACGGTGTTGCCGTTATTCGTGTTGGCGGTGGTGTTTCGGGGACTCGTCTCGTACTACCGAAGCTTATTTTCCAGTAAATTGCAATATTTTGTCGTTGACCGTCTTCGATTGCGTTGCTTTGACGCGCTGTTGTATACCGATTGGCGCTGGCAGGCGCGTCGTCGGCAGACGGATCACAGTTCCATGCTTTTGGCCAACATCAACCGGTTGGGGGTGTCGCTCAGTCAAATTCTGTCCGTATCCGTATCGCTGGTCACCGCGGTCACATTTATGGTGGCGGCCTTTGTGCTGTCCTGGCAAATGAGTATGTTGGCGATTTCGAGCGGCATCCTTATCGTTGGGTTAATTTATAAAAAGCGACGCGCCAGCATGCTGCTGGGCATTGGAATGAGTCAGTCCAATCGCTCCTTACAGGCTACCGTGTTTGAAGGGCTTGCGAGTATTCGACTGACTAAAATTTTAAACGCGGAACAACGCCACTACGATCGATTTAAAGACGCTGTGGATACGATGCGTCATCAGCAAATTTCAATGCAGCTGATTAGCAGTCAGTCTAATAATTGGATGCAAGCGGGCTCAGCGGTGTTGTTGGTCAGCTACGTTTTATTAGGCATACTTAAATTTCACACCCCAATGACGACGCTGTTGACCTTGGTGGTTATTTTTAGCCGACTGATTCCGATATTAAATTCGCTGAACATGTCCTATCAGCAATGGCTACAGGGATTGCCGGCGATACGGGAGACCTTTGAATTATTGAGTCAATGTGAAATTCATGCGGAGGCGCGTCCGCGGCAGGATGTCAAGCCGATGCGATTTCAACACACCATTGAATTGCGCAATTTAAGCATTCGCTATGAAGGTCGTCCCATACCGGCTTTGGACGATATCCAGTTGACGATTAAGGCGCGCTCCACGACGGCATTGATTGGACCTTCGGGCGCTGGGAAGAGCACGCTTGCTGATGTGCTCATGGGCTTGTTGTGGCCTGATCAGGGCACGGTGCTCATTGACGGACAACCCCTGACGCCCGAGCAAATTCCCGAGTGGAGACGGTCGATTGCCTATGTTCCGCAAGAGACGTTTATGTTTCACGATTCGGTTCGCAACAACCTCTTATGGGCCAAGCCGGATGCGACTGAGCGCGAGCTCTTGGATGTTCTGGATAAAGCCTCGGCCGGCTTTGTATTGGAATTGCCCAGTGGCCTGGACACCATTGTCGGTGATGGCGGAGTTCTGCTTTCAGGCGGTGAAAGGCAACGCTTGGGTTTGGCCAGAGCGCTGCTGCGCGTTCCGAGTTTACTGATCTTAGATGAAGCGACCTCGGCACTGGATCTTGCGAATGAGGTTAAAGTTAGGCGGGCGATTGAGCGTCTCCACGGGGATCTCACCGTGGTCATCATTGGGCATCGGCTGCCGACTTTAGAGCATGCGGACCTGGTCGTGGCGTTAGATCAGGGCCGAATCGATATCCAAGGATCATGGGAACAGGTTCGGCAGGATTCGCGGTACTTTAAGCACCTGCGCTCCTTGGAGCAGTGCGCATGATCGATGAAGACTTGCTGCAGCCGCTTTGGGCGGACTTATTCCAAAATCCCGACAGCGTTGACGGAGCGCGCTTTAAGGTGCGTGATGACGGTTTTTGGCGCAGGCTGATGCGGAAATTGTCTTTCCTTCGAATCGTGCCATTTTGGGGCTTTAACCTCAACCGGTGTGGCGTTGAATTGCCCACCTTTGTGCAAGTTCGCATAAAAGCAGAGATGCGTCGAACCGCGCTGCGGTCCCTAGAGTTGTGGCGAGAGCTGGTGCATTTAGATCGATTGCTAACGAAACTGGAAATCGATGTATTGGTGCTCAAAGGCGGTGCATTAGCGTTTAGCGTTTATCCCAGCCCGAGCTTGCGACCCATGCGCGATTTGGATATCTGGGTGGATTTTGCCCAGCTAAGACCCTTGGTACAAGCGTTACGCGCAGCGGGATACCACATTGCGGATTATCCAGAAAGCCCTGGGGACGCCTCAAGGGGATGCTATGAAGTTGATTGTTACTCTCCGCGGTCGCGCCTGCGCATTGAATTGCACTCTGGTGCGATGCGGCATTTTGGACGAGGCAAAGAATCGGGTGTCGATTTGCAAAGCCGCGTGGTGAGTCGGCGAGTGCCGTTTGATTCAAAACTAAGTCGCGTTTATCAAATGTCACCTGAGGATACGCTGTTACACCTGATCAGCCATGGGGTAATCGATCATCAATTGGATAATGGCCCTGTGCTGTTGTTGGATTTGTGGATGGTGTTAGAAGGCTACACCATAGACTGGGCTAAATTTTGGTCATTGTCTCGCGAGCTAGATAACCAATTAGCGGCCATATTGGCTTTATCTCTTGTTGAGCGTTGCTTAAATCGTAACGATTTGATACCGACGGAGTATCGACATTTCATTCCTACCGAACCACAATTAAATCAAGCGCAATGCTTAATGTTGCGTGATTATCGCAATAGTTCGGATAATGATTTTTGGATAACCTGGGATCACGCGCTCACTTTAAAATCCAAGTTGAAATTCATTTTCCAAAAAATTAGTCGCAGTGCGCCGCGACGCTCGGCCGTCATCTACAACACCAGTTCTGGCAACGTGCGGGGATCCAGTTTTGGGTGGGTACTAAAACGAATCAGGCGGTTGTTTGGTTCGTACAGCAGCGCAACTGCTAAACAAGAAAGACGGTATTTGGACTCGCTCTCGACGTGGCTAAGTGTTTCAAGTCATTCTTTAAATAAGTGATCGTACCTATGCAAGTATCTCAAAATTTTTACAGCGCTTATGGATTAATAATTCAGAGTGACATCGAACTGCCAGAGTTGTGCGACGTCGAACCGCCTGAGAATAAAGAGGACGTCGTTCAAATTGTGGTCGGTCAAATTGATCAGACAAAATTAACCGAGCAGAATCGCAAAGGGCCATATCTGTGGGCGCATGATATGTCGCTGTGGCTGAAGATTCCGAATGTCGCGACTTTTGAAATTCTCGATGGTCGTCACATTGTGATCGAACGAGAGCCTAATGTTGACGACGACAGCATACGCGTTTTTTTATTGGGGTCTGTTTTTGGTGCCCTGCTGTTTCAGTTGCAGTATTTAGTGATGCATGGCAACGCCATTCGGGTCGGAAATCGCGCGCTTATTTGTGTGGGGCGTTCCGGCATTGGCAAGTCCACTTTGGCGGCCGCGTTTATGCAGCGCGGTTATCCGATATTGGCGGATGACGTGGTGCCGATTAATGCATCGGGGGTCGCGTTGCCGGGCTTTCCCAGGATTAAATTGTGGAAACAAGCAGCGAATTTTCTCAATATTGCGACCGCTCCTCTGAAAAAAATTCGACCCGGGATCGAAAAGTTTAACGTCCCGTTGGAGACGAATTTTTGCACCGAACCGTTGCCAGTGCGGTGGATCTATCTGTTGAATTCAGAACGCAAACGGCAAGAGATCGAGATCGACGCCATTAGGGGCATGGGGCGCTTTAAGCCGCTGCGCCGAAACACCTATCGATTACAGTACCTTGAAGGGATGAACCTACAAGCCCAACACTTGAAGTTGGTTGGGAAACTGGCGGGTAAAATTCATCTGGCCCGGTTGGTCAGGCCCGAGGAGCCCTTCTCAGCGCCAGAGTTGGTGGATGCCATATTGACCGATATTGCCAAGCAGGATTGAGCCATGGCCGGGATTTATTGGTTGGCGTCCTATCCCAAGAGCGGCAACACTTGGTTTAGATTGTTTATGGCAAATTTGCTCAACGATGGTCAAGAGCCCATTGATATTAATCGCGTGGGTGAGTACAACAGCACCAGCATTGCAAGTTCGCGCGATTTGATTGACCATGTTTTGGGGTTCGACTCGGCCGATTTGCAAGAGCAAGAAATAGAGGACGTGCGGCCCGTTGTCTACGACTGGGAGTTAAAGAACGATCGGATTGGCTATCATAAAATTCACGATGCGGTGACGTTGACTCGAACCGGTCGGCCGATTATTTCGAAAGAAGCAACATTGGGGTGTTTGTACATCATTCGGAATCCTTTAGATGTAGCGATCTCTGGGGCGAATCACAACAACACGACCATTGATCAGTCCATCTCAAATATGGCGAGGCTGCGGTTCTCGATTGCGAAAAGCCGTGGCGGCCAAACCAACCAAGTGTCGCAACGCTTGTTGTCCTGGTCCAATCATGTGCGCAGCTGGACGGAGCGTCCCGTTGGAAAGTTATTGGTGATTCGGTACGAAGACATGTTGCACAATGGATTAGAAACATTTATTCAAGCCTCGAAATTCTTGGAGTTGCCGTTTGAATCGGAGCGAGTTGCAAAAGCGATAGCCCATTCAAGCTTTACGGAGCTCGCCAAGCAAGAGGAGGAAAAAGGTTTTGTAGAAACTCCCGAAAAAACTCAACGTTTTTTCCGTTCTGGCAAGTCCAACGACTGGCGCGAACGCTTATCAAAAGACCAAGTGCAGCGCGTTATATCGGATCATCAGGAAATCATGCGCCGCTATGGCTATTTGGATGCGCATGGTGAGCCGGTAATTTTTGAATGAGCGGCGCAAAGCTGTGGCAAATTTTTTTACGCGAGTATGTATTCAAGCACACTCCTTCGGGAGTCGTGCGTCTTGCTTATCTTTGGCCATGGTTGCCTAAAGCTTGGGTCTGGCATCGTCGACTGTGGTGGGCCAACACGCGCTCTAGGCCACGGTTGATTTTTTTGTCGATTGAATTGTCTGCTTGGGTGCGCTGGATGATGTACGGCGCCGTGTTGTCTGTCCTAAGACTGATGGGACGAATCAAGCTGGAAACCTTGGTGCGTTTGGAAATGTCGTCGTTGGGCCTCGGATGGCGCTTGTTGTTGGGGTGCTGGCGTTTTGCCGTTCGGCCCACCGAAGCGCTGGCTTTTAATGTTCATCGTAAAAGTCATTTTGATCCATTCGTTGTGCTCGAGTCTGAAACGGGGGGATATCACCGTTGCTGTAATCGCCATCGTCGGCGCTATCGTGAAGTGGAGGCATTATTAAAGGATAAAGATCGACTCGCAGAGACCTTGCGGCAAGCGGGCATTCCGATCGTCGAAATATTGGCACGCCGGAGGAAGGGGGTGGACTGCTCGTTGAACGAGCTTGCCGCCTGGGCTAGGCCAGTGTTTGTCAAAGGTTGTCATTTGAGTGCCGGTACAGGTAGCTTTGCCTATTTGCCTGCAGAGGGCGCCGGCGCTTTGTATACCCACGCGGGAGTTCAATATGAGGTCGTGGAAGAACAACAACGCGTGCTGGATCGATTAAGTCAGATGGACGACACCCTGGTCCAGCCGCTATTGCAGGTTCATCCGTTATTCCTGGATATGTGTCCGCATCCCTATGTGGCGTCGTTGCGAGTGTGCACACGGTGGGTGGGAGGTGAAGTTCGAGTTCTTGCGTTGACCTTGGAGATCCCGGTGGTGGAGGATCAAGTGAAGCAATACCGAATGTTCGCCATTGATCCCGTGAGTCTGAAGATTCAGCAACCCGTTTCACCTGAAAATCCATCAACCAAAGCGCCACAGGTGGATGGTGAATTCGAGAAAATAAAAGGCATTTTTTCCACAAATGTGTCGGATGGCGCAGGCGTTCCTTTCCTGGACGAGATCAAGCGGTTCAGCCAACGAGCGCATCAGGTGTGCGGCGATATTGAGATTGTCGCGTGGGATTGGGTTCCGACATCCACGGGGCCTGTGTGTTTGGAGGGCAACAGTGGCTGGGGGGTGCGATTCTTACAGACTACGCATGGAGCGTTTCTGCGGCCGGAATCAATGTTCTATCCGGGTGCATCGGGTGAGGGTTAGTTTGTTTCTTTGCGCTTGTTGCCTTGCGTACTTTTAATTAAGTGCAAGGCCAGTTGCTCTGAATATTTTACGGTGAATTCTTGGTCACTGGGCGAGAGATCGGACAGCAACAGGGCGAGACGAGTCAGGTTGGGTTCTCTCGGCATCGTATACGTGCCTTGCAGTAAGTCCACCAGATTGAATCGCAAGTGCTGAGCCAAATGGTCTAGCGTGCGTAATGGAGGAAGGTGTTTGCCGCGTTCGAAGCGGCTAATGGTTTCGACGTCAACGTTCATACGTTCGGCCAACTCTGCTTGAGTGAAACCCATTGACTTTCGTCGCTTGGAGATGTTGCTTCCCAGTGTCTCTTTGAGCTTTGTAAATCGATCTAATGAAGACAACGTTGTGACCTGTTGAATATGCACTGTCAAAGTAGTAAAGAATTCGAAACTTTGCCCTCTTTTACGTTTTTTCGTAACAATTATATTTGTCGGTCAGTAATCGATATAATTTGTCGTTTATTGTTAAGTCATTTTGATTATTAAAACCACTGTTATTTTGTAAATACATGATTTGCATTAACATTATTATTGGGTTAGCGTTGATTTGAACCCAATAAAATGTATGTATGGGACTCGTTGTAATGACCCAGTAATTTCCTGCTCAGGTACTATTAACCTTGGAGGAAGTTATGAGTACCGAGTTAGATGATGAGATTAAACGTTGGACGACGAAGCGTAAGTCCGCGTTAGTATTGGAGA
>Ga0164296_1000546_pt1 | contig 43944 bp, 39 predicted proteins | sample GEODES057metaG_FD_113533 | JGI IMG/M metagenome (GOLD analysis project Ga0164296, IMG submission 113533) | Dystrophic lake water microbial communities from Trout Bog Lake, Wisconsin, USA - GEODES057 metaG | ecosystem: Environmental > Aquatic > Freshwater > Lake | place: USA: Trout Bog Lake...
AGTTTTGTAAGCAGATTTTTCATTATTCCTAAATTCTTTGAAATCCTCCTTTTTCTTTTTCTTAACTTTCATTTTATATATATTATAAATATTTTATTTTTAAGTTATTTTTAACGCAAAATATTTAAATATAATTTATTTATAATTATTATATTTATAAATAAATGGAAATACCTAATGAAGCAGAAACGAAATATCAATGTGAAGCGTGTAATTATAAATGTATATATCCAGCACACTGGAAACAACATATAAACTCTGAAAAACATAAAAATAACGGAAAAAGAAAAACGAGAAGTGATAAGATATTAGAACCAAAATGTAAGCATTGTGAATATACAACAAAAAATCTAACTTGTATGAAAGTTCATTGTCTAACGCAACATTCAAGTAAAGAAGAAAGAAAAAAAGAATTTAAATATTTTTGTGATAAGTGTGATTTTGGAACATACGCAGAAATATTATTTACACGACATTGCGAAACAAAGAAACATAATGAATAATTTATTCTTTATACCCACACTTTACACATTCTATATATGTTTTATATACACACCGACAAGGTTCTGTAAATGATGTAGTTCCTCTACATTCCCTACATTCTCCGATACATACTTCGGTTTTATTTATATTTCCATTACAATCATTTTCACGATGAACATTATTGTATATTTTTTGAATACCATATTTCATTCCTTCAAATTCTACAAAATCAACCCATTTTTCCAGTTTATTTATTTTACATATAATATCATTTACTTTTACATTATGCGAAAGTATTTCATTTTTAAGTTTTTCGGTTTCTTGAATGTATAACTCAATATTTATATCATCAAGTTCAGTAAATAGTATATATGAATAACTATATAATGATGTTTCGTGTTTAATGTAAAAGTTTTCATATCCAAATTGAATATGCTTTTTCCCTCCAATTTTTATTTTTCTACTTGTTTTATAATTTATTCCTATCTTCCATTTTTCATAATTTTCAATTGAGTTTGTGATTTCTTTATATTTTTCAAAATCTTCTTTAGTGTATCTATCTTTATATAATCGTTTATCCTTTAATGTTGGATATTTGCGTAAAATATTATCTTCCATATTTTAGTTATTTGTTTATATAATAAACACTTTATATTATAAATCAATTTTTTATAAATATCAAATTATTATATATGCCTACACATAAAAGTAATGATTATAAATTAACAGCAGTTCAATATTATTTAGTGGAAGATAAAACACAAGAAGATGTTTGTAAAATATTCAAATGTTCTCCAAGAAGTTTAATGCGTTGGGTTGAAAGATACAAAAAAGATGGAAATGTTGATATTCATTATAGAAAACCAGTTGCTTATAAAGTGAAAAAGGAATATGTTGATTTTTTACTGGATGAAATTAATAAAAATAAAACAATTACATTACAAGAATTACACCAAAAACTAAAAGATAAATATAAAACTGCGGACATAAGCACTATGCAACTTTTTAGAGTTGTGCGTGATAATAATATTACTTTGAAACTTACAAGAATTAGACACGAACCAACCAAACGATTTGGAAAAGATATTGATATAAACTCCAAAATAAAAGAATTTTATGATGAAGTGAAAAAATACAAAATACAAGATATTATTTGTATTGACGAAACCTCAATAAAATCATTACAAAAACGAAACCATTGTTATAGTAATAAAGGTAAGAGATGTGTAATAAAAACACAATCCCAAGAAGTATTCAAGAAATATACTGGTGTATTTGCTATTTCTGTAAATGGTGTAATACATTGGGATTTATATGAAAAAGGTGGAATAAATACAGATAGGTTAATTGATTTTTTAGAGCATAATATTACAAGTAAATTAATAAATAAATTAATTATTTTAGATAATGCTTCCGCACATAGAAACGAAAGAATAAAAGCATTAGTGAATAAACATAATAATATTTTATATGCCGTTCCATATCAACATTTTACAAATTCCATAGAAAACTATTTTAGTGTGTTGAAATCAAGATTACAAAAATTAGAAGGATTAAAATATGAGAATTTGAAAGAAAATATCCAAAAAGTAATAAGTTAAATACCGAAAGAAAAATATGAAAATATATTTAAGGGTGCTTACGAACGACCAGAAAAATATGTTCCAAAGAATAAAACAAGAAAAGTAAAGAAGAATTACAAATAATTTTTATATAATTTGCTCTATATAAAAATCGGCGTTTGAAATGTTAAAAGGTGTAATAAAATTAATATATATATATATTATAGAAATTCAATTCATAATACATAATTATCTATAGTATGTAGACTTAACATTACATCTATCTATTCTTGTAGTGTAGTAAAATTATTATTTTCCGTCCAGTAAGAGTGATGTGTTGCTGTCATCTTTTTAATTAATGTATCTTTAAAATAATCAAAAGTATTACTTGGTAATTCTAATAGAGGGCATGCATGTCTATCCATACCTACGTGAACATATCCATCAAAATGACAACATAATTCTTTCAAAGGAATATATATCACTTGTGATAATTTATTATTTAAAATATCAGGAATATCATTTAATAGTTCACCAATTGCTAAAGTATCCATGATAAGATGTTCTCTTTTCCAAATGTATTTAACAAATATATCATATAAAAATTGTGAATTAAAAATTTGCGTTCCATCAATTGTTGTTATATTTATTTTAATATAGTTCTATACAATTCATAAAATTTTTCTAAGAAAAATGAATTATCTCCCAAGTGAAGTTCCGTATCCGATAATTCATGTATTAATACATTAATACATGTATCCGATAATTCATGTATTAATGTGCCATCTGGTCTTGTATAAAAAGAATATGGATTAAAATAAATATAATTATTAACAATTGATAATTGTTGTAATAATTTATTTAGTTTATTAGTATATCTAACTCTATCTTGATCGTTTCCTACAAATGGAAACTCATGAAATATTGGTCCTTTTATTTTTTCAAAATCAGTTTGTTTAGTTGGTGGTATAATTCCAACTATTATTATTTTTATATCTAAATCTATTGTATTATTTTTTATTGTTTCTAAATAATTATTAACTAATTCGTAAATTATATCATCTTCATTCCTTCCTAAATTAATTTGTCTTTGTATATGACATCTACAATCAACCTCACCATATGTTAAAATAATTATATCATCTTTTTTAATATCATCTTTATGAAAATTTATAATAATATTATCTCTACCAATACGAAACATTGTTATAGAATGCTGACTTAAGATATTATGATTTATTTCTAAATTTTTAAAACTTTTACTTGCATGACTATCGCCATAAATATAAATCATCTATATAGATTTAATAATTATTTTATTTATTAGTTGGGATTTAATATAAATAATATATTATTTATATATATTATGTGTTCTTTAGAAAATAGTCATTATTCAAGATTACTAGAAACATATCAACGAAAAGAAAATTCTGTTTTTGATGAATATAGGTCTGGTTATAAAAAAACATTAAACATAAGTGATTATGCTAAGAATGACTCATATTGGTCATTAGAAAAATTCGAAGATTATTATTATTTTTTTGAAAAATGTTGCAAAGAAAAAAAAATAACAATAATTAATCCGTCCACAAATAGAAGTATTTCTACAGATATTTATTTTATTACAGCAGAAGGTAATTATTATGGATTTCCAAACCTTATATGTAATTATTGTTTTATGGAAGAAAATATAATATTAGGAATATCATTAGGAACAGGAGAATTAGGAATGTTTTGTGGTTTTATATATTTGATTGATTATAATATAAAAAAAATAAATAGATATTCACATTGTGAATATCGACAATATTATAGTGAAGAGTATACTGATTCATTATTTAAGACGAAAGAAAAAATTAAAAATATGAATATTGATAATATTCCAATAAAAATTAAAACAATACATGGATGCTATATAAACACATCATCACATAATTATTTTAACGATTTTACTGGAGTGTATATAATGAATAGAATGGGATTTAAAAATATTATTGATGAAGTTGTAATTGGACCCAATGATTCTCTAAATATAGAAAATATTTTAAAAGAAAATCATAATAATATTAATATAATTAATGTAGATAATGTATTTGATTATAATAATTTAATTGGGAGAGGAGTATTTTTTAGATATAATCATTTCTATATAACAAATAATTGTGCATTGTATTTTAAAGAATGTTTAGAAAAAAATTTTACATTACCATCAAATACAATAGAAGATATAGAAAATATAAAAAATAATTATGGGCCAATATTTACTTTTCATTTAAGAGTTGGAAGTCATGGATTAGTTTCGTGTGATACTATTATTAGTGAAACTATTAATAACTTGATAGAAATATATCCTAATGCGTTTTTTATTTTTGATGGTTGGCATAGTTTTTCAAAATTAGAAAATAAAAATCATAGACATAGCGCTTGGAACAATGATACATATGATTCTTTAGCAACTGAATATAATAGTACTGTAAATTTGATAATAACTAAATTAAATACAAATAATTATCGGTCAATTATTGGATGTAATATATATAATAGTATAAAATATTCTGAAATTGTAAATTTTGGAATTAATTTTAATACAACTGCTAATATAATGAATTGGACATTAAAAATACCAGGAATAACGTTTGGTAGAACATATATTGATCATTTAAAAGGACTTGATCATGCAATTGCGGAAGATTTTCCAAAGATGGAATATTTCACTGACGGAATTACATTTTTTAAAGATAATGGAACTGTTAAATTTTCAATTGAATCTTCAACTATACTTAATAAAGTAATTCAAAATTTTATTATTTAATCATTTAATAAAATATTTGTTATAATTTATTAAAGGATTTATTATTTAAAGGTTAATATACAGTATACATAAATATACATTATTATGAATATTTATAGAAATAATTGTGCTATTTGTTCGAATAAATTAAAACATATATATCTTTTAGAAGAAGTTCCAATACAATTATCATGTACAATTACTAATACCGATTATCAATATTCAAATATGTCATTTTCACAATGTATTGGTTGCAATACTATACAACTTGATAATTTAATACAATTAAATATATTATATTCTAACTCACATAATTATGTTTCTGTTGGAGAAGTATGGAAAGGGTATTTTCAATTATTTAATGATAATCTTGATACATTAACAAGTAATAAAAATATTTTAGAAATTGGATGTCCATCTGGAAAATTAGCATTATCTCATGATAATTATAAAAAATGGTATATTGTAGAACCAAATCAAAATAAATCGATTGTTTTTAATGAAAAAATTATATTCATAGAAACATTTTTTGATGAGAATTTTACTATAAATGATACCGTGGATATTATAGTAAATTCGCATTTATTTGAGCATCTTTATGAACCGAATATTTTTCTTAAAAAATGTTATGATATTTTATCCGATGATGGTGAAATGTATTTTGGATTACCAAATATGGAATATATTGCAGAACAAAATCTAAGTTTATTTTTAGGAATTTTCTTCGAACATAGTATATTTTTAAATAAAGATAATATCATATATTTATTAATAAAAAATGGGTTCGAAATAAAAAATATTATAGATTATCAAACTCATAGTATATTATTCCATGTTAAAAAGGTAAAAAATAAAATAAATCCAGAAGTTAAAATAATTACTAATTACTATGATAATTTTATTAATTGTATAAATGAATTTAAATTATACATTAATAATTATAATACTATTATTGAAAATACAAATAAACCAGTTTATATATTTGGTGCTTCATATAATACGCAATTATTATTAACTATGAATATAAATAAGAATAAAATTATCGGAATATTAGATAATTGTCAAAATAAACATGATAAATATCTATACGGATATAATTTAAGAATATATAGTCCTGAAATTATAAAAGAGGTTGATTGTATAGTGATAGTAAAAGCAGGATATTATTCAAATGAAATAAAAGAGCAACTTAAAATAATAAATTCAAATGTTGAAATTGTATAATTAGTTAGATTATATATATATATAAAGTGATTCGTTTATACATAAATATATTATGCGACCTTGTTTTTGCTGTAATCAGTACTCAAAAAATTCAGTTTTAAATTTAGATTTACAAATTATAAATGATATTCCACTTACTAATAAAATAGATGTATATTTTTGTGATAAATGTAATTTTTATTTTTCTGTTTCAAACAGTAAACAAGAAGATTATAACTTATATTATTCTATATTTAATAATTATAAGAATTATAATAACTGTTTTGATAAAGATGAACGATGTTTTAATTTTTTAAACGATTTTTTTATAAAAACAAATATTACAAATATTATTGATTATGGCAGTGGAAATGGTGATTTATCTAAATTACTTTCTACTAATTATAGTATTGAACAATATGATATTGGCATGGAAAAAAATACAAATAAATATGATTGTCTAATATTATCTCATGTTTTGGAACATATTTATGATTTAAATAAATTTATAGAAACGATATCATCAAATATAAAAGAAGATGGTTATTTATATATTGAAATACCAAATGCCGAATTTTATAGTTATTTTAATGATTTATGTCCTTTACAAGAAATAAATTTGGAACATATAAATTATTTCTCTAAATACGCATTAAATAAATTATTGTTAAACAATGGGTTTATATGTATATCTTTGTTAGATGATTTTTTTTTATTAAATAATTCCAAATATTATATAATAAGAGGTATTTTCAAAAAGAAAAGTATAAATAAATCATTTTTAGAATATATAGAAAATGGTAAAACTATGATTGATAATTATAATTTCAAAAATTTATCCACTTATCCAAAAATATATGTTTATGGGTGTGGACAATTTCTTTTTAAAATAATAAATAAAATATGTGAATTTACCACAATTATAAATATTGTTGATGATAATGAATGTTATAGAGAAAAAAATATAGATAATATAAATATTATTGATTATAATATGTTAATTAATCAATTACTACCAAATGATGTTATTATTATAACTTCATTAGTATATTCTAAGAAAATTAAAGAAAAACTAAAAACAATAAATAAAAATATAACTATGTTGGATATATCCGAATTATAATTATACTATTTTCACAATCATTTCTCTCTCAAATTCTTCTCTATCTAAAAATGGATCCATATCTTCAAATGGTCGATTCGAAAATGTTCCATCACTATTATTTACAGCGTTCAATCTAGGATATCTTACTTGAATACAACAAAATACTTCTAATATAATAGGACCACTATTATATTCTAAAAATTCATTAATTTTTTCATCTACTTCATCATTTTTATTTATAGAAATATACTTTATTCCATATGCAAATGCTATTTTTTCTGTGTCTGGAAATGAAATACCGGTTTCTTTATTTACACCATATTTACTTATAAAAAAATTATTTTGTGTAATAACATTAGCACCATATCCCCCATTATTAAAAAGAAATATTTTTATTGGTAATTTATTATGAAGAATCGTTTGTAGTTCCTGTATATTCAATTGAAATGACCCATCGCCTAAAATCGTAACGACCATTTTTTTTGGTTCTGCTATTTGTGCTCCAATTGAAGCAGTAATCTCGAATCCCATATCTCCCTGACTACTATGTAAAAACTTATCACCTTTCTTAATATTAATCATATGCCATACATTTGTAACAATCGAACCCGACGATGCAATTGTTATTTTATTTTCTGGTGCTAAATTATAAAATGATTTCAAAACATGATAAGGATTCACTTTATCTTCAATAAATGGTGGTAACTCAAAAATCCATTTATTCTTCCAATGATTACATTTTTCAATCCATTCTGAATAATCATTCTTTTGGAAATTTGCATTATCAAAAAAATCATTAACATCCATATTAATTTTTAATTCATATTTCAAATTTTCTTTTTGTAATTCATTTTCATCATTATCAATATAAACGACTTTTGCCTCCCTTGCAAATAAATCGCTTCTATAACCAATAATTCCTTGTGCCATTCGACATCCAAGAGATATTAATAAATCGCAATTCTGTAGAGTAAAATTTCCATGTCTATCACCAATTAAACCAATCTTACCAGAATATAATGGATTCGATGTTTCAATTACATCCGTTGATAATATTGTAATAACAACAGGTAATTGATATTTTTTTATAAATTCATTAAATTTTTCACCAGCATTACCTAATTTAATACCATTTCCTGCTATTATCAATGGTCGTTTACTCGTTTTCAATAATTCATTTAAATTATCTAATAAAGAAAAATCGGTTGACTTGAAAGAAGATATTCTTTCATCCATTAAATAATCATTTTCATTAATATCAATCAACATACTTTGTATATCTATTGGAATAGATAACCAAACTGGACCTAATCGTCCATTCGATAAATTATAATATGATTCTTTTAAAATAGGAATCAATTCATTAATATCTAAAATCTCGGCAGCATATTTTGTAATTGGTTTTACCATAGATATAATATCGCAATCGGCACCTGCATAATGACGTAATTTCATTTTTTCTGTATTTATTTTTCGAATGGATTCAGTATGTTTTACTTGACCAGAAATAAATAATACCGGTAAACTATCTTGATGTGCGATTAAACAAGGTGTTATCGCGTTTGTTGCAGCGCATCCTGCTGTAGTACAAACAATTACGGGTTTAGCATTAGATTTAGAATAACCAACCGCAGAATAACCACACGCTTGTTCATGATGATTATAATAATTTGTATAATTAGGATGATTACCAAATGAATCACTTAAATGCATTGAAAATCCACCTGTAATTGAGAATGTAGTATCTATACCTCTTTTACTGAAAAAATCTACAATAAAATCACTAACTTTCATAATATAATTAACATATAATTTGTATTTAAATATATTTATTCGAAGTAAATATATTTTTGTAAATGAATTTATTCTACAATACAATAATTAATATGACTGTTTAATAATTGTTTGAATTGATATTTAGTTCCTAGTTCCTCTAACATTGCGACTGTCTCTCCAGGAAAAGATTTATAATTTAACTCATCAAACGCAATAATCGATCCTTTTGCCATTCTTGGTAAGAATTCTTTTAATGCTACTTTGGTAGGTTCATAAATATCCATATCCAAATATAATAACGAAACCAATACATGTTTATTTTCTTTCAAAAATATTGGAACAGTATCACATACATTTCCTTTAATTAATTCGACATTGGTTGGTATATAATAGTAATTATTATGAATATTAATAATATTTGATAATCTATCATAACTAGCATTTGCGAAATCACCTTTTTGCCATATAACATCTTTAATATCATTCTCATGCACACTTGGAAATCCTTCAAATGTATCAAATCCATAAAATTCTCTATATCTATATGTAGGTTGTAAAACATTATGACAATGTATTAACGACATTAATCCATTTCCAGAACATACCCCTAATTCAATTACAGCACCTGGTATATCTTGTATTAATTTCATCAATTCATATCGAGCTAAAAATCGTTGGATTGCATTTATAGGTGTATGTAAAGCAAAATCACTTACATGTTTATTGTCGAATGAATTTAATGAATCAACATATGTAGATGCTTTATTAGTAGTAGTTCTGCATATAAATGCTGGTAAGTTATTACTGGCGTTTTCTAATGCAATCACTGATTGGTCACTCATTTTATAACTAATCTAAAATAAAGTGTTTATATTAGTTAATCTTAAATTCTTTTTTCAAATATTCGTCATAATAAAACATTTCTTTATTTATTTTTTTTAAATTTTCAAAAAACTCATAAATCTTGCGAATATCCGTTGTCTCATATTTTTCAATTATATCGATCGCATAAGAAACATGACACCCAAAATATGCCGATAAAACATATACAATATTATAACATAAATTATTTGTACATTCTTTATAATTCATTAAGTATCTATCTCCAAATTCAACCACATTTATAAAATCATAATGCTTTCCATTATTTTTATTCAAATCCATTAAAATTAATTCCGTCTTTGCATTACCCGAACCACGTCCAAATCCCAATATACATCCATCAATCATATCAACACCATAATTTAATGAATGAATTGCTTTACTAGTTCCATTTCCCATATTATCGTGTGCATGAAATCCAATTTGTATATTTGTCTGAAATATATCCTTTAATAAATATTTAACATATGGAATCAATTCCTCTATATCTTTTAAATTGGTTGAACCATAAGTATCCGCCATTGTAAAATATGATATTTTTGTCTTAGATAAAATATCACATAGCTCATATAACTGATTACGACTTATTTTATCAATTCTGCCAATATTGAAGGATATTTCATAACCTAATTCAATTAATTGTTCGATTTGTTTAACTCCATCTAATAATTGTTTCATATCTAATATATTATCATCTCCATTTTTTGCACCATGATACGCCATTAAAATACGTACCATACTTATTTTAGATTGCTCTTTTGGAACAAAATCATTGATATCAAATGCATTAATCGTTACCATAACCGCTAATTTACAACCATCTATATCACCGATTACTTTATTCAAATATTCTTCATAACAAAAAAAAGTATTTCCATATTTTTTCTTTAAATCGGGTGTATTAAAATTTCTAAAACCTATTTCAATATAATCAATATTTGAATTTGTACATGCAACATAACAATTTCTAACTTGTTCATCTGTAAATTGCCAATTATTTACATATCCTCCATCGCGAATTGTACAATCTAAAATTTTATAATTCATTAATGTATGAATATTAATTGTCTGTCAATAATTTTATATTATTTTATTCTAATAATTCATAAAATGAATTAATTACAAGTTGAATATCATAATTTTTATATATAAATTCATAATAATAATAATCGGGACTATTAATAAAACAAATAGTTATTTCTTTTACTTGTGTAATTGAATGTATTCCTGTAATACTATCTTCAAAACCAATTTTTTGTGTATTAGGAAAATCATCAATTATTTTTAAATAACACTCTGGATGAGGTTTGCGATTTATAAACATTTCTCTATAATAATTTTTAGAAGACTTTTGTAATATTGGAAATAAATTACAAAAAAAATCAATTTGTTCTTTAGGGCTATTAGAAACAATTACAAATTTTTTTTTTTTATTTAATATATATTCTAATATTTCATACGCACCATCTATCATTTTAATTTTATCACGATTTTCAATAATATAATTTATATAAAATTTATTTTTCTTTTCAATTAATTCATCGTAATTTTTTAAATTTAATTCATTAATTAAGAAAAATTTAATACTATCATTTTTATTAGAATGAAATTTTGAAATATAAAAATTATAATCAAAATTAATATTTAAAATAGTTTTCCAAGAAATATAATGAATATATTCTGTTTTTATTAATGTATCATCTAAATCAAAGATAAATAAATCATAATTATTTATCCACATTAAATAATTATGCATCTAATTATTATATAGTTTTTTTACAAGAATAACTATTGTAAAAAATATTTCATTCATGAACTTTGAAATGGACCACCCTAGGATATTCCCCGAATGTATATTCTACTTGACCTATACGCCAGTTCCTCTGGAACAATTCAAATTCTCCCGTCTGTTCATCTTGCGATATTTCACGTGTTTGCCACCTTAACAGTTGTAAATTATTTATTTCAGGGACCAATTCTCTGTCATAAAGAGTCATTGCGTCCCTAATTATCTCTGGGTTCTCCGTATTTCTATATTCCTGAATCAATTCTCTTATTTTGTCCTGAATACCTAATATCTTCGAATTCTTTTGTTGGACCTTTTCGTCGATTTCTTGACTGAAATATAATTCTTCATATTCCTTTTTAAGATTTGTCATATGGACGGTTTGAAATGTATAAAATTCTAATTTGTCTTTGAATAAATATACGCCTTCCCTTTCTGAAATGAACCGGTAGAGAACATTCAATTTGTCCACGATAATATTTTGTTTTGTTAATTCGATAGAATCTCTGTATTCGTTCAACATATTCGATACAGCACTATATTCGCCACCAAAAAGTTCTATATGAAAAGCACAAGGGTGGCTTGAATCTCCGCACCTAGCCGTAAACGTTCTCGCTTCTGTCTTAAAAACAGAACCTACTGGTCTCTCGCAATATAAACATTTCGGCTTCAAAAGTGCCATTTTCATTTTGGCCTCTTTCTTCGTTTTCGATTTTTTAAAAATGTCGCGCTTTATTTTGTGGACACGCTCTTCATATAACTGTTTCAATTCATAAAATGTATGAAGGCATTCTATATAATTCGCTTTTTTTGAAATATTCTCGTGGTCTATACCCTCTTTATCAGTTCTCCTGATTTCTGTAACAACATCGGAATCGGACTCGAATTCTTGTAATGTATCTGGAACAGATTCGATTACCAAAAGCGGATTATTTCCACATTTTAAAATCCTAAGATTGTCGATACCATCTAATTTGAGGGTCTTCATACGATTGTTCTCACATCGCAAGATTTCTAAATCTCTAGGGAGGTCAGCCAAAGCATGTATCTGGTTGTCAGAAAGATTCAATTCTTTTAAACCTTGTGGCAATCCTTCGGCACTCCTAATAGCATTATGTCTTAAATCCAAATCTATTAAGGATTCGGGTAATTGATGGATTTCCATCAAATAATTCGAAGCACATACCAACTTCGTGACACCCTTTGGGACCCCCTTTAAAGACGTAATATTTCCAGCAGCCAACCATATGGTAGTTATTCCTGTAAAATTACATTTCTCTAACACGGATAAATCAAGGTCACCTGAAAGAGGCGTTCGAATATCAATGACGGTTTCTGTAGGGGCTAGATGCTCTAATATATCAAGAAATTCTGCTTGGGCTGTATTATTTTCTTCTAAAATCTGTCGCCTTTGTTCTTCTAGGAAACTCATATTAAAATATCAATACATTTTTTATTTATTTGTGTATCACAATCAATATATAGCTCTAGGGTCGGTCGTAGGCAGTCCAGTAATAGATGCGCGGCTAGCTATACTCGCCTGATGTTCTTTATAAAACCGGATTTTCGACAAAATATATTCTTGCTCTTTCAACTGTTTTTGATAGTTCTGTTCGGGTGATAATTTGCTTTTATGACAATTATAGAGTATTAAACATACTATAAAGACAAACATGACAAAAACTCCAATATTAAGAGCATATAAATAAATATTCACGCGATTTGAATGGCATGAATTCAAAATATTCGACATATAATAAACTGCTCCGGTTTCAATCAATCGTGGTGCTTCTACAATCGACTTGTCCATATATTTCTTTATGACAAATTCGGGAGTTTATTTAAACCCTTGCACTTTGTAGTAGAATTAAAATGGCGATTTGCATTACATTTTTAATTCTACTACAAAGTGCAAGGATCAAATATCATTAACGATTTCACTTTGTAGTAAATGGCGCCCTTATGCTTCGCTAAAGGGCGTCTTATTTCAAATCTTCACTGGTATAAACTATAATATAGATAAAACAACAGTATAAGAAAAAATCGCTAAAATAATCGCTATAACCCAAACAGGAAAAATCGTTTTATCTCTATATCCTAGACCAAAAGGTCTAAATCCTCCTGCTTCGTTATATGCAAATCCGGGTTTCCATAAATGAAAAAGCGTAAATAGGATCAAAAACAAAACGATTGAAGCTACTAATTTCTGTCTACGAATGGACATTTTTTATATTATTGTCATATAAAAAATGTGTAATGGAATACTGAAAAAGTAATTCAAAAGAATTCAAAAGGTTGTCATGAAGATATATCTATTATTCATCACCGAATCCATCATCTGATTCATCATCCGAATAGAACTGTCCGTCAAAGAAATTCGCCTTCAATGACGTGAGTCCAGCCATCATGTTCTCTTCATCGGCATGCTCTTCCATTTCATCTGGCATCTGGTTAATATCCAACATTTCTCGCAGGGGTTCTTCGCCTTCATCTGCTCCGCTATCACCATGGATTTCCACGAAATCGGCCTGGCGAATACCGTGTTTTTGAATATCGAGTGCTTCTTCGGCCATCTGTTCATTGACCTCACGGGTGCTTGTATTCTTGTCATATTCAAAGATACCCCTCTGTGTTCCCACATTCCATTCATCCAATTTAAGTTTCTTCTTCTGGTCTTCGACACGGCGTTCATCTTCGCTCATTTGTTTAAAGCGGTCGATGATTCTGTTCTTTTCTTTCTCCTTTCTTTTCCTAATCGCCGCCGAAATATTCTCATAAGAAATATCGATTTCCGCTTTATTCTTGCGGGTGATATTGATAAACGCTAGAAGCATCTTAGCAACCCTCGTTTTCAATTCTTCCCTATTCCCCGCTTGGATTTGAATCTCAGTCATATCTCCATAAACTTGTTGATATTCTTCGGCTAATTCCGGATATTCAGAAGAAAACTGTGTATCTTCATCATTCGATTCCCTAATGGCCTCACGATTTACCTTCTTCTGTTCGACACTATCCATTCGAATAAGATCTATCTGGTCCGTTGCAATGATATATTCATGTAGGACAGACAAGAAAACATATTCCAATAATAATTCAATGGTCTCTCTGTCAAAAAAAGAAAAATAATCATGAGAACCGACCCGAATTGATTCGTGAATAGGCAGGTTCTCAAAGAAGAGCCTCAAATCCACAAATTTGGTTTGTACTTCTAATAATAATCTGGTCAATACAACATCTTCGCGAAATTCGCCCAAAGGTTGGTAATAAGCCGAGATACTATTATAGATACGAATAGAGTCTACTTGAGCAAGACCCCAATAAGGATGAACTCGAGATACATTCGTAACATTGGTTATTAATATATTAGGAAAAACACTCGTCATTTCATATACTGCATTTTTGATGAAATTGGCAATTTTATACAAATCGGACCCTCCGTTTATAGAAGACGCCCAAGATGTCACAAAGGTGCCAATAAACTCCGACAATTTATCGAAATCGCGTTTGCCAGTTTTCCCATATTTCTTCAAAAAATCCAAAACAGCCGGTTTAAATTGGTCACGAATAATATCTGCCAATCCGTTTTTAAGAGTTCGCATAGCAGCAATCTTCTGTTTCTCCGGCTCGGGCAATTTGTCATTCTCTTCCCCATCCAAAAGAGTTATCAATTTCGTCTTGTCGTATTTCGTGAGAACCCTATAAATGTTCTCTCGCAAATCCTTATCGATAACAGGAGAAGTATACTCATCAAAATGAAGCATTAAATCCTTCAAGACCTCTGACCGATTATATACAGGCGGTTGCTCTAATTCAACGATGTTCTCTTTACTAACGATTTGTAGTAATTCTGTGAATTGGGCCAAAGAGAACCTCTTATCATGGCGTTTCAAGAAATCTATTTTCTCTTCTAGAGAACCCTTCGGATTATATCCTACAGGAATATCTGTCAAAAAGGCGTGAAATTTCGAGGGAACTCCTGCGCCTTTATCCAACTGACAATAATGAATGAAAGCTGAATATATATTGGCCTCCGTCATATGTCCCGAAATAGGAGGATATTTCAAAGTTCTGTCGCGAGGGTCAAAAAGAATCGCTGGCTTAGATAATTCAGTAGTCATTTTCACGAAAATCGACAGAGATTTTATAGCTTTGACGATGCGCAAAACATCATGGTTCTCCTCATTGAAATAGAGAATCGGCACTCGCTCTTTCTCATTACAACAAACATTCTGTAAATAAGGCGTTCCACTTGAAGCGCCGACCAATAATAACTCTTTGTCTTTGACTATCTTCTGAATATCCGTAATAAGTGAGAACCCCAATTGCCCGATTTTCGAACGCAACGCAAGCAAATCCTTGTGTTGTCCTTTTTGACCCTTCCGCATGGCCGATAATAATCCGTCTTTAAAATCGGGGCTAACCGAATCTGTCGTAACCGAAATAGGAACCAACGGAGGCAAGAAATGAAGCCATTTGTCAATAGAATGTTCGTCCGGAATTTCATCGGCATCATTAGCAATCATGTATTCGCGTTTCTTTAAATAGCGAACATCTATTTCGGCATTCTTTAAAGCAACCGTTAATATTTTTTTGAGTTGTTCTTGGATCATTGCTGTAGTCAATTTGCTAATAGTATTCCATGGTTCTATCTTCTTTTCCATCTTAGAGAGAACACACGCCATATAATGAATACCTGTCAAGTCTTCTTCACCAGATAGCGGGTATCCCTTAAAAGATTTCACACAACCAGGCATAGATTTACTCGTTTGGAACGAAGGAGTTTCCGTCTGAATGGTCATGAAGAGAACTGTAGCCGTTATAAGAATGGTCAATTGTTGGCTACGCGTTTTATAGGGGGGTAATTTGATTCCCTTGTTCTCTTCTGCCTTTTTGGCCTCCCGATTATATTTCTCTTCAGTATCGATGAGTTTGTCACAAAGGGCCGATATAATACGGACGCAGAAATCACGTATTTCGGCGAAAGGGTGGCCTATCTGAACAGCCAGTCCGCCTAGTAAATTACAAATCATCTGTGCCCGTTCGCCTTCGCAGACTTGTTTTTCGTCTTTATTAGAATACATATCCAAAATATTCTCGACGGCCTTATCTACTTCCCCCTTTTGAATAAACGCATGAGTAGTTACTTTGAATCCAGCATCATCGAATCCATCTTCTTCGGCAAAATCGATGGCCCTAACAGCAAACCCACTAAATTTATCCACGATGGCATCGCCAGAATCACTCATGAGCCCATGTGTATGACAAATTTCTTCCAATTTCAATTGGTAATCGCCACCCTGAACGAAAGTCGCTGCTAGTTCATAAAGGAATGCTGGCAACAATTTAGTATTGGTGGCCTTACAATATTTCCATCCAACGTCTTCCGCCAAAAGATCCATAGGTTCTCTACAGTAGGTGTCATAAAGGCGTAATATATGATGCTGCTTCCTGACAAAATCTGATTGACCTAAGATACGGTCGCGTAGCTCCAAATGAGGCGAAATAACAGCATCTACATATTTCGTGGCTTCTAGCCCGATTTGATAGGCGACATTATTAGAGCGTTCTTTCTGGACACTCTGGATACGTATCCAGCTCTGTAAATATTTCAAATGGTCGACCAGTTTATTCTGAATAACCGATTGCATATCCTCGGTGGCCAATTCGAATCTCTGGTTGAACTCACCTTCGATTTTCCGCCTATTAATGGCTTCTAACCGTTTATCGGCCTCTTCAGTAGACAAGCATTTATCAACAAAGGGGTCGACGGCTGTTGACACACATTCTTTTTTGACATTACAGAATAAATCCGTTGTATCAAGGAATGCTTCGTCGTCTAATTCGCGTTCATGAATCCATACTTGACCCTTTCTATAATAATAAATCGATTTAGAATGTCTTTGAGCATCCGCTTTCAATTTACGGCGTTCTTCCAATGATTCTGGAACATCGACTATTTCGGGTTGGTCTATAAAAAGCGCATATTCGCCTTCAGCCACTTCCTTCTTGCCCTTTATCATTTGTTTGGCTAATTCTGGAGCGGCCTCTCTAGAAGCCCCGTGTTTTTGAACCAAATTCTCCACCAAAAATCTTTCGAATTTATCTGGAGACATTTTCGATTGTTCGTCCTTGTATTTCTTCAATATTTCATACGGTGTGTCATCGTATTCTTTGTCATAAAAGATATCTTTGTTATTATCCTTCTGTAAATCCGCCATAGACGTATATTTCTTTGTGAGAACCCTTTTGTGACAATCACGGGCTTTTACTTTTTCTGCCTGAGTCATATCATCGATGGGTGATTCTTCGAATAATTCCGAAAGACTCTTAGGCATATGAAGGGCCGACATGAGACTCTGTATCAAGGTTGTCAAAAGGACACCATTGTCGACATCTAGTAGTTTTTTAATTATTTCTGCCGTAGTATAGCTCTTCTGAAGGACTTCTTTATCGGGAAGTCTGTATCCTGTCAAGAAAGTATCTACTAACTCTGGTCGTTCTAATAAAAAACGGAGGATAGAGAGAACATAAGGGTCGACGGCGAATTTGTGGGTCGCTAGAGAGCCGAAATTTTTCCTCTGTTCATCTAGATTTTTCTTCTTTTTGTCGATTTGGTCGATAATAAAAGCGCGAATCTCCAAATATTGTTTATAAGAAATATCGCTGGAATAAATGTAGAAGGGTTCTAATGCTTGGACGACAGCTACGAATGAGAGTTTTTGAGTTATATATTTGCGGACGAGGCGAATCAAGGTTCTAGTCTTCGGGATAATAGCCTGTAAGAATTTTTCGAATTTGTTGTCATCTTCGACCCTCTGCTGGATGTCAGAAAGAACATAATGTCGCATGTCCTGTAGGAAATCATCATCTGGTTCTTCATCTCCTTCAGCTGGAACTTGCTCTTGAGCTCGGTCTCCTCTAAGTTTTCTCCCAGGTTTTTGCCGGATTTCTTCGGCCAAATCTTCGATAACATACGGCGCGATTTCTTTGTTTTTCTTCAAAAGCCGGAATATCATAAGAGAGAACATATGAAGATTCGATTTTTCCAAAATGCTCGTTTCAGGCATTCTAACGCGCGACCACTGGACAACCGGAGCGGGTAATGTAATGACGGATTTCACGAAGGCTTTATCGGGTTTCGTCATCGCCGATGTTTCGACGAATTCTCGGTCGCCCTTCTTAACAAGTGTCCGTTTATTTAATCCCAAATCGTATTTCTGTATGACATACCGACGTTTCACTATAGATTCCTGTTTGACAACCGAACTGTAAAACTCGTCATAATTATCTACGATGGTTTCTAGTGCAGTTTTTACTTCGGCTTTTTCCAAAAATCCAGGGTGTTCGGCGGGGTCTTCGAAAGGCCTAACTAGATCGGCCAACTGCTGATAGACCTTATAATATTTGCTTTCATCTGCTAGTGTGCGATCATTATAATATGTATTCTTCTTGACCTCCTCTTCATCTGTGAGAACTCTGTCAAAAAGGAATGATTCCGTATCGCCCATAATATTATCATCTTCTTCTGCGTCATATTCGTCGGTTGTTCTATAAATCTTCTTTTTAAGGGAGACGACAGGGAGAACCCAGTCGATTTTGGTATCCATAGATTTGATTCTTTCAATGATGGGCTTATGTAGTTGTGGATTATTTCTTTTATATGAGGAAACATCGCCATTTTCGTTGAATGTCGAGAACGTATTACGGAGTTCCCTGTATCTTGCTATCAAAGTATGTATTCTTGACATGATTTGCTGGGTTCTCTTTGTAGCAGGTATAGTAGAAAGAAGTTCGTCTAATAGACTTCCAGTCTGGAGTTCTAGGCCATATCGGCGTTTGCTTTCAGGGAGTTCGACGAATTGTTCGATGTCATCTAAATCCTCGCCGAAAACGACCTGCTTGGATTTTGCTACTTCGACCCTGAGTAAATCGAGGACGTTCTCTTCTTCTTCTGCGTTTTCTTCAGCATGTATAATGGCTTCGCCGGTTTCTAAATATTCCATAGTGGGTTCAGAAGATGGTTGTTCTTGACCTTCTTCTTCATTCATTTCTTTAATCTCTCCATAAAGCGCTGGTTTGTCACGAATAATGATTTTCTTGATAGGAATGTATTCGGGGATTCCTTTGTATTCGAAATCAATGTAGATAACATCTAATTCAGGAACAGTACGGATTTCGATTTGGTCTTCTTCTAAACTGGTGATTTCTCCAGTTATTATGGTGGAAACATCGCCTCCAATATGGATTTCTACCCAAGTTCCAGGGACCAAATTGTTTTGACGAGCATAACCTGCTTCGGGGCTTCTCGAAATAAGAATGATTTCTTTTATAGACTTATCTGTGAAAACTGATGTTTCAGGGTCGCGATTCAATTGTGTTTGTTCTATACTGGCGACGTCGATGACAACCACGCGGTTCTCGTCTATGTATTCAATAAAAAACGTATTTTCATGTAGAAGTTCATTGGTAGGCGCGAGAATTTGTATAATATCACCGAGTTTGAGTTTCATTCGGGATTTTTGTTTTTTACCATCTTGTTCTTCTTGTTCTCCCGATTCTTCTTCTTCGTCATCGTCATCTTTTTCTGATATTTCTTCTTCGCTGGTCGGTTCCTTTTCTTCAGATTTATTTTCTTCTTGATTTTTATCTACTTCATCTTTTTTTAATTCTCGATATTTTTGAGACATTCTATTATAGAATAATAGAATATTTATTTATACCGATGGACGTTTCAGTATCCTAAAGGGAATTATAAAATATTTTTTGGATTCTCTGCGTTTTCTTTTGTTTTTTACACCATTGCACATTTAAAACGCCCACCTAACGGTGGGCGTTCTTTATACGTGCTTTGGTAACTGTTACTTTGCAACTGATAAATTACCTTTTAAAGGTGCAAAGGTGTAACTAGTTTCTTTCTAGACTTCTGGTTCTCCAACTAGCGATTCATCAATTGGTCAAGAAGGTTCGATAACTTTATTTTATCTTTTTTTGTTCTCTTTTGGATTATCTGGAGGAGGTCATCTTTATCAATGTCCGGTTATAGTTTGGATTCTTTTATAATAGCATGAGCCTTCTTTGTTCGTGTTCTTTTAGGCTTCGGGTTTTCTTCAGGTTCTCCTTCTACTTTTTCTCCTTCTACTTCTTCTCCTTGTTCTCTTTCTTCTTCAGGACCAACCGGACTTTCTGCTTCATTATTTTCTTTCTTTTTTCTAAGTGCCTTAATTGGAGCCTTCTTCAAAGTTTTCCGGAATTTTTCAATACAAGCCCGTCTCTTTGTCATAATTTGAATCACCTGTTTTTCTGTTAGCGGTTTTCTTTTTATTATTTTTTTAGATTTATCTAAACCGTTCATATAGTATATATTTATACTTTTTTATACCTTCAGTATTCCCAAAAAAATATATATACTAATATTGCGGAATAAATTAATGTTTTTTATATTTATCCCACTTACTAAGCGATATATATTCCGGAACACTCTTCCAGATAGTTTCTCTATCGTATAATATATGCGACTGTGTTTCGTAGTCAAACGTAATATTATAAAAGTAATTAAAGACCCCATCAATTGCGTCTTCGAGAAGAGAATGTCTATCACATCTTTCTTCTGGTTTATGTAACCCATGCCGAACAGTTTTATAATAATAATAAATTTGTTTTATTTTTTCCAAAGATTCGCGTTTATAGTTTTCAAAATTGTAGTTAACATTTACTATTGTTTCTTGTAATTTTTCTACAAAATTAGTCGAACGAATCTTCATTTTTATTTGTATCTGTAATTCACTCATCAATCTTTCTAATTCAGTTATTCTTGTAGAACATGCTACAAGTCGGTTTTGTTGTTCAATATCAAGAGAATATAACTCTGCCTTTTGTCGAGTTTTATAATTTTCGAATTGGCTTTGCAGTTCTAATAGTTCTCGTTGATTCTCTTTATAAAATACAAATCGATGCATTAAATAGTCGATAATTATAAAACCGGAAATTAAGTTGAATAAACCATATATAACGATAGTTTCGGTTGTCATGAAAGATATAAAGTGTTAAATAAAAAATATTTTATTTACAAATCAATTTTATAGATTCAAAACATGAAAAACGGTCTCCTGGGTCCCATAGATGCCTCGCCATAATCCAATACAACAATATCCGGCAAGGGGGAGTCATGATTCTTAACCACAATATTGCCCCAATGCAAATCGTTATGATGAAGTAGATTCCCCGACAAGTCCTCATTTATTTTTCTGACTCTTTCGTAAATATTCCTCATATTTTGGGTGCTGTAGGTCGCCTCTTTAAGGGTGACCCCATGAATATATTCCATGAATAAAAACAGGCATTTGTATTTGTATCCATCGCGAGTAAACATATGTGTCCTTATTTGCCCCCAGGAATATAATTCTGGAGAAATGAAATCGAGTTTTCCCTGAAGCCTATTCGCGTAAATCTGAAACAAGACTTCGTTTTCAAAATTCGATTCAATGGATTCGCGCAACGATTCACACATAGGGTCATAAACATATACTTTCACCATGACCTCCCGGTCATTATAGAAAGTATGAAACAACTTCACTGTGACACCCGGTCTCCTAGTAGACTTTGACGAATACTTGTTTTCTTTTAATAAATCGGCGACGAAAAACGATTCTGCAGTACTTGTGTTTGACAATCTCTCTTCAATTCTCCCTTTGAGTCTATCAATAATATCGAGCGATGTATCCATATTAAATCGTAAATGGCCATAGAGATTCCGAAGGTATATTTTATAATAATCCCATTTGTTCGAATAACATTCTTTACAGCTTCTTGCAATGGCAACTTTATATTGGCGCTGAATCTCAACATCGTCTAAGACGACTTCTACTGACACACCTTTCGGGTTCTTTACTCTACGAGGTTTGCTATTATGGGAGAGCATGTTTTCGAAGATGGTTCTGATTCCAGGATTGGTTAATAAACAATTCATTCAATCGAGACTATATATAATATACCTTTATGACATAAAAGGGATTTCAATTTTATATGGTTCATGCTATTTTCGTAAACGATATCAAATATATCTTGTTATATGCTGATAATTCATATAAAACACAATCAATCGAAGACAGTATATATTATACTCTTTGTGACATTTTTATAAATATTGATAGAATAGATTATGCACTTATAGCGATGGAATTCATGAAAACTTTTGAAAGTGATCCTGAATATGATAAGATAAAAGAATGGTTGGCCTGTTTGACAAAAGACGATTTCGTAATAGATAGTCATCGACACCCAAATTTAGATAATATTTATGTAGGAAAATATATAAAATTTGAGGTGTGGTATAAAAATGTAAAAGGATTGATTAAATTATTATAATCATTCATATTCATAATCATAATCTACGTAATAAGGTTGCACCGAAGAATCATGAAGATAAAATATCCATGATATTATTTGCCGGATTTTACATAAAAATGTATAAGGAATTATTTTCCGGAATGTTATATGGTAACGATGGTAAATATTTAAGTGTCTTATAATTTCAAACCGATTCAATTCATAATCTTCATCTGTCGTTTCATAGTAAGAAAGATGTCTTACGCCATTTTTCGAAGGAATAAGCCAAATACTTTCATGAAATGTATTATTTAATGGAATACATTTTATTTTATTTTTGACATTTTCATTTATTAATTTATATTCGAAACATATTTGGTCCATATATTTTCCATTTCTCAATTTTATTTTTCCGGCAAATTCCAGAATAAGATTCACAATCTCTGTTGGTAGTTCCATTTGTTGATTTATCATTGGTGTATATAAAGATAAACAATTATCTATATATACATGCCATTTATTAGTTTTATTTACAGGGTTGGAAAAAGTAAAAAGACATATTACGAAAAATATTGCAGTTATTATATTTCTGATGATCATGAAGAATTAGATACAGAGGTCAAATATAGTTTATTGAAAGGTCTCAAAAAAATATAATAAAAAAAACGAAGCAAAAACCTTGAAAGTTATTGTAGGAGTATTATCTTTTTCATCGAGCAAACATATTCCAACATATTCATCTGAGAATGAAATGAAATGTTTTGATTTATATCACGATTATGATAATAAAATTTATATCAATGGCAAGAATATAATGTCCGTGTAAAACAATATAAACATACATTCATAAAGATATATAGACTCCATAATGCAACTCGAATTCGACATCAAAACCGAAAAAATTATAAACAAAATATCCACCGTAAAAACCACGGGCCTATCTTATACCGTCCTGAAATACGATGAAAAATACGTCTGTGACAACGATGAGAAACTAGGAAAATACAGGTCAATTGTCTTTTCGAATCCTGAAAACCAACTCGTTTGTTTCAGCCCGCCGAAATCAATAACCCTAGACCTTTTCAATGAAAGAATCGAGAGCCAGGTCGATGTAAATATAACGGAATTGGTCGAAGGGACAATGCTTTCGCTTTTTTGGGACGACCGAATAAACGCATGGGAATTGGCATCAAAGGGCGCAGTAGGCGCGAATTATTGGTTCTACAGGACAGAATATATAGGAATGGCAGGGATTGATGGAGAAAAACAAAAGACATTTCGTCGTATGTTTTTGGATGTTTTCGGAGCAACTGAAGACGAAGATATTAATGACGTGGCTTCAATAAAAGAACTTCCGACGGGCGCAGAGGGGTCAAGAATTTGTTATAACTTCGTCCTCCAACATCCAGCCAATCATATTGTTTTGGACATTAAAAATCCTCGCTTATATTTGGTGGCGGTTTATTGTATTTTGTCAGAAAATAATACTGTCGAATATATTTCACCAGAAATATATAAGGCATGGTCCGTATTCTCAGGAGTTAATCAAGTCATAGAATTCCCAAGAGAAGTAGATCCTGCTGAAGAAATGCCATGGACACTTCCGGGTATTATGTTTTTGAATCTATCTACGGGTGACCGTTCGAGTTCGGAAAATCCGGCATATATGGAAGTCAAGGCTTTACGAGGAAATAACCCGAGTCTTCATTATCAGTATCTTTGTCTCCTACGAATGGGAAAGGTCATGGAATTCTTGGCGCATTTTCCGAAATACAAGCGATTTTTCAGCGAGTTTTATAATCAACTTACAGGATTTGTCACGAAGGTTCATCAGTATTATGTTTCTCATTTCATTAAGAAAGAGAGCCTTCAGATGCCTAAAAACTACTATATGCTTATTCAGCGACTCCATAAAGAAGTATATATCCCGTCATTGAATACTGAAAACAAGGTCATTATGCGTCGGCCCGTAATTTACAAGTCTATTTTGGAATTGGCCCCCACGGAGATATTATTCTACTTGACCCCGAAAGAATAAAATATTCAGTAAAAACAATGTAAAAACAAGGGTTGTATATGGATATAATCCAAATGTTTTTTTATAAAGTTCTATCAGTATTATTCTTTACATTTACGCCAATTATTTCATTTCATATATCAAATAATAATTACAAAAATTATAAAAATAATTATAAAAATACATTGAATATGGGGTGTGATTATTATATCGAAAAAAATTTATATATTTACTACAAGGATAATACTATAAATTATATAAATCTGAAAAAAGACAAAGGATATTTCTATGAAATTCATTATGATATGGGGTTTGATTTGTCCCTATACAAATCTTCCGAAGAAGCAAAAAGAATACTAAAAGAATATCACTTGAAACCAGCGGAAATGCCTCTTTTGATATATAGCGATGATAAATTCACTAACGATGATTTGTCAAAAAAATATAAATCAACAGTCGATTATGAAATAAGGATTCACGATTACAAGACGTGGGATGATATAAAAAGCATTGTCTTAATGGAAGAACGATATGAAAGAGATTAAGTAAAATTGATTTATATAATGTCTTTTCTAGACAATATATAAAGATGTACCATATTCTCAATCGATTGACTACTTTACAACTCTTAGAATTAGTGAATCGATATGGTCTTAAAGTAACATATAGAAACCCACAAAAAAGACGAACAGCATTGATAAGAGCCCTTCGCAATTTTTGGATTAAGAATCCTGTAGAAGAATGTGCTATTTGTTTAGAACAAAACTCTTTTGACAATATGGTTATAACCCCTTGTTCTCATTTGTTTTGCGATTCTTGTCTAATATCATATATTCGAATTAAAGAGAATTGTCCTATGTGTCGCAAGTATTGTTCTTATATAGAAATTATTTCACAAATATCTCGGGAAAGGTTCATACAAATTCGGGCTATAATTCAATCATACAAACAAAACACCGTTACTGAAAACATGATTGACCCCCTTATCGAAAATAATCATGAAAATCCGAACTTAAATATCAATCAAACACATTTGTTTATTGCCTCAGGATTTGTAATTATTGTGTTTTTAGTAAACATTTTTACTATATGTATAACAGCACATGTAATAATAAATTATATTTTACTAGTTTTATACCAGTGAAGATTTATACCAGTGAAATCTTCAAGGGTTTACACGGTTAATTTACTGTAAACATCAGAGAGCTTACACAAATTACTTACGTATTTTAGAGCGGTTGCCTTGTTCTCTTCGCCCATAGATTTCACTGGGTCACGAATACGATTAATAGCCTTCATGATTTCATCGGAATTCGACATATAGGCTAAATCGGTCTGGTAATCCTTGTCACAAAAGAAGGTTATATCCCCCTTTGCTATCTCAGTCTTATACGGTTCATAAACAAAATAATGCCAGGCCTTTACAATACAAGTCGGGTTTGCCTTTTTTAAAAGTTCTAAACCCAATTTGGCATCTTTAATGTCGGTATTATCGGGGAAAATCTCATTAACAGCGGTCAAAAACTCGAAAAAAGTATTGTTAAATGCGCGTAGAATAGTGGTCTTATCGGACATAGGATTATATTTTCTATAGTTATATTTTTATATCGATTTTATTATCTATATTCATTTCCGTAATTTGACATAACAGGGAATGGTTCTTTATCTAAATATTTTTCAATATCCAATAAATCATTATTCACTTGTATACGATTTAGTTTAATATATAAATCATCATACATTTTTTGATTTTTCCACCAATTATGTCGCAATATTATTCCTTCTGGTGTATTCAATCCTTCTGGTATTAAAATAATAAAATTATCTTTATTTTCAAAAACATAAGGACTAATAAATTTTTGATCGTTTGGATTTATCAAAAAATGATTCGGAACATTTTTATTTTCAAAATTAGCAATTATATTTTTATACATGTTTCGAGTATAATCATTTACTTTTAATATAAATGAACCACTATTTATAAATGTTGCATGCATTAGATACGGATCTCTTGAAAAACACCCTTGTTTATCAGGATTATTAATTAAATAAGATAATAATTCTACCAAATATTCGCTGTTTTGAATCCAAGCATCTGAATCCATAAATATAATAATATCATATTTATCAATATGTAAAATATCATTTATAATATATATTTTATTATTTGCAAGATGAATATTCCCATATTTATTTTCAATATTTTCTATAAATAAATATTCATAATTGTAATATTGACAAAATCTTTTATTTACTTCTTGGGTTAATAAAAGATAATCTAAATTCAATCTATTATCAGTTTGTAAAACACATACTCTTGACATTTTATATTTTATAATAAAATTATTTTATATCGGTTTATGAAAAATTGTATCCAAATTTTTTAATAAATTCAATTTATTTCGTACTAATTCTTGTGAAATATCGCGTTTATATTCAAATGGATTATTCCATATTTTTCGAAGTAGCTCCATATCTTGTACAACATTTCCTGAAAGTCGTATAGTATAATCAGGAAAAAGAACGTTTTTAGAACCCCAGTAAATAGGTGTAGTTCCCAATAAAAGAGGATTCATATATTTTTCACTAGTATAATCAGGTAATGAAAAATTCTCAATACAAATATGAAAATAATAATTTTCGAACATAACACTATCGGTTTCAAAAGCACCTTTTATCCGGCGGTCATTGTAAAGAGGACAACCTCGGCCATAAATATCAATATTTAAATCACTTTCTAAAATTGCTTTCACCAAAGTATGTCTATATTGATGTCCTGGCGCGTAATTTTTTTGACTCACCATCATAGACATCATTTTATTTTTTACAGGAATTATATAAGACGGAGCAGCATACCATTGATAACAGTGTCCTGAAACAAATGGCAGCGGAAGTTTAGAATTATCACCAATGAAATATTTAGATACATTATTTTGTAAATAAGTAATAAACTCTCTAGTATTAGGCGTCATAAACGCCGGTGGTTCATATGCTAATCCAATAACGTTTTCTTTTGGGATATTTAAATTAGGCATAGCTGTATTAATAATAATAACGTGTGTATATGAGTCGTCTGTAACAATAAAAATATCTTTTTCAGAACCATAATTGTCCATTAATTCTACTTGACAAATCTTTTCAAATACCTGCTTACATTCTTCTGTAGAGCAAAATCCTGAAAAAATTTTATTCTGTATTTCATTTTTCTGATTAATATTTTTAATATAATATTTTTATATTTATTTATTCAATGGATAATTTATTAATTTATAGTGTAAGAACAATAATATAGTTATTATATAATATGACATCTTTGTATTATATAAAAAAGGCTACAAATATTATATTCGAAGGTGAAGAAATAATGAATAATATATACGAATGTTGTATTGAAGGAAATCCTGCTAACAAAAAAATACATTCGTCTGGGTCAGCTGACTACATCCAAACAGATATACATTTTCAAGAATTAACCCCGAAAATAAAGGGTGATGCGGATATTATTACACTTATCAAAAAAATGAAGTGTAATAAATTAGAAAATCAATTTTTATCAAAATCTTTTTCTAGTAGCAGATGTTTTACTCTGATACGATTCACAGATGTTAATCATACGAAAATACATACCATATTATCATTTTCATTCAATAAACAACACGATTGTGTTGAAGTCGATACATTTTGTTGCGTTGAAATAGGAGGAGGAACATTATTGAATTTTTTGATAAATGCTGTAAATTGTGGAATTGATAGATGTGATCCGGCGTCTGAATATGAACGTAAAATAATATTATCTTCATTACCAGAAGCAGAATCCTTTTATAGAAAATATGGATTTGAACGTAGTGTTACAACACCAGTCGATAATTCTATATTTGAAAAAATATTTCATAAAAATTCGCAGGAATCAGTAATAATACCTATACAACATCCAGCCATAGAAGAAATCAAAACAGAAATAATAGAAAGTTCTATAAGCCGAAGTATAGATAGAGAAGAACCCCCTCAAACTAGAAAAAGAAGCAGAAGTGAAGATAGACGCAGAACTAGACGCGGAGGAGGAACTATTAAAAAAAATAAAAAACAAAAAAGACATACAACAAAATACAATAAGAAAAAAAGTAGACAAACAAAAAATAAATTCAACCGAAAATCATGAACATAATATATCTTCTTGACAACTTCAAAAATCCATAATAAGGGAGGGGGGTCATAGGGGGGCAAAGCCCCCTACTTAAAACCCGAAAGGTGTAGCCGGGGCTCCACCAGAGACCTCAGTATTTCTCTTATTCTCTAGGTCTTCTAAAGTAAGCGATGAATCGACTTTATCAGGTCGATAAGTATCCGGCGGAGTAGGTATTTGATAGGATTGATGACTGGTTGCACTGACATAATTATACATGGGTCGTTTTGTAGATTGGCTTTTTGCGCTCAAATCATCCGGTGTTAGGTCATAAAGAGTATATTGTTCAGACATAATAGTAACGCCGGCGCTAGACGGCGTCAAAGAAATCCCGATGGGTTCTCCATTATTTTTCTGTGCTACATTAGTGGCTTCTTTTACAGCGGGTTCGAAATATTGCACTATTTCTTTTCCAAAAATGGCATTGTAATTATTTTTCACGACTAAAAGTGCTGGTACACTATGGACGTTTGGAGGGAGCATAATATTTTTGCCATTTTCTAATTGGATTAATACTTGACCTGTATTAGGGTCGACTTTACGTTTATCAATACAAATCGCGTTTAATTTATCTATAAGACCTGCTCTAGAGATATAATGTACGACTTTTTGAGAATGAGGACAATGATTACTATAATAGAGTATATCCATATACTATATTATAGGGCTAAAACCCAGATATTTAAACGATTATTACGCAATTTTTCATGAAGATATAATCTTTCATGATAACTACATCGATTATTACCTAAACCGAAAATATACTCCAACAGGAGGTAAATAGAGATAATATGGGGGAATTTGTTTCCTTAAACGGAGTTTCGAACCTTACCGAAGGTTAAAGCAGGGTTCTTAAGGGGACTGCGTCCCCTTAAAGAGATTTGACACACATCGTGTATAAAAGACGGTTCTGGAAATAGAAAATCAAATACCAAGTAGCGACGAAGAAAAGCGACATGAAAAAAGCAGAGTTCTTCTTCTGGGTTAATCCGTAGTAGAGTCCAGTAATAACAGCAAAAGCAAGGAGAATGAACCCAGCAACAGAGAGGAAATAAAACCAAAGGCAGAGGTCGTGGTTTTGGAAAGGGGCGAAAAGGCTTGTGGCAACGTCCATTATAAAATAACTAAATATATATTTCATAGGTGAAAAAAATAAAATCACATAGATAAAATCACATAAGTATATATATCAAAAGGGATGGATGATACTGTTAATTGGAATATTATTCATTCTTTTTTTAAGAATGACTCCCAATGTTTAGTAAGACATCATATTGAATCCTTCAACGATTTTTATTCTTCAGGGATTTACAGGATTTTCAAAGAGAAAAATCCTATTCGAATTCAATCAAGATACGACCCAAATTTAGCTAGATATGACCCATCTACAGGAAAAACGAATCCTGAATTGGGATTCGGCGAATATAGATCGCAAGCGTTGTTATATATGGGCGGCAAAGAAGGAGACAAGCTTTATTTTGGGAAACCCGTCATTTATGACGAAAACAGGCCCCACTATATGTATCCAAACGAAGCCCGGCTCCGAAATATGACATATGGAATGACTATCCATTACGATGTTGAAATCGAATTTATCGATATATTAGAAGAGGGCGAATTGCCTAAAGCTGTTGCTCCTTCGGGTGTCAGACTATCTACCGAAGATTCCGATTCAGAAGAAGAAGGCAAATATGAGAACTTCAAAGCGAATCCTAAAGGTGAATCATCTTCTGGACGAATACTGGTAGGAGAAGAAAAAGTCGAAGGTGGAGGCCCAAAAGCCCCTGTAAAGAAGCCTTTCAAAAAACCTAAAATCAAGAAGGACGCAATCACGCCAAAAGAAACCGGTGAAATGCGCGAATTGACTGAAAAATCGATGATTTCTAAAAATGTCCAGAAGACATCTATGATGTTGGAAAAAATCTATTTGGGTCGATTCCCCATTATGGTCCAGTCTGATTTTTGTATTTTAGGAGGTCTTTCGCCTGATCTTAGGTTCCAAATGGGTGAATGCCGCAATGACCACGGTGGATATTTTATAATTGATGGTAAAGAAAAAATTATTATTCCACAAGAGAAATTCGCTGATAACATGCTCGATGTCAAGAAGGGTGATGATGCTGAGTTTTTAGCTACGGCATCTATCCGTTCTGTTTCGGAGAATGTGTCGAAACCTATCCGCACATTGTCTGTTAAAATAAAAGCACCGGCTGGAGTAGCTGTAGGTGAAGGAGTCAGTGGAAAGTTCTCCAATGAGAACATCGTAGTAAATATCCCCAATGTAAGAAAACCTGTCCCTTTGTTTATTTTATTCAGGGCCCTCGGTATTCTGTCAGACAAAGATATTATTTCGCTTTGTATATATGATTTGAAAAAATATGCAGACATGGTCGATATTTTCATCCCCTCTATTCATGAAGCCGGAGGAATAATGACCCAGAAAGCCGCAATAGAATTCATTGCAGTTCTCACAAAGGGAAAAACAACCGAAACCGTTTTAGAAATCTTGGCGGATTATTTCCTTCCGCATATTGGAGAAATGAATTTCACAAAGAAAGCATATTATTTGGGATACATTGTTTTCAGGCTCATAAAAGTCCATTTGGGAATCGACCAAGAGACCAATCGCGATAGTTACAAGTTTAAACGTATTGAAACTCCTGGAGTTATTATCAGCGACCTTTTTCGAGAGACTTACAATTTACAACAGAAATACATCCAATTATGGTATGAAAAAGTCCTCTTTTTCAATCAGGATATGTATGAGGCCAATCTACCTTCCCTAATAAACGACCACAAGGATTTTTTCAATAATCGTCTTGTAGAATCATGGTTCAAAAAGGGTTTCAAGGGAAACTGGGGAACCCAGGCGCATACAAAACGCATAGGTGTTCTCCAAGACATAAATAGGCTTTCTCATGCAACTATGCTTTCGCATTTACGAAAAACGAATTTGCCGATGGACAGTTCCGTAAAAATCGTGGGTCCCCGTCTTCTCCATGCCTCCCAATGGGGCTATTTCGACCCCATCGATACCCCCGATGGAGCCAATATTGGTATGCATAAACACTTAACTATTTCGACATATATCACAAAGGGAATATCGCGAGAACCTATTCTTGTATGGCTGAGAAAGAAAGCCAGGCTTCAATATGTAGAAGAATGTCCGCCCGTTTTATTGAATCAATATACGAAGGTTTTCGTCAATGGATACTGGGCTGGTGTTGTCGAAGACCCATACCATTGCGTCAGCTATGTCAAGGCATTCCGTCGTAATGGCCTCTTGCCCATTTATATGAGTATCCTTTTTGACATCCGCCAGAATACCATACAGATATATTGCGACGAAGGCCGATTGACTCGACCGGTTTTTTATCGTTCTGAAACAGGATTCTTTTTCGAGAATCCATCTCCCATTAAAACCCGAATAGAAGACAACGAATTTACCTGGAAAGAATTAATTGCAGGATTCAATGAGAAGGCCGATGGCTGGAATCCTATGAAAATATATGAACTGCCAGAGTTATATCCCGATGTGGGTTCTGAAGTGAATCCTATGAAATTAGAGCGATTTATCAAGAACAAGGCTGTTATCGAATATGTCGATACAAGCGAGATCGAAGGCATCTATATTGCTTTGAAACCCGATGGTATAACACCAGAGCATACTCATATGGAAATTCATCTTTCATTGACCTTCGGAATGATGTGTAATTTGATTCCCTTCCCTCAAAATAACCCCGCTACACGTAATTCGTTCTCTTGTGGACAGAGCAAACAGGCGGTATCGCTATACCATACAAATTACCAAGTGAGAATGGATAAGTCGGCGGTTGTCTTGAACAATCCTCAAATTCCCCTTGTTAAATCGAGATATACGGAATATATCAATGGGGAAGAGAACTGCTACGGAATGAACGCAATAGTTGCTATTATGTGTTATACAGGATACAATATGGAGGACGCTGTCTTGGTGAACGAAGGAGCATTGAAACGCGGACTCTTCAGGACAACCTATTATTCCACCTACGAGACACACGAAGAAAAAGTAATGGATGCCTCGGGGAAGGCCGAATCTGAGAAATTATTTACGAATATCGAGAAGACGCCAAATATCATAGGAACAAAACCTGGTTATGAATACCAACATTTGGACCAATATGGATTGGTGAAAGAAGGAACCGAAGTGCATGACAAGATGGTTCTCATAGGAATGAGCACATTAATCGACGCAAAAACTGGATTGAGAAAGGATGCTTCGAAAACGCCAAAGAAGGGCCAGCTGGGTATAGTAGATAAATCTTTTATTACAGAGGGCGAAGAGGGCCAAAGAATAGCAAAAGTCAGGGTTAGAGAAATCCGCATTCCGGCAATCGGCGACAAAATGGCCTCCCGGTCTGGTCAAAAAGGAACTATTGGTATGGTGATTCCGGAGGCGGATATGCCATTTACAGCAAATGGAATGGTTCCCGATATTATTGTGAATCCTCATGCTCTGCCTACTAGAATGACAATTGGGCAATTCGTCGAGTGTATTACTGGAAAAGCGTGTGCTCTTATGGGAAATTTCGGCGACGGAACTGCTTATCAAGCTTCGGGTGTTTCTCAATATGCGGATATCTTGACGAAACACAAATACCATTCAAGTGGAAATGAGATTCTTTATAATGGAATGACGGGCGGGCAATTAGAAGCCGAGATTTTCATTGGGCCGACTTATTATATGCGTTTGAAGCACATGGTTAAGGACAAAATCAATTTCAGAACTCAGGGGCCGAGAACAGCTCTTACAAGACAACCTGTGAGTGGTAGAGCGAATGATGGCGGTCTAAGAATAGGCGAGATGGAACGTGATAGTCTTATAGCACATGGTGCAACGAGTATGTTAACGGAATCCATGATGGAGCGGAGCGACAAGTATTTCATGGCGGTTTGTAATAAAACCGGATTGATAGCAGTTTATAATCCCGATAAAAATCTCTTTTTGAGTCCTATGGCGGATGGACCGCTTAAATTCGTAGGTTCTCTTGCAGAGAATAATCTTACAGTTGAAAATATCAGCCGACATGGACGAACTTTCAGTGTGGTTCGTATTCCTTATTCGTTGAAGTTATTGATACAGGAACTACAAACGATTAATATAGCGATGAGACTGATTACGGATGACAATATAGAACAAATAGAGAACATGACGTTCTCGAAGAACATGAATATCCTTCTTGACAAAAAGGGGGAGGTATCCGTCAAAGAATATATTAAAAATTTTGATTTTAGTCTTAGACGACAGGAGCCTGCTCCGAAGACGCCTGTGTCGGAGGCTGAAGAAGAGGAAACCGAAGCAGAACGAAATAAAAAGTATGGATATGCTCGAACCCGATTTGCTCCAACTTCACCTGAATACGCCCCAAATTCTCCGGAATACGTCCCAGGTTCTCCAGAATGGAATCCGAAAACCCCTGATGTTTCACCACCCGAAGAAGGTCAAGAAGGATTATTTGTTCCAACTTCTCCAGAATATCCGCTACCACCCTCTCCGGAATATCCTCAAGATGAAGGTTCAGACGCAATGTTTTCTTCTCCTCTTTTGTCCAAAAAAGGTGGTTCAAGTGGGTTTCAACCAGGTGAACTAGTTTCTTTGACCACATATGGAGGTCAAGATAATTTATGGCAAGTCAAGAGCACTGGTGATGAATTTACAACCGTTCAAAAATATGGCGCCGGTCCAGAAGGTCTTATGGTAGTAGAACATGGCAGTCTTTCTCGCCCGATGCCTATGAATGGGGGAAATGGAGGTGGACCTTCAACTCAATTTGTAAGTGATGGAGGATTATTTGATACGCCTTTATTATCGAGACCGGCTAATGAAGGAACAAATATCTTTTTGATAAACGGAAATAATAATGAAGTAGATGGTTCTGCAATTGCAGCACAAGCGAAAAAAGGTGGGTCTTCTATAACTGAAGGTTTGCCTGCAGTTACAACAATTGGCGGAGGGTCTTCTTCATTGGGTTCAGCACCAGTTATACCGTTTCCTACAGTCGAAGAAAAAAAGGAAAAAGATTCAGAGTTCTCGATATTTGATACTATGACGAATTTTTTGGTCAAAAAAGTATAATGTAAAACAGATAAAATTGATGAAAATATAAAAACAATATCAGGTATTATACTATAATGGCTCTTTCAAGTAACCGAATTCTTACCGTATATAAATCCCGTGTTACCCTTATAGAACAGTTAGGAGAACAAGGATACAATACTACTGATTATGATCTCTTCAGTATAAATGAAATCGACGCCATGTATGCCAATGACCAACTCGATATGCTGGTTTCAAGACAAACCGATGGCCACAAAATCTATGTGAAATATCTCCTTAACATTAAACAGTTAAGAAAGGACAATTTAGACCAATTGATTGAAGATCTCTTTGATATCGAAAATGTTTTAGAGAAAAAAGACACACTTGTTGTTGTGACTAATGAACAACCTAATGACACGATCATTAATAAATTGAAATATCTTTATGACCATTCTGGGATTTTCGTTGTCATACATTATATAAAACGCCTACAATTCAATGTCTTGAAACACGAATTGGTGCCAAAAGCAACAATTCTTTCGAAAGAAGAGGCGGAGGGTCTTAAAACAAAATATCATATTCGGTCGCTTCAACAATTGCCAGAGATTTCTCGATTCGATTCTCAGGCGCTGGCTCTTTGTTTGAGACCTGGACAAGTCATACAGATTCAACGTAAGAGTAATACCGCGATGATGTATGACTATTATCGTATCTGCTTGTAGGGGGCTTCGCCCCCTACAAGATATTCTAATCAGTATATAAATAAAGCATGCCATCGCCAACATTCGATATAAAATACCGTCAAGGCGATTTTTTTTACAATACCTTTGACCAAAGCCAAAATGCTGATTTGATACGAACATTTCCATTTTCAAACCAAGCCGTAATAAAGTGGGCAAATAAAGTAGGAATAAAAGACGGCCAACCAATCGTTTCTATAACAGATATTTTTGACCCACAAATTAGTGGTATTATTTTGAATCCCGACAATGATTTCGAAAACTCTTTTTTAAAAGGCAATATGGTATTTAACGATAGATTTAATCAAATCACTTTTGATTTAACAAATCCGCCGCCATTAAGCACGCAGTTATCCGAATCCGCCAATATAAATGGAAATATTAAAATAGTATCGAATGACCCAAGAACACAAAATGTTACTTTAGACGTAAGTTCGGGTTCTGTCATAAACTGGACACAAGACGCAACGAATAGTTGGCAACCCAATTTTGACCTTCAAACAAATCTATCGCAAGATATTCCGTTCATGGATACGGATGGAGGAACATCGTATATAACCGTGACTACAGAAAATCCTCGTTGTAAATATCGCGAAACATGTACAATGAATCACTGGCATTATTCCGGCGGTTGTCAAACACAGATTATAACAAATAAACAGACAGGAAGTACATACTGTAAATGTGTATGTACTGGTGTGCCAGTTTTTGACGATTCACCACATTCTCACTGTGATACATATACGGTTAATGATAATGGAACAGGAACGACAGCAGTAGGAACAGAAACATCTCCGGCAGGTTTAGGATTAATTCAGACCATCCAGGGTATCAAAATGAATTTGACAGCTAATTTTAAAGAACCCCAATTCGGGTCTGCTGGAGGAAATATTACATTGGGATATAAAGATGTTGATACATTAGAGCAAACAGATAAACAAATACGTCAAATGGTTTTCAAGTATTATAAAGAAGTATATGAGAACATCCAACTGCAAAAACACGTCAATACGACTCAAAACAAAGATGTAACGATGTCTCAATCGATGATGGACGCAACCGTCCAATATAAAACCGAATATTTGAATGTCTTTAATATTGTTGTTGGTATCTTCTGTGTTTCCGGATACATTTACATCATGGGCAAAAAATAAATATGTATTATATAATCAATATATAATGCCTAGAAAACAAGACGATAACCCAATGATTCAGCCTATATATATAATATACGAATCGCCTTTATGGCCCGGTTGTGGGGATTCATATCCGGTATCGCGAATAATGGACAAATCCGAAGAAGCCCCCAAAGATGCAGTATATAAAAAAACCGAGCCAATGTCTTTGGTCGATATCGAGTATTATATATCAGCGGAAACTTCGAAACTACTTTCGACTATAAAACAAGTAAAACAATGCGATACTGCTGGATTATCATTGAATACCAACACGAACAATCCAATTCCTGGACTATGCTCAAGCACATTCAAAAATTTTTCGCAAGACCAAATCGCGGATGTTAAGAAGAAGATAATAGCAAATACCGGGAAATATGTATCCGAAATAGACGAAAGCCCCTTCAATAATGTCGGATATACCGACGAATATGTTCAATCGAAAATGACGGAGAATGATAAAAAACCGCTTTGTCAGAGATATGCTGATGTTTTACAGATGCTAACGGATTTTTCGGACATTTTGAAAGCGATGAATAATTTGGCTGTCACGAACAAATATTTAGATCATTATCATGAGATAATGAAAACATTTCAGCAAAATAACAATACGAGACAGGGTCTTGAAAAGAAATTGGAGTCGGTATATGGGGAGAATTCTGTTTATGATGATTCGCGCAAATTTTTGGACTCGACTATTTATGTAGGTGTTTTATGGACGGTTTTAGCGACAACTGCGTTATTTTATATATTCAAGAAAATGTGATACTTATATATATGGAATTTTCTGGTTTTCATACGCCTGAATATAAGAGAATCGATTGGAAAGATTATGAAGGCCAACCAGAAGTAATTCAAAAAGAGATGACGAAACGGTATGTATATAGGGCTGACCTCCAATATGCTACTGATAATGGGAAAGAGGGATTCTCTATTCCCTCCGTTCCCTCCGTTCCCTCCGTTCCTTCTCAAACCTTCAATACGAAACCCGATATTAATTCTATAGGACAAAATATAGCGACCATTCAAGAACTACAACAAGAAAATGCAGTGCTAGGTAGTCAAATGATAACCAAATACGAGGATTTATCGAATAATGTTGTAGGCGTATTAGACAAACGCGAGTTTTTATTGAAAAACAACGAAAAATATCACTATTGGGGTAAAGATGACCCCAATGTTATTCTTCGTCCTGAAGAATCAAAAGATATTCGAACGGCTCTTCAGAACGATATTAATGAAATGAAAATATATCAAAATTCGATTTATATATCGACGGCTATTGCGTGTGCAACATTTTTAATAGCAGCGATTATTATTAGCAAACCTTGAATTATTATATTTATATTTATATATAATAAACATGGCAGAGACAGCATTAGATAAATTAAATCATCAATTACAGCCGATTTATAGTAATTTAACTGACTTACAAGGCGTCCAAACAAACGCAATGGCGAAACAAGATGATATGTTGGAGATTATAGACATGGAACAAAAGAGATTACAAGATAAACAAGAAGCGATAGACAAAGCAGTCGAGAACCAAAAGAGGATTATATATTTTAATGATAATAGCCGTAAGGTTTATTCTGCTTATTTGAATATTGTAATAACTAGTGCTATTATTTTAGGAGTTATTTATATCTTGCGGGTTATTCAATTACAATTTGGCGGGTTTATACCAGAATCGGTTTTTACTGTTACAATGATAGCAGTATTGTCTATTGGATTGATTGTCATATATAGAATGTATCTCGGTATTAAGTCTAGAGACAATTACAACTTCGACGAATTACGGTTGAATGCACCTCATTTCGCTCCTCCGTCTTCGACTTCTTCGCCTGGCGGATTTGGGTTCGGTTCTTTCACCGGCTGTATTGGTTCTCAATGTTGTACACCTCCTTCAGGAGATACTCCTGGGACAAAATGGAATGCTTCTGCTGGAAAATGTGTCTTCTCTCCTGCTTTAAATAATCCTACGATAACTACTCCTTCGATAAGCGTTACTGAAGCACCTTCTGGAACCGATTCTCCATATTCTTCTGAAGAATATAGCATGATTCTTAAAGCAAATGAGGCATTCGAAACCGGATATTCTAGTTATAAATAAGGGGATGGGATAAAAAAATATCAATATATAAAAATGTCATACACAACAAATGAAGTTTATTCTCTATTAAGTCAAATACAGAATAATCAAAACGACGGCGGATATCAAACCCAGATTTTGAATAATTATCAACAACTTCTGGACACAGTATCGAAGGAAAATAGTATTTTAAATTCGACATTCAAAAATAAATGGACTTTCAATTCAGCCGCAGGACAACAGAGCAAATATATTTACCAATCCTCAACAATATTGACCAAATTATATACTTACGGTTTTTGGGTTTATTTGGTTCTAGCAGTTATTCTTTCTATAATTATTTGGATGAAACCTGATTCGATTTTTATGAAAGTCTTAATAATAGCCGGGATATTACTATACCCATTTTACATTTATCCTTTAGAAGAATTATGTTTCATTGTATCAACCTATATATGGGACCTTTTATTGTCAAACACATATGATAATGGCTACAGTAAAACAAGTATTGAATATGGATTAAATGGAACAAGCGGCTCTTTTGGGTCAAAGGGTAAAGAAGGTCAAAATGATTCAAATGCAAATGATGATATACCGGGTAGTTCATCAAATGATTTATCAAGTGGTGGAAGAGTGACTACTAGACCAAAAGAAAATCCTCCGGCTTCTACCACACCGTCAATTATAACCGCTACCCCTTCGCCCTTACCGCAATTTTCCTATTTACCGGTTCCTACAACAACAGCGGATGTAACACCTGAACCAACTTCTACAGCATCTCCTGGTGTGGATTTTATGGATGATTCTGTCTAAAGCCCAGCATCACTATCATCTACAAACATTGGTGTGTCATTCGTATTTTCAGAAATAATCGACGCATCCTTCCAACCGGTTGCCTTTACCTTCGGGCCGAACATCTGGTCTAATTTAGTATGCAACTCTTTTGGCTTAGGACCATTCGAACCGTGATTAGCCAAATGCCACTGTTTAAATACCTCATTGAGTTCAGTTTGTTTGAGCCAGTTTCCAGGGCTTCGCACAATCTTCTCATCCAAGAACTGAGATATAACGTCCTGGGCGTTCTTGTAATCATTACTCGCCTTCAATACCGTATTGCAGTCCGCGACAACGCCATCTGTCTCTAAGACACGCTGTGCAAGCATAGCCAAAAATACTGTCTTCCAAGATTCGAATTTCTCATTGATAGTGGAATCCAGCTGGAACTGATAGGGCTTGTAGGGGTCATTGTCAACTGGATTCTCCGTAAAGAGGGACATGAAGGGGACAACACGGATACGGCGCCAGGTGCCGTGGTCCTGGGCTTTGATTTCCGGTAATACGTTTGCACAAACAACCAATTTGAATTGAGGAATGAACGTAATCGGCGAAGAATAGAGTCCTCTGGCTTGAATGGCATCGTGCCCACTCGTGAGTTCTTTCAGAATACCTTCATTCAAAACATCGCCTTGTCTTGGCTCCTGCATGACTGCATAACGTTTTCCCTTGAGTGCTGTTATTTCAGGTGCTGTGCTGCCAACAGCCGTTCTTTTTTGTGTTACTACTGCTGTAAGAGGCAATTCGCCCTTGTATTCACCGAGGACTTTTGACATGAGAGTAACTAACACCGATTTTCCGTTTCGGCCACCGCCGATATAGTTATTGAAAGTCTGGTTAACAGCGGTTCCTACTAGAGTGGACGCAAGATGGCTCCACATATATTCGCGCAATTCTTCCACTGGGAATAATTGCTCCATAAATGTATTGATTTCTTTTACGATAGCTGCGTCGGAGGGTTTAATCGGGTGATATTCGATATCTGTGGTCATAGAGATATAATCATCGAGTCGGCCGTCACGGAAGACTTTCTCCTTGAAATCCCAGACTCCATTAGAACAGCATAATAAATATGGGTTAGTATCCATCTTGCTATCAAACAGCTTATCGTAAAATCGGTCCTTCGCTGCATCCATCAGGTTTCTCTTATCAGGAGTGCGACCTAGTTTTGTGTGGATTTCGATCGCCTTCTCGAATTTTTTACTTAGAGATTCCTTCAATTCTGTTTTTTCTTCGTCGTCCTCATCGATGGCACTGATTGCCTCGCTTATTCGCATCGCTTTCAACCCATATAATTGGCGTAATTCAGTCGAAATCACTGTTCTCAGGGTCGTGCCATCATCGGTTTTCACCCATCGATGATTGATGAACTGATACCATTGTTTATCTTTCACGCTCGAGCAAACAAACTGGTCTTTCTTCAATTGGTAAAGAACATTGGCGATATCCCAATCAGTAGAACCATTCACTTTTTTGTCAGAAACAAACATATCCATTAGTCCACCGCTCAATGACTGATCGATATAATAATCGGTACTGTTCTCGAGGACTTCTTTAAATTTCTGCGGTGCCGACATGTTTGACCAATACATGATTGAACGCAGTTTAAGTCCATCATCTTTTTTTCCCAACTTGTGCCAGTCCTCCCATAGTTTAGGGACATCGGTAAAACTGAATACAGAACTCTGCGAACTGAATGCGACCCAAACAATAAAGAGTTTAGGGCTGGTATTTCGCAAGGCACAGCCAACTTTGAACCATTTATCATAGGAACCCTCATCATAATATGTTTTAGGCAGAGTCATGACATAATCATGTGCTTCTACTTCGCTGTATCTATCAGGAGGAATGTTGTCCAGATAGTTTTTGAGAGCAGCTTCTAGTTGTTCTCTGGTCCTTATCGAAAGGGGGTCAATTTCGATATATTCGGATTTAGATAAAATCGAACGAGTTGGTTTAGTAGTATGTTTTGTCTGTTTTGCTTCATTATACTCGGCCAAGAATGCGTTTGTAGGAAATGGTTCATAATGGTCTGGGTATCTTGCAGATAATTTGAATATATCCTTCTCCATGTCAAACACCGAAGCATCCGAATAAGTCGTCTGGAACTCGTCGTCAGAGCTGTCATAAATAGATGTATAGATACCGGTCAGGCGATAGGCCTCGTTTTCGGGTTTCCTAGAGCCTACTAGTTGCCAGTTGACGCATCCTTTGCTGATGCCCTCGTCGAACACTTTGTCCCAGGTATTCGTAATTTTGAGTTCGTCTTTATCCCAGACTTCGTCGATTTCTTCCAATACCTTTTTGCGGATGAGTTCCTGTGTGGTATGGTCACATGCCAAAGCGAAAATGAGATGGGCCCCGTCTTTTGTGATTTTATCTTTGACTACTCGGTTCACACTGGGTTTTTGAAAGAGATATGTCTCAATTATGACTTCATCGTCTAGTTGGAATATCTTTTTGAAAATGCCTAAATAAAGATAAATAAGATTGGCGATATTGTCGAGGTTGTATTGCCGAGTAGTAATAGAATAATCGTGACGCAAATCCACATCTATCAAGAGTGGGCCTTTTTCGATTTGTGCTTCTGTCAGATATTCTGGTTGGCCCTTGACAAAAACATCGCGATAATAGATTGATAGGAATTCAGCATAATTTTTGATATTATAACTTCCTCCCCAGATATCGAGTTCTTTCTTACCAATACGTGTATTGGTTATTGAAGCTTTCGATTCTCCTTGTATTCTATGTGATTTAAGATAATCTGATAGGGATTCTTTTGTATTAGATTGTAAAGCATTTTGCGGTTTCTTTGCAGTCTTCATTTAGTTATAGTATGGAGATATATTTAAACATTTGTTTTGAATCAATTTTGTAGAGGAACCTACGGTTCCCCCTACGACCCCCTCCCTTTAATGATCCCCCCTATTTGTAGGGATTTTTATAATTTGTCAAAAAGATATTATTGTTTATAATTATTTGTTCTCCAAAAATAATTATATATGAATTTATTTTTTCAATGATTTTCTATTTCTTCTTTTTGACTTTCTATTAGACCTTCTTTTTGTCTTTCGTCCGCCAAAATAATTGACTCTTTTTTGTTCTATATGTTTTTTTTTTCTTTTTTGTTGTTCTTGTTCTTTTTCTCTTTTTTTTTCTTCTTCTTCTCTTTTTCTCTGTTCTTTTTCGTCTTGAATGATTGATTCGGTGATTCCGCGATTTATATCGTCTTGCCTTTCTTTTTCTTTTTCAACAATGAACGCAGGTTTACCATTTTTATTCTGGTGTATTTCCTCAACAGCTGTAAGATAATCTTGATGTGATTTTAAACTCATTTATATAAATAACTGCAGAAATTCTTTATTGTTATCTCACTAAATATAAAATGGATATTGATAAATTGACTTTAGAATTATTGATGAATAAAACAACGTATCAAAAATATGTGGAAAAGACCGACCCAAAAAAATTCGAAGAAAACAAGACATACAAAGAAAAAGTAGAATTATATACATCTAGGATTTTGGAAATAACAAAAGAATATTTGGAGAACCCAGATAAACAAGTTTCATTGGATATGAATCACGCATTCTATGAATATTCTCAGAGTTGTATTAGGCATTTTGAAGACGTCGATGTGAATGCCATCGATGATGATACTCTTTTTGATGAACCTGAAAAGCCTTCGTCAAAAAAATCTACGAAAAAATCCAGTAGGATAAATCATTTTTCAATGAAAATAGAACATCTAACTAAAGAAGAACAGAAAGAAACGGTGGTCGATGATTTTTTTACACCTTTTAACCTTTCAAATGCCGATTATATATGATAATTCTGCCTTCGGCAGAATTATTGATATATAAAAGGTATTTTATCGGTTACAAAGTAACAGTTACCTAATTACATTCAAA
>Ga0164296_1000547_pt1 | contig 43895 bp, 48 predicted proteins | sample GEODES057metaG_FD_113533 | JGI IMG/M metagenome (GOLD analysis project Ga0164296, IMG submission 113533) | Dystrophic lake water microbial communities from Trout Bog Lake, Wisconsin, USA - GEODES057 metaG | ecosystem: Environmental > Aquatic > Freshwater > Lake | place: USA: Trout Bog Lake...
CGGTGCCGGTTCGCTTGACCATGATGGATGGTCGCATCACCTTCGACGGTAGATAACAGAGGCTGTCGCGAACGGTGGAGTGATCACGGCTCAGACTTCAAGCGAAAATCGATACACGTTGGTCGTGCGAAGTTCGAAACCTAAGCGCTCGTAGAGACGATGTGCTGCGTGCCGGGTGGGATTCGAAGTGAGATCGACAGTGCGCGCACCTGCTAAACGGGCCCGACGAATAGCTTCTTCGCAGAGCAAAGCGCCCACGCCAAGTCCTCGAGCCGATTCATCAACAATGACATCTTCAATCCACGCTCGAACCCCAGTGGGGATTCGAAAGACAGCCAGAGTAAGCGTGCCAACCAAAGAGCCATCATCACGTCGAGCCATCAGAAGTTGCGTCGCTGGTGAGTTCACCAATGTTTCAAGGTCATATGCCTCGGGTTCCGCGGCTGAACGGGAGAGTTGTGGCACAAGACGTCGCAATGCCGCCAACAACTCGGGGTCAGCAACAACTGCTTCTTCGATCGTGACGTCGCTCATATCGATCATTCACCTCGCCAAATTGGTTCTCGCACGGTGTCATAGAGCACCTCGCGTTTTTCGCCGCGAGCAGCAGCAAACACTGTGTCGCCCCAACGTTCGAATCCCACGAGAGGTGTTGGCAACGTTGCTTCGCTGAACCATCCAACGTCAAGCACTTCAAGCGGATGGGGGTTTATTGCTCCGCCAACAGCTCTGCAGTGAAAGAGCAGCGAGTACAGCGGGTAGCGCGTCATGCCGAGTCGCATGCCGTCAAGGACTGCGATGAGTCCCACCACTTCGACTTCAATGCCCGTCTCTTCTTCAACCTCTTTGACGACGACTTCAGCCGCGGAATAGCCAACGTCGCACCAACCCGTGGGATAGAGCCAGACGCCAGAATCTGACCGTTGAATTAAAAGAATCTCTCCCTTGTCATTCGTGACAGCAGCACCAACTGCAACCTTGGGAGTGACATAACCGGCAATTCCCTTGCCGATCTTGCCCATCCATTCTTCAACGTGACCTTCGGCATCTTCAAGATTGGCTTCATCGCCGTCAGCTGCAACCTTGATGTCAGCAGCAACTTTCAAAATCTCCTCAAATCGTTCCTGTTCGTACTGGCTCTCGGTAAAGCCCAGACCCGTCATGGCAATAGCGGCAAGAGTCTCCGACCAGCGCCGGAGCACTCTTTCTGGGATGGCATGTTCCATGACATGGAACGCTAGCCAATCTGTCGCCTCTCTGGGACGCCGCGGGGCAGAATAGAAAAATGAGCATCCAAGAGGACTGTCGCCACTACGTTCGACGCCATGCGCAAGGGTCTGATGTCACCGAGCGTTGCACCTTGTCTGCCAACGAGCCACTTCCCTTCGCGTGTCCTGACGGCTGTCTTTTTTATGAGCCACGAGGCATTTCCACCACAGGGTGGCAGCACTAAGCCGACCTCCCTTTGATCTGACTTAAGATACGAACTGTTAGCAGTTCTGCTAGCACTTCTTACGGGGGGCATTGTGGACGAAAGTCCCCGCGATCTCATTGCAGACGCAGCATTCCAGATTTTGAGCGAGGTTGGTCCATCGCGCCTTCGTGTGCAAGATGTGGCGGAGCGAGCCGGCGTCTCAGCCACCTTGCTCTACTACTACTTCGACGGCAAGCACGCCCTGATTGCTGCTGCGTACGCTCGTGAGTACCACGTCATCGCCGAAGAAGACGGTGATGTCCTCGAGGCACTCTTCTTAGATCACACCGACGCTGAGTCCTTCGTCTTAGCAATTTCGGGTCTGTATTCAGGTCTCTTCAGTCCAGAGCGTCGCAAGAGACGCCTGGGCGTGCTTGCCGCTGCACTGACCGATCCGGCCATCGCAGAGGAGATCAAGCCGGCCACGCTTCGGCTCCACACTCGAATTTCTGACATGTTGCACGGCTGTATTCAGCGAGGCTGGATTCGTGATGACACCGACATCTCGTCACTGGCGCTGATGCTGATGTCAACGGCCGTTGGACGAGTCTTTCTCGACCTCACTCCGGAGCTTGAAGACAATTTGCCGAACTACATCAGAACGGCATTCCAAGTGCAACTCACTGCACCACTCACCGCCGACTAGAGGTCTAACTCTCTAGGACATCTCCGAGGAGATCCACAGAGATTCCTTGCGTGCCAAGCCAAGAAATTGCTGCATCGATTTGTCCAGCCGCTCCATCAAGTTCGCAAAGAATCCAGCCACCATCGTCAGAAATCTCAGCACGCCGAATATCGGCAATCACGTCAAAATCCCGCACGAGCGTCGCGATGACGGGCGAACGTACGTGACTCTCTGGAAAAGTGAGACGTACTCTGAGGCCAACGTTGGAAGTCATATCCGAAACCTAGCCCAAGACACGATTCAGTTTTCCTGAGGCAAGGCCCTCAAGATCAAGTGCTGCAAAGTCATACCCTGCGCCTCGAACAGCGTCAATGATCGAAGCTCGCTGACTGAGCGCGTGAGCGAGTTCTGATTCAGGCACCTCGACGAGTGCCACGCTGCCGTGGTGCCGAACACGAACCTCACGAAAGCCCATGGCATGAAGAGCCGCCTCCGCAGCTTCGACACTTTTCAGAGATCCCAACGTGACGGGGGTCCCGTAGGGAAGTCGCGACGCCAAACAGGGACTTGCAGGTTTCTCAGCTGTAGGGAGACCAAGGTCAGTCGATGCTTCTCGCACCATAGCTTTGGTCAAACCAATTTCGACAAGAGGAAACCGCGCTCCTCGCTCACGCGCCACAACTTGGCCGGGACGGTGGTCGCCAAGATCATCAAGGTTGACGCCCAGAACGACCGTCGCGCCCGAAGCGGCAGCGAGTGGTTCAAGGGCATCCATGAGATGGGTCTTGCACCAAGCACATCGATCAGCGCCATTGGCTGCATAGCGAGGATCATCAAGCTCAAAGGTCTCGACAATTTGATGTGCGAAACCGAGTTGCGCCGCCAAATTCGCTGCTTCGAGCGCTTCGCTTTGTGCCATCGACGCAGATGATGCGGTGACACACAGCGCGCGATCCGCTCCGAGTGCCTTTGTGGCAACAGCGGCCAAAAAGGTCGAATCCACGCCACCGGAATAGGCGACGACGACGGGTCCTATGTCAGAAAGATGTTGCTCGAGTGCACGAACCGATGGCGTCATTAGAGTGCGAGCGAGCCAAAGACTTCGTCGATGCTTCCGACGACGCCTGTGTAGAACGGCCCAAACTCTGCATACAGAGTCGACGCCTCATCAAAGCGCATCGTGTAGACGCAGTCTTTCAAGTCGTCACTGTGGCGACCGAAGAGCGTCACGCCCCACTCCCAGTCATCGAGGCCGGTTGCACCAGTCACAACCTGAAGAATCCGACCGTGGAAATTCCGACCAGATTTTCCATGGGCCGTCATCAGCGCCTTGCGCTCGTCAAACTCCAAGGAGTACCAGTTGTGCTTGTCGCCACGTCGCTTTGACATTGGATAAAAGCAGAACGCCCGCAACTCGGCAGGTGGCAAGTTTGGATACAGACGTGCTTGCTTGATGGCATCTGGAGCACCGCCTCCATATTCGGATATCTCGGTGAGCGAAACAAAGGACTCGACAACCTCAAGTCCCGCATATTCAAGTGCCGACTGCAGCCGGCGAAGTGCCCAGGCGTCTTCGGCGAGCGCCATGACACAGGCATCTGCCTTATGCCCCAAGATGGCTGCCGTCACAACCTGGCCACCTTCTTGATCAAGTTGTGCGACCGCGTCATGAATCGCCAAAAGGTTGACCGACCCAGCGGGCTTCACAAACAGGTGCACCACGTTCCAACCTATGGAGGGGACGAGTGGAGTTGGTGTCGTACTCATAGGCCCATGCTACGGCCGCGTGCCATGGAGCAATTCGCTCCGGCTCAATTGACCTCGGGCACCGTGGCCAAGGCTGCCGCAAAACGCTCGTCGGGCACGTCCTCGTCAACCATCTGTCCTGCGAGGTACTTCTCGTAGGACGCAAGGTCAAAGTGACCATGACCGCACAGCGCCGTCAAAATGACGGTTTCTTCACCAGTTTCCTTGGCGCGCTTTGCTTCGCGAACTGCAGCGGCCAAGGCGTGGGTGGGTTCTGGAGCAGGCACAATGCCCTCCGTGCGAGCAAAGTTCAGTCCCGCTTCGAAGCACTCCGTTTGCGGCACTGCAATCGCTTCCATCAAGCCAAGCTCGTAGACGTGACTGATCAACGGACTCATGCCGTGGTAGCGGAGGCCACCTGCGTGAATCGGATCAGGAATGAAGTCGTGACCCAAGGTGTGCATCTTCATCAGAGGTGTCAATCCTGCGGTGTCGCCAAAGTCGTAGGCGTAGACGCCACGAGTCAACGACGGGCAAGAGGCTGGCTCTACGGCACGGATCGTCGGGTTGATCTTGCCCGCCAACTTGTCACGCAAGAAGGGGAAGGCAAGGCCGGCAAAGTTGGAGCCGCCACCGGTGCACCCGACAATGACGTCAGGCGACTTTTCGCCAGCCTTGTTCAACTGCAAAATGGCTTCTTCTCCAATGATGGTCTGGTGCAACAAGACGTGGTTAAGCACCGAACCCAAGGCATAGCGAATCTCCGGGTCTTGTGCGGCAACTTCGACTGCTTCTGAAATTGCAATACCCAGTGAGCCGGGGCTGTTCGGATCGGCCGCAAGGATCGCACGTCCAGACTCCGTGAGCTCAGAAGGCGAACGATGGACTTGTCCGCCAAAGGTCTCAATCATCAGTCGGCGATAGGGCTTCTGGTCAAACGACGCACCGACCTGCCATACCTCGCATTCCAAGTCGAAGAGTGCACAAGCAAAGGCCAAGGCGGTTCCCCACTGTCCCGCTCCGGTCTCGGTTGTGAGCTTCTTGACGCCAGCGATCTTGTTGTAATACGCCTGCGGCACTGCGGTGTTGGGCTTGTGCGATCCTGCAGGCGAGACGCCCTCGTACTTGTAGTAGATCCGCGCCGGGGTATCGAGGAGTGCCTCGAGACGATGGGCACGGAAGAGCGGGGTGGGCCGCCATTGGCGATACACGTCCAACACTGCCCCCGGGATGTCAACGTAGCGATCCATCGTGACTTCCTGCATGATGAGATCCATCGGGAAGAGTGGCGCAAAGTCTTCGGGTCCCGCTGGCTGCAAGGTGCCAGGGTGAAGTGCCGGTGGAGGTGGGCTTGGCAGATCCGGGACAAGGTTGTACCACTGTGTCGGCATCTCCGACTCATCCAAGACAATCTTGTGCTGGCGAACGGTCTCATCCATGTCGGGGTCTCCCTCGGCTCGGCGTCACTTTGTCGTGACAGTAATGAGCACTAAACCTATCCACAGAATCGACCCTTGTGCACCTCCGCCACTCACCGTGGCCGAACGCGACACTCGGCGGCCCCCATGAGGGCCGCCGAGTGATCACAACTACGACCCCTTTGGGGGCCTGAGAAGCGAGTTTTTCGCTTAGAAGTCATCCATTCCGCCACCTGGCATTGCCGGAGCAGCCTCTGAAGGCTTGTCGACAATGACGGCTTCGGTGGTCAGGAACAATGCCGCAATAGATGCTGCGTTCTGCAGAGCAGAGCGTGTCACCTTGGTGGCATCGATGACGCCGGCAGCCACAAGGTCGAGGTACTCGCCCGTTGCTGCGTTCAGTCCTTCAGAAGCCTTCTTCAGGTTGCGCACCTTGTCGATGACCACGCCACCTTCGAGACCTGCATTCTCTGCAATTTGCTTGAGAGGAGCCTCAACGGCACGTCCCACGATGCGAGCACCCGTGGCCACATCACCGTCGAGCGAATCAGCAAGCTCAAGGATGGCCTTTTGGGCACGCAACAATGCGACGCCACCACCAGGAACCACACCTTCTTCAATGGCTGCCTTGGTCGTGGACACGGCATCTTCGATGCGGTGCTTCTTCTCTTTGAGTTCAACCTCGGTCGCAGCGCCGACCTTGATCACCGCAACGCCACCTGACAGCTTGGCGAGACGTTCTTGGAGCTTCTCACGGTCGTAGTCAGAATCGGTGTTCTCGATCTCTGCCTTGATTTGGTTAATACGACCCGTAATGTCGTTCTTTGAGCCAGCGCCCTCAACGATGGTCGTCTCGTCCTTGGTGATGACCACGCGCTTGGCACGGCCGAGCAGTTCCAAAGTGACGTTCTCCAACTTCAGACCGACTTCTTCGGTGATGACCTGGCCACCCGTCAAGATCGCCATGTCTTGGAGCATTGCCTTGCGGCGCTCACCAAACCCAGGGGCCTTGACCGCAACCGAACGGAAGGTGCCGCGGATCTTGTTCACGACCAGCGTCGCCAGTGCTTCACCTTCAATGTCTTCAGCAACGATCACAAGTGCCTTGCCCGACTGCATAACTTTTTCAAGCACAGGGAGCATGTCGCGCACTGCAGTGATCTTCGAGCCCACGTAGAGGATGTAAGGGTCTTCGAGCACTGCTTCCATGCGCTCTGGGTCAGTCACGAAGTATGGGGAGATGTAGCCCTTGTCGAAGCGCATGCCTTCCACAAGGTCCATGTCCATGCCGAAGGTCTGTGACTCTTCGACGGTGATCACGCCGTCCTTGCCGACCTTGTCGATGGCGTCCGCGATCATTCCACCAATTTCGGTGTCTGCAGCAGAAATCGAGGCCACCTGAGCAATCTGCTCTTTGGTGCTCGCTTCCTTAGCGATCTTGTGCAGGCTCGCCACAGCGGACTCAACCGCTGCCTCGATGCCCTTCTTCAGACTCATGGGATTCGCGCCAGCTGCGACGTTGCGCAGTCCTTCGCGAACCATGGCCCATGCGAGCACAGTTGCCGTCGTCGTCCCGTCACCGGCCACGTCATCGGTCTTCTTGGCAACCTCTTTGACCAATTCAGCACCAATGCGCTCGTAGGGGTCTTCGAGGTCAATTTCTTTGGCGATCGACACACCGTCGTTGGTGATCGTGGGGGCGCCCCACTTCTTGTCGAGCACCACATTGCGGCCCTTTGGGCCGAGGGTGACACGTACCGCGTCTGCCAGCTTGTTCATGCCGGTCTCGAGAGCCCGACGGGCCTCTTCATCGAAAGCGATCAGCTTCGCCATCGTTCACTCCTTTAAGGGGGATTGACTATCAACCTGTGTGGTTATGACCCCTAGATTAGCACTCTCGTAAGCAGAGTGCTAGCAGACGGCAACGAAGACTGCTAAAAGCGTGTGAGCTTCGCTCAGCCCCCCGCAACCGCCGGAACAATGGACAAAACGGCTCCATCACTCAAGGGGGTGTCGAGGCCCTGGAGAAATCGGACGTCTTCGTCGGCCAAAAAAACGTTGACAAAGCGGCGCAATGCGCCCGATTCATCGAAAATACGCTCGCCAAAACCGGGGTTTGCGCTGTCAAGCGCCCGAAGGGCATCTCCCACGGTGGCGGCCTCAACTGAGACTTCGCCAACGCCACCGGTGAGTTGGCGAAGTTGGGTTGGAATGCGGATGGTGGTTGTCATAAGAATCTTCCTCTTTCGTTCAGAACTCTCTCGTTGTGATCTTGTGGTTGTTTTACGCCCGCACCGGGTCTTCAAGGCCCATGACGGCATCGAAAGCTGCCAGCGTCGCCGGAATGGTGTGCGTCGGAGCGACTGAACCAGTCAGCGCTTCGACTGTTTTCAATCCGTGCCCCGACACAATGGCCACCGTTCGTTCGTCCTTTCGGATCACACCTTCTCGAGCAAGTTTTGCCAACGTGGCGATCGTCACGCCCCCTGCGGTCTCCGCGAAGACGCCCTCTGTGCGAGCAAGCAGCTTGATGCCTTCAATGATTTCCTGATCGCTCACGGCGCCACAGGCGCCACCACTCTTCTTGATCTGCTCTAAGGCGTACCAACCGTCGGCAGGATTACCTATCGCCAAAGATTTTGCGATGGTGTCCGGCTTCACTGGAGCGATAACGTCAACACCAGAGGCAAACGCCGTGGCTACCGGTGAACAGCCTTGTGCTTGCGCACCTGAAATCCTGACCTCAGGAATCTCGTCAAGCAGACCAACACGGCCAAGTTCGTAAAAGCCTTTCGCAATCTTGGTGAGTTGCGACCCAGAGGCAATGGGCACGACGACGTGATCAGGAGCTTGCCAACCCAGTTGCTCTGCAATTTCGAAGGCCAAGGTTTTCGAACCCTCGGCGTAGTACGAACGCACATTGACGTTCACAAATGCCCACGTCGGACGCTCCGAAGTTAACTCTGCGCACAAGCGATTCACGTCGTCATAGGTGCCCTCAACGGCAATGACATTGCCGCCATACACCGCAGTCATCATGATCTTGGCGGCCTCAAGGTTGGAGGGAATCAAGACCACCGACGCCAGCCCCGCTCGAGCAGCATGCGCCGCGACCGAATTGGCCAGATTGCCCGTCGATGCGCACGCAGCAACTTTGAAACCAAGTTGGCGAGCCTTCGTGAGGGCTACGGAGACCACCCGGTCTTTAAAAGAACCTGTTGGGTTTGCCGTGTCATCTTTGATCCAGAGATCATCAAGACCGAGTTCGGCGCCAAGGCGTTCAGCGCGAATCAGTGGCGTGTAGCCCGCGCCGAGGTCAATAGGTGTCGATTCGGCTACCGGCAACAAGTCTTGATAGCGCCACATCGAGCGAGGTCCTTGCGCAATGCTCTCTCGGGAAATGACCTTGGCAATGGCGTCATAGTCGTAGGCCACCTCAAGAGGGCCAAAACAAAAATCACAGACATGGAGTGCCTCTGCAGGGAACTCGCGGCTGCACTCTCGACAACGCAGACCAAGAACGGTACTCATAGGACGTCTCCTTCACTCATCGACTCGGGCGTTGGCACCCGTCTGGCGGAAAACCGCCGGTCTGGTTGCCGCAACGTCACAGGGCCCGTCCCTCAGTTGCTCTGGATGATGTGCTCTATTTTGGCCCAAGAAGCCGCGTTCGTCAATGTGGCACGACTGGCTTCGATGGGGCGCTAGAACATATCTGTGACCCCGCCTGTGTCCGGCCGGCAACATCTTGCCGAGGACTCCTCCCCAATTAAGCAGTTCTCTCTTGACGCGCTGACCCTTGACCTGGTCCTCGCTGCAAAAGGAGCACAAACGATTTCCGTCATCATTCCTGCGCGCGATGAAGCCGCAACGATTGGGGCAGTTCTGGCTGCTCTCACACCTCACACGGCCCCAGGGACGGGACTCATCGATGAAATCCTCGTCGTTGACGACGGCTCGAGTGACAGCACTGCGGAGATGGCTCGTCGCGCTGGTGCGACTGTCTTGTCCCTGGAAGGAGGTGGCGGCAAAGGAGCAGCTATGTGGGCAGGACTTGAGGCCACACGTGGCGACCTCATCGTCTACCTCGACGGCGACGTCGAAAATACGCAGGAGCACTTTGTCACTCGCCTTGTTGGTCCCCTGCTCTTTGACCCCGAGGTGATGTTGGTCAAGGCCTACTACGACCGACCTTTTGAAGGCGAGGCCTCAGGTGGGGGTCGAGTCACTGAACTCAGTGCGCGTCCCGCACTTCGACTGCTCTTTCCTGAACTTGCCGCCATCCGCCAGCCACTCGCAGGTGAGACCGCAACCCGGCGCAAGGTGCTCACCCGCCTCGGCTTAGAGACGGGCTACAAGGTGGAAATAGCGTTGCTCATCGATGTCGCCGCAGCCTTCGGCCCCTCGGCCCTTGCAGAAGTTGATCTCGGCATCCGTATTCACCGGAATCGACCACTCAGTGATTTGAGCCCCATGGCGACTGAAATCTTGGCAGTGGCCCTCGAGCGAGCACAACGCTTCACTGCAGAGGTCTAACCCTACGACGCGAGGTCAGGTCCGACGATCACCACGACGTCATCACCGGCCGCACCCGGAACGGGCACCGACGCAGTCAGCGGCACCACCACCGAACTCTTGAGATGAAGTTGTGACGCGATCTCGAGGGCGTAACTCTTTCGGTCAGGCGCGTAGAAAACTTCTGACGCAGTGACTTGCGAGGTGGCGTTCACTGCGGGCAGCGTGTCCCACCCTTGCGCTTGCAGCGTGCTCGTAATGGCAGACGCGACGCCCGCAGTTGTCGAACCATTCGCTACTTGGACTTTGATTTGGCTCTTGCTCAAGGTCGTCGTGGTCTGACCCTTTGCCTTTGAGGCGGTCGTCGAGGTGCTGGGGCTCCCAGGGGTTGTCACCGTCGTGGATGTGGCAGCAGACCTTGTCGAGGATGAGGACGTCCCTGCATGCAAGAGATATCCCACGACGAGGAGAAAGAGTGCGGTAACCACGAACGCTCTCACCACATTGAGATGGGCAACCCCGTTTGATCCTTGGGATTTTGGCTCTTGATTTGATCCGCTCACCCTCCAAGATTGCCCCTCGAGCAGAGCAGGCGCAAGCAGGGCTCTATTCTTGTGATCCACGGAGTCCAACATGCCGGTGTGGCGCAGCTGGAAGCGCAGGCGATTTGTAATCGTCAGGTCGTGGGTTCGAGTCCCACCACCGGCTCCATGTTCAAGAAGAAAAAGAGCGCGCAGCGGAGCGAGATTGACGGCGCCGTCACTCGAACCAAGGGCATCCTGATTGAATTTCGCAGTTTTGCGCTGCGCGGCAACGTCATTGATCTCGCCGTCGCCGTGGCCATCGGTGCCGCATTTACCGCTGTCGTCACGTCACTCACGGCCGCGTTCATCACGCCGCTGATTGGCGCGTTTTTTGGAAAGAACGACTTCAGCCGAATGAGTTTCACGATTCATGGCTCAAAATTCGTCTACGGCCTGTTTATCAATGCGGTGATTTCTTTCATCATCACAGCTGCGGTGCTGTTCTTCTTCGTCGTCAAGCCACTCGGTCATCTCTTGGTGCGACTCGGCATGCAGCCAGCGACTCCTGTCACCAAAGCAGCCTGTCCCGCCTGTCTCACTGAGATTCCGACAGCGGCAACACGTTGCTCGGCGTGCACGAGTGAACTTGGAAGTTCCTGGGCACCCAACCCCGACGCGCCCTAGCGCTGCAGGCTGTGTCAGTGGCGCTGGCGAGCGATTTCGAACATCGCTACCGCTCCAGCAACCGATGCATTGAGTGACTCAACCGCACCGACTTGAGGAATCGACACCAAGGTCGAACAGCGCTTGCGACTTAATGCGGCGAGACCCTTTTCTTCAGAACCAACGACGATGGCGACAGGTCGATCCGACAAAGAAAGTTCCCAAAGCGACGTCTTTGCTTCGCCTGCAAGTCCAATCACCGTGACCCCGGCTTTGGTCAAACGATCAAGAGCAGTTGGGATGCCCGCCACTGAGGCAAACTGCAAGTGTTCGATGGCGCCGGCCGCAACTTTGGCCACCGTTGGACTCACACGTGCCGAGCGGTGCCGAGGCAGAAGGACGCCGGTGACCCCGGCGCACTCAGCGCTCCGGAGAAGGGAGCCGAGATTGTGTGGGTCTGTGACGCCATCGCAGATCAACAAAAAGGGAATCTGCCCCGAACTCGGCTCGATGAGTTCGTCAATCTCAAGCGACTTGAGAGGTCGCGCGAAGGCCACGACACCTTGATGCGACTCAGTCGCCGCCGTCTTGTCAATACGGCCACGCGAGACCATTTCGAGCATGACTCGTTGCGACCGACATAACTCCTCAATCCGATCGAGTTGTTCCGAGCCATCGAGTTCAGTGGCCATCATGACTTTGGTAATGGGTCGCCGGCGAGCCTGGAGTAACTCGATGATCGCTCGACGGCCTTCGATTTGGTCACCACCAAGGTCAGACGTGGGTCGAGGACTCCGGCGCGGGCCGTTGGGACGGCCTTTCCCTCCAGCTCGGTTCACCGGTGGGCCTTGTCGACGCACCGGTCGGCCGCCCTTTTTGCGAGGTGCTGGACTCATCGTTCCTCCAAAAGTACGACGCAGAGTGCGGCGATACCTTCGCCTCGACCCAGTGCTCCGAGATGTTCGGTCGTCGTTGCCTTGACAGAGACCGGCGCCCCAAGACGCTCGGAGAGAATTTCTGCCATGGTGGGCATGTGGGCACTGAGTTTTGGTGCTTCGGCCACAATCGTGAGGTCAGCGGAAGTAGCACGAAATCCTGCTGCGGCAATCTTTTCAACCACCGCTTCGAGGAGGACAAGACTCGACGCGCCGGCATACGCGGGGTCAGTGTCAGGAAAGTGTCGCCCAAGATCGCCAAGGCCGGCCGCACCAAGCAGGGCGTCCATCAAGGCGTGCGTTGGCACGTCGGCATCGGAGTGTCCAACGAGGCCACGTTCACCAGGCAACACCACGCCACCGAGTACCAGGACCCGAGCATCGTCATCACTGAATGCGTGAACGTCAAGTCCTTGTCCAATACGCATCAGCGAGTCCCCACAATTCGTTCGGCTGCGGGAAGATCAAGCGGAGAGGTCAGTTTGAGGTTCTCAGGCTCGCCATTTATGACGACGACAAGGCCCCCCAATGCTTCGACCAATGCGGCGTCATCCGTTGCGTCAGCCCCAGCGGCATGGGCAGCGCGCAAGACCTCAGCTCGGAATGCTTGTGGCGTTTGGACCGCGACGAGTTCCTCTCGTTCAAGTGTGGCGACGACACGTTGGCGTCCTTCGCTTCCTTCCACTCGCTTAATCGTGTCCGTCACAGGAACCGCACAGATCGCTGCAGCTACCTTGTCATCAGCCAGTTCGGCCACAACGCCAAAGAACAGGCGTTCAGATGCGAGAGGGCGGGCGGCGTCGTGTACGACAACGACCTGTGCCTCGGCCGGAACGACGCTCAGACCCGCTCGCACAGAGGCTGCACGACTCTCACCCCCAGGAACGACGAGGTCAGCTCCGTGCGTCTCTTCGAGACCTTCGGGGGCTACCAGGATGACGGTTCCAGCGACGGAACGACACGCAGCAACCGACCGTGCGGCCACGGAGACCCCATCAAGATCCACAAACTGCTTGAGCCCGCCAAACCTGCTGCCTTGGCCACCCGCGACGACGATTGCCGCGACGTCTCCGTTAGGGGAGGGCATCGGTCAGCCGTTGCTCGGCAGTCTCTTCGTCCACGTTGAGAGCGAAGGTCAACTCAGAGACCAAAATCTGGCGAGCACGACTTAGCATCCGCTTTTCTCCGGCAGACAATCCCTTATCCTTGTCACGAATCGAGAGGTTTCGTACCACTTCAGCAACTTGGTAGATGTCACCGGAGCGAAGCTTCTCTGAGTGGTTCTTGTAGCGTCGTGACCAGTTCGTCGGCATGCGCGCTTCCTTTTTGCGAAGCACGGCGAAGACTTCTTCGACTTCTTCGTCGTTGATCACTTCACGAAGGCCGACACCTTCGGTGTTGTCTGCCGGAACCATGAGCGTCAGGTCGCCATAGGCCAGACGGAGCACAAGGTATTCCTTCTTCTCACCGAAGGCGACGCGCTTCTCACGCTTTTCAACGATGGCCGCACCGTGGTGGGGGTACACGACTTTGTCTCCAACCTTGAACACTCTGGATTTCCTCTCACCTGGCTGACCGATCTCGCTTGCGCCGCGTGGGCTCAGAGATCGGGTTTGTTTGTTCGCTCGACGCCTCAGCCAGAGCCGGACGGCGGAACATCAATTCTACCAGCCCTCGTGCCTTCTTTTCCCCAGCGAGAGAAGCTGCTCCTAGCGAGGGCCGCCAAGTCGACCGAGTTCGCTCTTGATTGAGGCAGCTCGAGCATGACCAACGCCTTCAACCGCCTCCAAATCAGCCTGCGTGGCGTCACGCAGTGCCGTGAGAGAGCCGAATCTACCAACCAGACGTTCAATCAAAACAGAGGAAAGCCGAGGCACGCCGCGGAGCGCTCGAAAACCACGCGAATCCAGCACCGTGTCAGGACTTCCGGGGAGCGCAAGCAACACGGCAAACGCCGAGCGTTCATGGACTTCTTCAGACGACAACCCTCTCATTGCTTGCCACACCGCCTGGCCGCGTTGTGCTGCCCGATTTTTTGGCGCGGAGATGTAGTCGGTGACCACCGCAAGAGCCGTTTCTTCAACTCCATCGAGCAGTTCGGAGAGTTGCAAGGAGATCAATCGACCTTCAACGCCGAGTTCGACAAGTTCTTCTCCGACATCCTCGGCGATTTGGGCCAAGATCACTGCGGGCTGCAAGACGGCGGTGACGTCATCAACACGGACTGATCCTTCGAGTTCTGCTGAGGACAAAACCACAAGCCCCGCATCAAATCGTTCACGGAAGCGCTCCATGGTGGCCAACGCCTGACTCGCCCGATCAATCAAACGGCTCGTGGGCTCGAGCGTGCGTTTCGAATTCCCGACAAAGACCGAAATGGTGGCCATGGCTGCGGACACTGTGATGGTGGCCACGTTGAGGCTCCGAGCGACTCGTTCTGCAGTTCGATGCCGAGTCCCAGTTTCAGATGTCTGCACCGTCGCTTTCGGCGTCAAGTGCACGTTGGCACGTGCAATGCGAGACGCTCGGCTGGTGAGCACAATGGCGCCGTCCATCTTGGCCAACTCGGCGAGACGCTGTGGCGTGAACTCCGCATCAAGCAAGAAACCTCCCGTGGAGACTGACAAGACGCTCGGATCGTCGCCAAGGACGAGGAGGCACCCTCGATGCGCTTGCAAGATTCGATCCAATCCAGAACGCAAAGGAGTTCCGGGAGCACACAGTGCCAAGGTATCCATCAAGGTAGGTGGCTCAACCATGCCTTTGACCCTAGCGACCTTGCGTAAACATCGTTGGGTGATTGTATGAACGCTGCGTTAGGACGACGAGGGCGACAGGGCGGTAACTGCTGCCACGATGTCGGCCACAGTGGCCACTTCGAGGGCGTGCACGCCGGTTGGAACTGAGGTTCCAGGCGGCACGATTGCCGAGGTCAAGCCAACGCGAGCCGCTTCTTCGAGCCGACGACTGGTCGCCAAAACTGAGCGCACCGATCCGGTGAGGCCCACTTCACCAACTGCCACAACTCGAGCGTCAAGAGCTCTGCCAAAAAATGCTGACACCATCGCAGCAATCACCGCAACGTCCACCGCGGGTTCTGCAGCTTTGACCGCCCCCGAGCAGGCCACGAACACGTCACTGCGTCCAATGCCAAGGTCGCAATGCGCATCCAAGACGGCGCCGAGTTGGCGAAGGCGCGTGACTGAGACGCCTTGGGCAACTCGAGCTGGGCTCCCGACCGACGGCGTGACCAATGCTTGAATTTCCACCACCAAGGGACGAGAGCCTTCAGCCAGGACGGTGGCCACCGAACCTGGAAGTGCGATCCCCCGCTCTGCGAGCATCGTCGCCGAAGGGTCTTCAACTGAAACCAACCCGTCTGGACCGAGGTCCAAAATTCCTACTTCGCCCGCAGGCCCAAAACGATGTTTGACGGTTGTCACGACCCGTCGCGTGTGGTGCCGGTCGCCTTCAATCGAAACCACAGTGTCAACTAAGTGTTCAAGCGCACGAGGTCCAGCTAATTCACCATCTTTCGTCACGTGACCAACGAGCAAGAGGGCGATTCCTCTTCGGCGTGCTACTGAACTCAGTTGCTCGGCCGCGTTCCGAACCTGGGCGACGCCGCCCGACAAACTTCGAAGTGTGGCATCGGTCATGGTTGATACTGAATCGACCACACAGAGGGCCGCATCAGTTGTTTCGAGTGCAGCCACAGCCTGTGCGAGATCCGATGTCGGGAGAACGGAAACTTCAGCGGCGCCACCACCGAGCCGATCAGTGCGGCGGGCAACTTGTGCAAGTGATTCTTCTGAGGCGATGACGAGCGCTCCATGACCGGTCGCAGCGGCAAAAACCGTGAGCTGTGTGCACAGCGTCGACTTCCCGATTCCTGGCGCGCCTGCCACAAGGGTTACAGAACCCGGCTCGAGGCCGCCAGAAAGGACACGCTCAACCTCAGAAAGTCCGAGTGGGATCGCCGTGTGGTGCTGGGGAATCGCGTCTCGAACGACGACGGCTTCGGCCGTCATCACTGCACCTGAAGAGGCCGACAGTTCCACAGCTTCTTCGAGTGTGTTCCATTCGCTGCACGTAGCGCACTGACCCGTCCACCGGAGCGCGGTTGCACCACACGACGTGCACTGGAAAGGGTGAGGTTTCGATGCCATGGCTCTCGACTCTAGAGAGTCCCTGTGACGGCGGCGGTGACCGAGCGCCAATCTGCACGTCTCGAAGGCTCAGAAGGAAGTAACTGCTCCAAAAGATGTTCCCCCTTCCTGCGCGACCAGAGGCCACACAGGAAGGGGGTCCACAAACTATTCAGCTGACGTACTGCCTGCCAACTCAACGGCAGGTGGCTCAAATCCCTCGATAGCAGTGAAACTCAATTCGGGTCCGTCCTCGCCTTGGACAACATCGACCACGATCGTTTCTCCAACTCGGAATTCCTTCCACAGCAACTTCTCTGAGAGTGCGTCTTCGACGTACTGCTGAATGGCACGGCGCAGGGGCCGAGCACCCAGCTCGGGGTCATAGCCCTTTTCGGCCAAGAACTCACGAGCACCCTTCGACAACTCAAGACCGATTCCCTGCAGGCTCAACTGCACTGCAGTGCGAGCCAAGAACATGTCGGCGATCTCGATGACTTCTTCCTTGGTCAGTTCGTGGAAGACGATGGTGTCATCAATTCGGTTGAGGAACTCAGGACGGAAGTGGGCCTTCAGCGCTTCATTCACCTTGAGCTTCATGCGTTCGTGACTCACTGATTCAGAGGTCTTCGAGAAGCCCAAGTTGGCCTTGCGAAGATCAGCCGTTCCAAGGTTGGACGTCATGATGAGCACCGTGTTCTTGAAGTCCACGCTGCGCCCTTGGCTGTCAGTCAACCGACCGTCTTCCAAGATTTGCAGCAAGGTGTTGAACACGTCGGGGTGCGCCTTCTCCACTTCGTCGAAGAGCACCACGCTGAATGGCTTGCGGCGGACTGCTTCGGTGAGCTGCCCACCTTCTTCGTAGCCAACGTAGCCAGGAGGCGAACCCACAAGGCGGCTCACCGTGTGCTTCTCCATGTACTCACTCATGTCGAGCTGGATCAGCGCGTCTTCATCATCAAAGAGGAACTCTGCCAAGGTCTTCGCCAGTTCGGTCTTTCCAACACCAGTTGGTCCAAGGAAGATGAAAGATCCCGCAGGCCGCTTTGGATCTTTCAGGCCAGCCCGAGTACGACGAATTGCTCGACTCAGAGCCGTCACGGCTTCTTCTTGACCAACGATGCGACGATGAAGCTCGTCCTCCATGCGCAGCAGCTTTGAAGTCTCTTCTTCTGTGAGGCGGTAGACAGGAATGCCGGTCCACGTCGCCAAGACCTCTGCGATGACCTCTTCGTCAACCACGTCAAAGAGCTCGACGCCTTCGGCCCGCAATTCAGTCTCTTCGGCTTCTTTGGCCTCGAGACGTTCGCGTTCTTGCTCAGCCAACTTCTTGGCCTGCTCAAACGCTCCCTTTTCAATTGCCGTTTCCTTGTCCTTGCGCAGGCGCGTGATCTCCTCATCAAGCACACGATGCGTCGAGGGGACGTCCATGCGTCGAATGCGCAGGCGACTTCCCGCCTCGTCGATGAGGTCGATCGCCTTGTCAGGCAAGAACCTGTCGGCAATGTACCGATCTGCCAGGTTTGCAGCCGCTACCAGCGCTTGATCAGTGATAGTGACCGAGTGGTGCGACTCGTAGCGGTCGCGCAAGCCCTTCAAGATGTCGATGGTGAGTGCCACGGTGGGCTGCTCAACCTTGACCGGTTGGAACCGGCGCTCAAGTGCCGCATCCTTTTCCACGTGCTTGCGGTACTCGTCAATCGTCGTCGCACCAACCGTCTGCAGTTCCCCACGAGCCAGCATTGGCTTCAAAATCGATGCAGCATCGATGGCACCTTCAGCCGCACCAGCACCAACCAAGGTGTGGATCTCATCAATAAACAAGATGATGTCGCCTCTGGTGCGAATTTCCTTGAGTACTTTCTTCAACCGCTCTTCGAAGTCACCGCGATAACGCGATCCGGCAACAAGAGCGCCGAGATCCAAGGTGTAGAGCTGCTTGTCGCGAAGCGTGTCTGGAACCTTTCCTGCCACGATCTTTTGGGCAAGGCCTTCGACGATGGCAGTTTTTCCAACACCAGGTTCACCGATGAGTACGGGATTGTTTTTGGTGCGCCGAGAAAGCACCTGCATGGTCCGTTCAATTTCCTTCTCGCGTCCAACGAGAGGATCGAGCTTTCCATCACGAGCCAACTGTGTGAGATTGCGACCAAACTGGTCGAGCACTGCAGAACCTGAGCCGCCTTCAACGTTGGTCGTTGATCCTGCGTTTGCGCCTACTGCTTCTTTGCCTTGGTAGCCGCTCATCATCTGAATGACCTGCTGGCGCACGCGGCCCAAATCCGCTCCCAAGGAGACGAGCACCTGGGCTGCGACACCTTCGCCTTCACGAACGAGTCCAAGCAGCATGTGCTCGGTGCCGATGTAGGAGTGACCCAACTGCAGCGCCTCGCGAAGCGACAGTTCAAGAACTTTCTTTGCCCGTGGCGTGAAGGGTGGTGACCCTGACGGAGGCGTCCCCGTCATGCCAATCGTCTCTTCAACTTTTTCGCGTACGGCTTCAAGGGTGATGCCAAGAGAGTCCAGCGCCTTGGCAGCAACTCCTTCACCCTCGTGGATCAGACCGAGCAGGATGTGCTCGGTGCCGATGAAACTGTGGTTGAGCAGGCGTGCCTCTTCTTGGGCCAACACCAGTACTCTCCGCGCTCGATCAGTGAAGCGCTCGAACATCTACGCACCTCTTTCTCTCAAGCAGTTCTTCCTGATTCAGTGTATCGGGGAGATGAGACATCGCGTCCGGCAGGGCCTGAGATGTCCTACTTTGAACGAGGGGGGCCGTGGGGACGCCTATCGTGGGGAAGGTGAATCCCCTCGAGATATTGGGCATGCCATCAGTGGCAGCAGATATGGCTCGTTTTGAGCCCCTTTTGGCCTCATCAGTCGCAATTGGCGACGACTATCTCGACCAGATCACGACCCACCTGATTTCCGCCGGAGGGAAGCGCATTCGGCCGTTGCTTGCCGTTGCTTCTGCCACCGGTGGCTCACGATCGGCGAGCGAGGAAGATCTCCTTGGCGGCGTGAGTTTGGAGTTAATGCATCTCGCATCGCTCTATCACGACGACGTCATGGACGAGGCGGAGATGCGCCGAAACGTCGAATCAGTGAATTCTCGCTACGGCAACATCATTGCCATCGTCGCTGGTGACTACCTCATGGCTCGCTCAGCGGCGATCGCTGCTCGGCTCGGCGTTGAAGTGGCGTCACTTCTTGCCGACACCTTGGCTCTCCTCACTCGCGGCCAAGTTTCAGAAGTTCGCACTGCCTACAGCGTGGAGCGAAGCATTGAGGACTACTACGAAGCAATTCATGGCAAAACCGCCTCGCTGATGGCGTCAGCGTGCCAAGTGGGTGCACTGACCGCAGGCTTGAGCCAGGCTGAATTTGACGCGCTCGGTGCCTATGGCACAGAACTCGGTCTTGTCTTCCAGCTCAGAGACGACATCCTTGACATCACCGCAGTCGACGGTGAATTGGGAAAGCCAGCCGGCCAAGATCTCGCCGAAGGCATTTACACACTGCCTGTGCTGTATGCGCTCACCGACGAGACACATGGAGAAGAGTTGCGTTCCATTTTGGGAGGCCCGCTCGACGAACCCGAACGAGAGAAGGCTCGGAGCCTTGTTGCAAATTCAGACGGTGTTCGACGTTCTCTCGAAACCGCACAAACGCATGCGGCGCGTGCCACCGAACTGGCGTCGTCACTTTCGAGCCCCGCTCTCGGGGAGGGCTTTCGAACCTTGGCGCACTCGCTTCTCGAAGGACTGCCCGCCCTCTAAGGGCTTGCCTCGTCAAAGCTGGAGGAGCGCGAGAACTAGCGACACCGAGAAGATTCCTGACCTTTCTTCTCGTAGACGCGACGATGCTCCGTCCGGAGACCAACCCGAACGGAGCATCGCTCTGTTTTCATCTCACCTGACCGAGAGGGGAAGGCCGCGATGAGAGATCTCTGGTGCGCTTAGCCGCACTTCGCAGTAATCAATGCAGACACCGTCACAAGGTCAGCCTTGAACTGCGTTGCTTTTGCAATGCGGTTCGCAATCAGATTTGCCTTCGCGCTCTGTCCCGCTGCTGCTGCTGCCTGCTCACGGCCTTGCGCAGTGCTCAGTCGTGCATCGATCTTGGTCTCCGCGGTGCTGATTTTACTTTGCAGGGTTGCTGCCTTCGTGCAACTGAAGTTCGTTGGCAGCGCCCCACTGGTGGCAATTGAATGCACTCGAGTGACGAGCTCGCCTCTGCGGCTCTGATGCCCGACCTGTGTCGCATGGTGAGGAGTCGACGAAGTGGTGGCAGCTCCAGCCACGCCGGCGACGCCCAGCACCGAAATTCCGGCCAGTGCTCCTGCTGCGATCTTTGCGCTCATTTTGTTTTTCATTCTGTTCTCCCTTGGGGGGTTCACTTCTTTCACCGATGTCGCTCATCGGTACAGGAGTAGTTTTGCGCTCTCGAACTCAAAGTACTCGTCAGACTTTAAGAAGGGAATAAAACCTTCGGTCCCCTCGCAGCCATGAAAAAACGACGAACTATTGGTTGCGCTCGAACACCATACGAAGGCCATGAAGGGTGAGCCACGGCTCGACATGGTCGATTGCCGATGAGTGTGGTGCAATCAAGACCGAAAGCCCACCGGTTGCGACGACCGTCGACGGACCAAGTTCTGCTTCGATGCGAGCACACATGCCGTCAACTTGCGCTGCAAAGCCAAACAACGTGCCCGACTGAATCGACTCTGCGGTCGATCGGCCAATCACGGAGTGCGGCGCGACGAGTTCCACGCTTCGCAGCGCCGCGGCATGCGAATACAGCGCTTCCATCGAAATGGCTACACCTGGAGCAATTGCTCCTCCGAGATATTCACCTGCTGCAGAGACGGCTTCAAATGTGGTCGCAGTCCCCATGTCAATGATGATGGTTGGTCCTCCGTAGAGGTCATAGGCAGCGACTGCGTCGGCAATACGGTCGGGCCCAACTTCCTTTGGGTTCTCATACAAAATTGGCATGCCGGATTTCACGCCTGGTCCGAGGACAACCAGCGGGACGTCACGGAACCATCGCTCTGCCATGGTGCGCAGCGCACCCGTCACACTCGGTGCGGACGACGAGATGGCGATGCCTCCAATGGCCTGGCGAAAATCAAGCCCTTCAAGATCGAGCAGTTGGGTCAACAGCACCGCATGCTCATCAGGAGTTCGGCTTGGTTGCGTGGAAAGTCGCCAATGATGCGTCAGCCCTCGCGTCGCCTCTCTCCCTCGTGACGCGCCAACGCCGAGTGCTTCACCCTGTTCGGGTTCCGAGCCTTCCATGGAAAACAATCCAATAACGGTTTCGGTATTGCCAACATCCATTGCCAACAACATCTAGCGACGCTCCTCGTGACGAGTGAAGTCAAGTCCAAGATCCAGATTTTTCACCGTGTGGGTGAGCGCCCCGAGACTGATGAGATCCACTCCAACTGCGGCGTAGGTCGGCGCAGACTCCAGCGTGATACCGCCCGACACTTCAACGAGCATCTGTGGTGCATGCGCTCGAGCGATCTTGGTCGCATTGCCTGCTTGCTCCGGCGTCATGTTGTCGAGGAGCACCGAATCGGCTCCTGCCTGCGCCGCCTCGATGACCTGCGCTTCGGTATCGCACTCAACCTCAACGTTGCGTCCTGGCCAGAGCTCTTTGGCACGAGACACGGCTTCACTGATCGTGAGCGCGCCCAAGTGATTGTCTTTGATCAGCACGGCGTCAGAGAGGTTTGCTCGATGGTTCGTCCCTCCGCCCGCTCGCACCGCAGCCTTCTCGAGTGCCCGCAGACCAGGAGTGGTTTTACGAGTGTCAAGAACGCGTGTTGTCGGCGACACCGCTCGCACTGCGGCAACGACCGCTGCAGTCTGTGTCGCGATCCCAGACAGATGGCCCAAGAAATTCAACGCTGTTCGTTCCGCCGACAAGATGGCTGCCATCGGGCCCGACACCGTCGTAATCACGTCACCGGCCGACACTGTCGTCCCGTCTGGCGCGTGCACCGTCACGTCGATTCGTGGGTCAACTTGAGCGAAGGCCTCCACGGCACAAGCTTGGCCGGCAATGACACCGGCTTCTCGCGTTGCGATGACCAAGGTTGCCTGCACGTCCGGTTCGATCAGTGCAGCAGTCAGGTCCCCGAGTGGCTCGAGATCTTCCGCAAGTGCACGAGTTACCGCTGTGGTCACTTCAAGCCGGGTAGGGGGAATACTCATGACGACACTCCAGTTGAGAACAGTCGGCGCTGAAATTCTTGCTCAGTCTCTGGGTAATCACGCCGATAGTGACCACCACGAGATTCCTCACGAGCAAGCGCGGCAGTCAGCACCGCGCTGGCCACGGTAGCAAGGTTGACGAGTTCGGCTCCAGCAGCGCTCGTCGGAGTGGTCCCGATACCAAGCGAGGAAATCACTGCTTGTGCCTCAGAAAGACTGTCTCGATCTCGCACCACGCCGGCCCCTGTGGTCATTGCCTGCGCCAGTGCCGCTCGAAGTTCGCCAAGCGGACGACTGCTCTGCACATCCTCACCTGCATCAGTGAGCTCAGGAACACGTGACAGTCTCGTGCACTCCAAGCCCCCCGTCCCCGGAGCGAGGAGGCCCCTCATGACACCACTTGGGGTCGCTTCTCGTTGGCCACCAAGCAACGCCGTCGCCATGCGCTCTCCAAACACCAATCCTTCAAGGAGTGAGTTTGAAGCGAGGCGATTGGCGCCGTGCACTCCGGTGTTCGCAGTCTCACCAATTGCCCAGAGACCTGGACACGTCGTCGCCCCCCACAGGTCGCTGAGCACTCCTCCTGCGAGATGGTGGGCGGCCGGAGCCACTGGAAGCCAGTCGACACGTGGGTCGAGTCCAGCACGTTGAAGTGCCGTCGTTAAGGACGGGAAACGAGTGGAGAACTCCGAGAGAGAGGTGACATCAAGCCAGACATGGTCAGTGCCGTCTTCTTCGGCCTTCGCCACGATGGCGCGAGCAACGACGTCTCGGGGAAGGAGTTCATCGACGAAACGCTCGCCTGAGGCATCACGCAACACGGCACCATGTCCGCGCAGCGCTTCAGAAAGCAGTGGCCGAGGGGCGACATCGCTATGCAAGGCTGTTGGATGGAATTGCACAAACTCCACATCAGCAACGGCCACGCCGGCGTTGAGGGCAAGGGCAATCCCATCGCCTGTTGCCTCTGGGGGATTCGTCGTCACTGAGAACAGTTGCCCGGCACCACCGCACGCTAAGACGACGTGTGGCACTCGAAGATCAGAAGCCCCTTGGCTGCCGAGAAACCTGACACCTTCGATGCCGTCATCTCCAAGCAACAATGAAAGGGCCTGACATCGCTCTGCGACCAAGGTAGCGGCATCAAGGGCCGCTTCCTGGAGCGCCCGCTGCACTTCTGCGCCCGTCGCAACGCCACCTGCATGGAGGACTCGAGCTGCTGAGTGGCCACCTTCGCGGGCCAGGGCCAATGCGCCGGTGACGTCGCGATCAAAGTGCGCACCCAAACTGATGAGTTGTTCGACGGCGAGTGGCCCCTCTGAGACCAAGACGTCTACCGCCTCGCGATCGCAGAGTCCAGCTCCTGCTGCCAGGGTATCCGCGACATGCAACTCACTCGAGTCATTGGCGAGATCAACCGCCGCTGCTACCCCACCTTGCGCCCACGACGTCGTGGTCGCTCCAACGCTCGCCTTTGTCAGAATGCCAACACGCATGCCTGCGCGTCCCAGACGCGTCGCTGCACTCAGGCCCGCAACTCCTGAGCCCACGACGACGACATCGAGCTCGAAATGGCTCATGCTGCGTCAGATCTGTGAGCGCGCATGTTGTCAAGGAGGCGCACGCCATCGACTTCCCCGGCAACGAGCAATTGCACCTCACCGTTGTGGTCGGACTGGCGAACAGGCTGGAGGGTGATGGGATCCACGCACACGGCATAGAACAGGGTCACCGTTGGCTCCGCAGCAATCTCGTTCGCCATCGACGTCTCGACGTCGTCCACGCTCACGCCCTCGCTCAGAAGTTCTTTGCCGAGCCGCAATGATCGGCTGAACACCGCCGCATGCGTGCGACCTTCAGGAGAGAGCCGCACGTTTCGACTCGAGAGCGCAAGGCCATCAGACTCGCGAACGGTCGGGCAGGGCACAACCTCAACAGGCATGCCGAGATCTCTCACCATTTGTGTCACCACTGCAACTTGCTGAAAATCTTTCTCACCAAAGAACCCTCGACACGGACCCGTGAGTTCAAAGAGCAACGTCACAACGGTCGCCACGCCATCAAAATGCCCCGGGCGATCCGCACCTTCAAAACCGAGGGCCGGACCCGCCACCCTGACCGTGGTCGCAGGCATTTCAGGAAAAGAAGGGTAGATCTCTGTGACCTCTGGGACAAAGACGAGATCACAGCCGGCTGCTTCAGCGATGTCCAAATCTTTCTCCAGAGGTCGGGGATAACGCGCAATGTCTTCTGGGTCATTGAACTGAAGAGGATTGACAAAAATAGACATCGCCACGGCATCACATGCACCCCGAGCGACATCAAGCAGGGATTGGTGGCCGCGATGCAGCGCTCCCATAGTGGGAACAAAACCGATCGTGCCTCCAGCGGAACGAACCGCATTGGTTGCGGCGCGCCACTCGGCGCGCGTGCGCAAAACCTGCATGGGAATTACTTTATGCGAGCGATGAAAGAGAGACCGCCCGAACTTCAAGAAGTTCGTCAACGGGCTCTTCCTCAAGACCGAGGGCGTCGAAGTGTGTCGCTGACAATTCAAGAGCAAGGCCCACGCCTGCTCGATACGAGGCGCGCTCTGACTCGTCAATTGCTTCGAGATGACGCTCGAGCGTCGCCCAGTCACCTCGTGCTGCGGGCCCGGTCAGTGCACGTTGAGGACCCAGTGCTGCCACATCGTCGACCGCCGCTCTGGTGAGGTCAAGAAACGCGTCAACGCTGAGTCCCGCTTCTCGGCCAATGCGCTCCACTTGCCCCAAGAGCGCAACAACATGATTTGCAGCGATGCACGCTGCTGCGTGGTACCGGGCTCGGTCTTCATCAGCGACTGTCACAAAGGTGCCCCCGAGCGATGTCACGAGTTCCTGGACGAGCTCGTCACCGGCGACCGCGAAGGTCACACCAGAAAGCAGCCGCTGCGCACCGAGTTCCGCAGTCGGCAAGGGCACCAGAGGATGCATGGCTCCTCGACGGGCATGGGTACCAAGGACCTCAAGGCCGAGCGATCCCGAAAGGTGCAACACGACACATTCAGGTTCTGGGGTGAGCGCAGCCGCCACATTGGCAATCGCCGAATCCGACGTGGCGATAATCACCGCATCGACACCTTCGGTTGCAGTCGAAAAGTTCGCTCCTCGCGTGAGTGGTCCACTGACCTCATGGCCCACGGACTTCAAGGCGCGAGCCATGGCGCTTCCTGCGCGTCCTGCGCCAATGATCCGAATTCGTGCCATTTTGGTTCCTCCGACAATCCAGCCCCGTCTCCGGGTGCCGGTCGCGTACGAACTTCTCTACAACTGCAGCGTACCCACACGAGTGACCTCACCGCCAGAAGAACCAAGAAGTTCTTCTGAAACGAGGTCTGGGGCCAGTTCTTGAAGGGGTGCAAGCACAAAACGGCGCGCAAACATTCGTGGATGAGGAATCGTTAACTCCTCGGTGGAGCGGGTGACGCCGTCCATCCACAACACATCAGCGTCCAAGGTTCGCGGGCCATTGCGAACGGTCCGCACACGATGGGCGGCGACTTCGAGTTCTTGGCAACGCTCCAAGAGGCGCTCTGGGGTATCGAGTGTGTCGAGTTCAACGACCACATTCAAAAAGAGTCCTTGTTCAGGGCCACCCACTGGCTCCGTCTCGTAGAGCCCAGAAACGGCGACGACGTCGCCGGCCACTTCGAGGTGCGCAATGGCTGCACGCAGTTGTGCCTCACGATCTCCAAGATTGGTACCAAGACCGAGAAAAGCTCGGCTCATCGAGTGAGGCTCCGTCGCACGGCCACGGTCGCAAGATCTTCAGGCACCGGTGGGTGCAACTTTGTGACCGTGACGTCTACTGACACAATGCGCAGATCAAGCTCAAGTGTGCCGCTCGCAATTTGTTGCGCTAAGGACTCGAGAAGTTCGTGGTGCACTGCGAGCGCCGTGTTCTGCGCCAGCGTGACGATTGCTGCGTAATTCACCGTGTCAACAAGGTCATCGCTCATTCCAGGTTTCGTGAGGTCCAACGACACGTCGATATCGATGCGAATGGGCTGCGGCGCTTCCTTTTCAGATTCCAACACACCAACAGGTGCATCGAGATGCAGACCGCGTAACTCGATGCGGTCCATGGTCATGCTCGCCGTGGCAACTCTGAGGCAGTGACGGCGAGTGCACGACCCTCAGAACCAAGCACCCGACCAAACAGGCGCTCCGAAATGCTCATCGCGCTCGGTGCATCAGGCAAGCGGCCGGTCCACGTTAGGTAGCCGGCGATGATCCCCACAGTTCGGTCGCCAAGTTCATCATCGTGCAGCAAAATGACTTCTTCTCCCGACTGCAACTCTGAAATTTCTCGATAGAGCGCAACAAGAGCTTCTCGCTGATCACCCACGCTGGGAATGGGGTGGTGACTCCACCGCACTCCAAGTTCGGAGTATGCCGCCAAATTCTGTGGTGCGGGCATCGTAGAAATCACCACTGAAAAGCCGTTTTCACGGAGCCAAATGATTTCCTCTTGGCGGCGCACCTTGCGATGCGACTGGCTCTGGCCGCCGGGTCGTTCAGATGCGGCGAGTCGTTCGGGAAGTACCCAAGTCAAATTCTTTGGCGGAATACCCGCTGCCCACTTGCCCTTCATAATGCAATCAACTCCTCAGTCAACAATTTTGTCGCTTCAACGCTCTCCGCGACGTCGTGAACACGGACCAGCGCCGCCCCAGCTTCAAGTGCTGCCGTCGCCGTTGCCACAGATGCAGCAAGTCGTTCATTCACAGGGCGTTCTTCTCCGCCAAGCATTCCTAAAAATCGCTTTCGAGACGTCCCGACCAAAAGTCGAGTTTCCGTCTCTGCAGCCAAACTCGCAAATTCGTCACAGTGGCGCAACAGCGTCCAATTGTGTGCGGCCGTTTTCCCAAAGCCAATTCCTGGATCTATCCACACGTCAGTCACACCGACATCACGCGCCTCGCCAATTTTTGCGAGTAGCCAATCGCGAACCTCTTCGACAACATCGTCGTAGCGAGGGTCATCTTGCATCGTTTGTGGTGTGCCCTTCGCGTGCATCGCTACCCACGCCACGCCAAGCTCACCCGCGACAGGAGCCAGCCTGCCACCGACGTCATTGATCATCACGGCTCCGGCGGCCACGCACTGTCTCGCCACTTCTTCCTTGGTCGTGTCGATGCTGACGGGCCCGAGTTCACTCAGAGCTGCGACGACTGCAACGACACGAGCAAGTTCATCTACTTCTGACACAGGTGTTGCACCCGGTCGAGTGGACTCGCCGCCAACGTCAACAATGGCCGCACCTTGGGCAAAGAGCAGTGCCCCGCGGGTGACAGCGGCGTCCACAGATTCAGTTCGCTGCTCGGCAAAAAAGGAGTCGGGGGTGACATTGACGATCCCCATGACTCCAGGCACAGTGAACTCCAGCACGGCCCGTAGGCTAGCCAAGAACGGCGATGTGCTTTCTTAGCGACTGTGGATGAACTGCAGTGCCTCAGACCGAGTGGCGACATCTGTGCGGAAAATTCCCCGAACGGCCGAGGTCACGGTCATCGTGCCGGGCTTCTTGACCCCTCGCATCGCCATGCAGAGATGTTCTGCTTCAATGACCACGAGTACCCCTCGAGGCTCCAAGACCGAATCAAGCGCATCGGCGATTTGAGCCGTCATGCGCTCTTGGACCTGCAAGCGTCCTGCAAAGCCCTCGACGGTTCTCGCCAATTTTGAAAGACCTGTGATCCTTCCAGACGGACCAGGGATGTAGGCGACGTGTGCCTTGCCCATGAAGGGGACCAGATGGTGTTCACAGAGTGAGAAGAAGGGAATGTCGCGAACCATGACCATCTCGTCGTGCTGCTCTTCGAAGGTCACGTCCAAGTGCGTCGTGGGATCCGAGTGAAACCCTGCAAAAATTTCTGCGTACATTTTTGCCACGCGCTTTGGCGTTTCAAGAAGGCCATTACGAGATGGGTCTTCTCCAATTGCTTCGAGAATGTCTCTCACACTGTTTTCAATGCGTTCGAGATCAACGCTCATCTCTTTCCCTCCTTGGGATACAGAACTCTTGGTGCTGGGTCGACCCTAAAGGTTCTCCCCAAGCGCTCGTCAGTTAGAACCTTCTCCGATGTAGGTGTAGATCGAATCAAGGTTGCGATAGCGCTCGGCCACGTCGAGACCATAGCCAACGACGAAAGCCTTGGGAATCTCAAATCCCATGTACCGAATGTCTTGAGCCACCGCTAAGGCCCCATCTTTTACAAGCAGGGCACACACTTCAATGGAACGAGCACCTCGCGCCCCGAGATAGCGACGCAAGTAGTTCAAGGTCAATCCTGAGTCGACGATGTCTTCAACGATCAAGACGTGACGATTCGTCAGATCCACGTCCAGGTCTTTCACAATGCGGACGATGCCAGAGGACTTTGTTGCAGAGCCATAGGACGATACCGCCATGAAATCCATGTCGACCGGCAATTCGATGGCGCGCGATAAGTCGCTCAAGAAGTGAATCGCACCTTTCAGCACGCCAACGAGCAATGGGGCTTCATCGGCATAGTCAGCGCTAATTGCTGCGCCAAGTTCAGCAATTCGGCGACGGATGTCGACGGCGGGGACGAGAACGTCACCGAGATCGTGGCTCGCCCACGTCGGTGTTTGAGATTCGACTGCAGGGCTCACGGGCTTCACCGTACCCGAGCCAGCAGGCTCGATGCGAAGGACGCCCGCACGGCGAGCCAACCGAGCTCCGCCAGAAAGCTCAGTGGCCACGGCGGCACCCGAGACCACTGCACGAACTCTGGCCATCTCAGCCTCGCTTGGGGGGTGCTGTTCGCCAGCAATGTTCAGGCTTTTGCGTAACCACGTCCTGAGTGCCCTGTCTCCCACGACCTGTGGAGCAGCTCGCAACGCTGCAACAGATGTGGGGTCAGGAATCTGCTGGGCCGCCAGATCCTCTATGAACGATGCCTCTCGTCCCACGATTCCAGCAGTCCGAGCAAGGAGCGGCACGACATCTCGATCCGCGATGTCAGACATGTGATCAAGGAGCTCGGCGCGAATTCGATTGCGGCGAAATGAAAGGTCCTCGTTGGTCTCATCAGTCACCACCGAACAACCAAAGGCGGCACAGAGGGCGTGTGTCTCGTGACGGCGGAGTTGCAGGATCGGATGAGTTGGTCCCGGCGCCATCCCCGCAATGCCGTCGGTTCCTGCCCCTCGCAAGAGATTAAGGAGGACCGTTTCGGCCTGATCATCCATCGTGTGACCCGTAGCCGCCGTGGCAGGGAGCACGGCACGTCGAGCAGCTCGTGCACGTGCTTCGACATTCCCTCCGGGTGCCAGGGTGACGACGTGATGGACAAATTCAGCACCAAGGCTGTCCGCGAGATTCTTGACCACGTGCGCGTCGTCGCCAGATCCTTCTCGAAGTCCATGGTCAACGTGGTGCAGAACCACTTTCCGACCCGTCCGGCTCGCCAGGAGGGCGAGTGCGGTCGAATCGGGCCCTCCTGAACAGGCGATGTCAAGGACCTCTTCATCGCCAAAGGTGCAGCGAGCCAAGAGCAAGGCCACCATCTCGTCGGCAACGGATTCTGCGCTCATCGAACGAGTGATCCCGAGGCTCGAGCCAGCCACAAGGTGGGCTCACGGAGCTCGCTCAGACTTGGGAGTTGCTCGGGCCCCTCAAAAAGTTCGGCGACGAGCGCAGGCCCGCCGGCGTTTCGCAGAGCCCGCACGAAGTGTTCACCTTCGGCATATTGACGCATCTTGGCGTCGAGACCCAGAAGTTGATTGAGAAAGTTTCCTGGCGTCCCCGTCGTCTGTCGACGATGACGAAGCACGTCATGAAAATGAGTTGCCCCCGGCACGACGTCTCGCGCTGCTTCATCCATCACGACTTCGCCGTGACCTTCAAGCACACTCATCAACACGCTGAGCCGAGAGAGTGCCTCACGCTGCTCTGGAGAGGCAAACAGGCCAGCAAGCCCGTGCTCCGCAAGAGGATTGTCGCCATGAAGTGCTTCAGTAGCTGCTCGAGTGAGACCGTGAAGGACCGACGCCGCTCCGCTTGGAAGACTGAGAAGTACCTCGTCGACAAGATCGAGAAAGTAGCGACGGAGCCATGGTGTTCCTGTGAACTGTGCTCGATGCGCACATTCGTGCAGAGCAATCCACATTCGAAACTCTGTGGCAGCAAAGCCATGCAGTTCCTCAAGAGCCACGATGTTGGGGCCGACATAACTAATGACATCTTCATCAACAGATGGGGTATCGCCGACGAGGAGGTCATATTGACCCAAGACTTTCGTCGACAACCACGCAAGGACGGAGCCCATTTCAATGGCGCTTGCTCGCGCGCCAAATTGCTCGATCACCGCTGGCGGGCGCCGTCGTCCACGGGTCGCTCGAGCCAAACTTGGACCGGCGAGACGCTCGAGAGAAGCTGCCGATGCGGCGACCCACTCTGCACGACCAAGGACACGAGCTCGTGGTGCAGCCTCTGGCACCAGCCGAGCCTCGAGGGCGACGCGCTCTTGCGCAACGCGCGTCAATTCCGACAACTCAACTTCCATCGGTCCCGGCCGATAACTCTTTGGCACCGCGCGCCGTCGCGCCAGCATGCCGCCAAAACCTGCAGCAAGCTCAACGTCGACAAATGAACGCTCTTGCCGAGAGGAATTAGGTGGCGGTGCCGTGGCGCTCCTCCTCGTTGATGGCAGCCGCAATACGTTCAATCAAAGCATTGGGCACCCGATCATGACAACGATCGGCAAGGACGCGTCGTAGTTCAACCTCAAAATGGGCCGCCGATCCACACGGCGCGCACCAGTCAAGGTGCTGTGCAATTGCGGCACGCCGCTCCTCCGTGAGCTCACCATCGAGAAAGTGATAGAGCTCGTGGACCGCATCATCGCAACCCAGCGGGAACATGCTGTTCGTATCACTCTGCCCCATGTGGCTCCACCTCACTCCCATGACTCTGCCTCGCAAGGAGACCGTGTCGTTCTGCATATGGGGTTAACGCTTTCTGCAGTGCTTTCCTTCCCCGATGCAGTCTGGACATCACCGTACCTACGGGAACGTCGGTAATTTCTGCGATTTCGGCGTAGGAAAGCCCTTCAACATCAGCGAAATAGACCACGAGGCGGAATGTTTCGGGCAGGGAGTCCAATGCGGTTTTAATGTCCTCATCGGTGAGTGCCGTGAAGACCTCGTCTTCAGCGCTGCGAGAGAGCGTGCCGTCCACGTCAGCCACGCGCTTGAAGAGATAGAGCTCTTCGACGTCGTCGACGTCAGCAATTTCGGGTCGCCGCTGTTTCGAACGATACGAGGTGATGTACGCGTTCGTCAGAATCCGATAGAGCCACGCCAGGAGATTCGTTCCCTCTTGATATCCCCCGTAGGCTCGATATGCCTTGAGAAAAGTCTCTTGAACTAAGTCTTCAGCATCTGCTCTGTTCTTCGTCATGCGCAGCGCGGCCGAGAACAGTGCGTCGGCATAGCCCATGGCATCTGCTTGAAACGTCGCCTGGTCCGCCATGACCCTCCAACTTAGGCTCCCTGCGAGAGAAGGGGCCGCCGCCTAGGTCTCGTGACGTGCTGCCGCCAATCGAGCGCGTCGTCGAGCGAGAAGTCGGGGGCCAATCAATCGGGCCAGAACATAGCTAGCAAAGCTGATGCCGGTCACAAAGACCGTTGGGGGAACGGTGGTGCCCGAAAGTGAGAGCAGGATGCCTCCATCTGTTGCCAACACGGCCAAGGCGACTGAGACTGCTGTCATCTGCAATGAAGAGACGACCAGACGCTGCGCTGCGGCGGCAGGCGTGATCGCCAGAGACAGCACGAGCAAGGTTCCAACAATCTGCGCTGCTTCAGAAACTGTGACGGCGAGGAGCACCAAAAAGACAATCCCTAAGACTTTCGTCGGCACACCGCGGGCAGCTGCAAGATCTGGATCGACAGACGAAAACAACAGCGGTCGATAAATCGCTGAGATGGTGATCAACACCACAATTCCGAGACCAAGCAAGAGGTAGAGCGATCCGGTCGACACGCCAAAGATGTCGCCAAAGAGAATATTTGTCGCCGCCGTCGCGAAGCCTTGATAGTGACTGAGCAAGAGAACGCCCAATCCCAAACCAGCAGCAAGAACGACACCGATGGCAGAGTCCCGCTCGCGTGGTCGCTCGCCGAGGACACCAAATAGCCCCGCAACGACAACTGATCCGACAAGAGCTCCTGCGACTGGATTGCCCGCAATCACGAGACCGGCGGCAGCGCCTGTGAACGACAACTCAGCGGCACCATGGACGGCGAATGCCATCGAGCGCGCGATCACAAAGGGCCCAATGAAACCGCAAATGATCGCGATCAACGTGCCAGCAAGAAGTGCGTGTTGCGCAAAGGGCAGAGAAAGATAGCCACTCAAGCCCATGGCTCGTCCTCATGGTCATGCTCGTGGTGATGTCCCAAAAGGTGGCTCGCCGAGTCGTCTCCTGCGACAACAAGAACTCTGCCGCCGACTCGCAGTACGTCAACTGAGGCGCCATACAACTCGCTCAAGGCCTCGCTGGTCAACACCTCTTCAGGAGTTCCAACTGCTGCTCGGCCACCAACGAGATAGAGCAGGCGATCGACGGATGGAAGGATGGGATTGATCTCATGGGTCACAAACAGCACCGCGGCATTCTTGTGTCGGCGCTGTTCATCGATGAGAGCCACCACCTCGCTTTGCCGCCGCGGATCAAGCGCCAACAGCGGCTCGTCGCACAGCAACACTGAGGGGTCTCCGAGAAGTGCCTGCGCGATGCGGAGTCTTTGTTGTTCACCGCCAGACAACATCCCTACAGGTGCATCGGCATAGCCCTCTGCACCGATGGCTCGAATCGCCGCGTCCACTTGGCGGCGTTGTTCTTTCCGAGGCCAGGGAATGCCGTAGCGGTGTCCCGTCAATCCCAACTCAACCAATTCGCGCCCTCGAATAGGAAGATCCCTATCGAAATCGCGGTGTTGGGGGACGTAGCCGATGTCACTTCGTGCTGCTCGAGGAGCCTCCCCACCGATCTCGACAGAACCAGAAAGAGGCTGCAACAGGCCGAGCAATACTTTCAACAACGTTGTCTTTCCTGAGCCATTGGGGCCAAGAATGGCAATCATTTCCCCCGCTTCGACACTGAGCGACAAGGGACCGACCACGCGCCGTCCTCGATAACCAGCTACAAGATCTGTGATTTCAATTGCGAGACTCATGAGCTGCTCCTCGCCAAGGCAGCCGACAATTCCTGTAATTGTCTTCCTTGCCAGGCGACGTAACTCGCACCCACTGGCTCGACGATTTCACTCACTGGCACGAGAGGAATAGACGCGGCTTTCGCTTGAGTTTGCACGAGATCTGTTGCTTTCGACTGGGTCTGCGTGTTGAAGATGACGGCTGCAAGTTGCCCAGGGGTCAAGAGTTTTGTCATCGTCTCAGTGTCAGCTGCATTTGGCTCTTGACCTGACTCGATGGCCAAGGAATAGCCAAGTGGCGAAACCACGTCAAGGTGAGCCTCGGCGAGGAGATACCCGGCCACTCGCTCTGTTTGCGCCACCTTCGCACCCCCATGGTGCTGGGCGATGTCAGTTATTTGCGCATCAAGTGGCTGCAGCGAAGTCAGAAACGTCGAAAGGTTTTCCCTATAGGTCGATGCATGTGCAGGATCGGCAGCAACAAAAGCCGCCGCAATGGCTCGTGCCATCACAGGAACGCGCTGTATCGCATACCAAAGATGAGGATTGGCATCAGGACCTGACACTCCCAGCACCTGTGCCGCAATCAGAACAGAGCGCGCGTGAGCTGCACCGGTAGCGACAAGGCCACTTAGGAAGGCGTCATAGCCGAGGCCATTCTCGATCACGACGTCGGCAGTTGCGACCTCCGCAGCCACGGCCGCTGTTGGCGTGTACTCATGCGGATCTGTCGCCGGATTACTCAATATCGAAACCACGTGGACCTCGTTGCCGCCGATGGCCCGAGCGACCGCACCCCAAGGACTTTCTCCTGCCACGACAGAGAGGTGCCCGCCGGCAACAGCGCTCGGGGTGCTGCACGCCATCAGCGGGGCAACAAGGAGTGACAACACGAGAACTGCGGCAAGTCGACTGGGCACGAGAGTCACTCCTTTCTTAGAATCATTCTCATTAGAGTGAGCATCGTATCTAAGAATAAGAACAGTTACAATCTAGAGATGCCCGCCTCCAATCTCCCGCCGGTTCGTCGTACCCGCCAACGCGAAGCAGTTGAGGCCGCGTTAGGGAAGGAACTGGCATTTCGTTCAGCGCAAGATCTCCACGCATCCATCAGAATTTCGGGGCATCCCATCAGTTTGGCCACCGTCTACAACCAATTACGACACATGGCTGAACGGCACGAAGTTGACGTGATCCGCACGGAAGGCGGCGAATCGCTCTATCGACGCTGCGGCGCAGGGAGTCACCACCACCACCTGTTGTGTCGCGTCTGCGGCTCCGTCGAGGAAATCAATGCGCCCGAAGTTGAGCTGTGGGCCACGACAATCGCCCGATCAAGCGGCTATCACGACGTCCATCACACCGTGGAGGTCAGTGGGGTCTGTCCCGCGTGTGCCAATGGCTGAGCTGCAGAACCTGCACGGCGTCGAGGTCTTGACGATGCCAGAACTCACCTCACTTGGGGTCGACGCAGTTGTCACCACGCGACATGGAGGCGTGTCACGTGCTCCGTATGACACCTTGAATCTTGGGCTTCACGTCGGTGATGATGACGCTGCGGTGATCGAAAATCGTGCTCGGGCCGTGGCCACCATAGAGAGCACACTTGACGATCTGGTTGTGATGGATCAAGTGCACGGCGCGCGCGTCTGCATTGTTGATGACGCCGATCGGGGACGAGGGTCGCGGAATCTGACACACGCCATCAGTGCCACCGATGCACTCGTGACGAGGACGGTGGACCTGCCGCTCCTGGTGCTGGTCGCTGACTGCGCTCCAATTGTCCTCTGCGACCCCGAGGCTCGAGTCTTAAGTGTGGTGCATGCCGGTTGGCGCGGAACAGTGGCGGGTGCACCTCATGCCGCACTTGAAGCGATGTGTTCATTAGGAGCGAAGCCAGAACATGTCATTGCCGTCATCGGACCAACAATTCGCGCTTCTCGCTACGAGGTGGGAGATGAGGTCACGTCCGCGCTCACCACAGCTGGCCTCGGCGGTGCAATAGAGAGGTCGCTCCCACGAAGCCACGTCAACCTCGTGAGCGCCAACACAATCGCATTGTCGGCCGCGGGTCTCGATCCTGGGCATATTTACGCAACAACGTTTGCAAGTGACGATGCCATGTTCTTCTCCGACCGGGCCGCTCGACCGTGTGGGCGATTTGGGATCTTGGCGAAACTGAATCGATGATCAATCTCCACGAGCCTCTCGACCTAGCATCGAAGACGCGATGAGCGACACCTCAACTTTCACCTACCGTGGCGTCGACATCGACGTCAGTTCGGCAACGATTACCTGCCGCTACGAACTCGGCGACGAACATTTTCTCGAAACTGCAGTCTTCCCTGGAGGGGATCTCTCCCTGCCGGGCGTTCGTGAAGCAGCAGAGTTGTACTTTCTGCTCGCTGGTGTCTCCTATTACAAGACTGCAGCTCCTCTCTGCATAGATCTCGGCGCTTTTGCGACCAGTGAATCTGAACGGAAGTTTCTCCGTGAGTTTTATCTTCACGGTCTTGGCGAATTCTGCTTAAAAAACCAAAGGGATCTTTCCGGCCTCGTCCTTAAAGGCCCCGACCGAGTGGCTATGCCACCGGCGCAAACCTTTGACATCGATTCGATCCTCATCCCTTTTGGGGGTGGGCTTGACTCGATTGTGACGGTTTCCGAGCTTGCGCCACGCGCAAGCCACGCCGCTCTCTTTGTCGCAGAGCGACCTGGTGCTCGATTTGCCGCTCTCGAATCGGCGGCAGCGGTAACGGGTCTCGACGTTCTTCGAGTCGAGAGAAGTCTGGATGAAAAAGTCTTCACCTCTGCAGCGCGGGGCTATCTCAACGGCCACGTGCCCGTCACCGGAATCATCTCTGCTCTTGCAGTTGTCACGGCCCTTGCGCACGGTTTTGGCGCTGTGGCGATGTCGAATGAACGCTCCGCATCTTCTGCAACAACAACAGGTCCCTTCGGTGAGGTCAATCACCAGTGGAGCAAAGGAGTCGCGTTCGAAACGGGTTTTCGCAATCTGATTACATCGCGAATTGGTGCCTTCGAATATTTTTCATGGCTGCGCGACCGTTCTGAACTGTCAATCGCTGCTCAATTTGCAACCTTGGAGGACTTTCACCTCGTATTTCGAAGCTGCAACCGAGCATTCCACCAAGATCCAGCAGCTCGACTCGATCACTGGTGCGGCGTGTGTGACAAATGCCTTTTTATCGATTTGGCGCTCGCGCCTCATCTCAGTGCAGAACGCATGCGCGCAATTTTTGATCAACGTGAACCACTCGAAAATCCTCTTTTGCGCGAGCAACTCGCCATCCTGGTCGGCGTGAATGAAGGTGTTCGGCCATTCGAATGTGTCGGCGACGAAGCAGAATGTCGAGGAGCTCTTCGTCTGACGGCCGCGCGAGACGACCGATCAGACAACCTCATGGTGCAGGAGTTGGCTCAAAAACTTGGCCCGCAGGAAGACATTGTCCCTTCGCAGCAGACCTACATCCCGGAGCGCTATGCGACACCAACTCGGCTGGACTGACCTTTCCTCCGTACGTGTCGGCGTGTTTGGTGCCGGCGTCGAAGGTCGGAGCACGCTGCGACGACTTCGTGAACTCACCGACGAGATTGTTGTCGTCGACGACAATCCATCGGTCCTACTCGACGATCATGACGTCCTCGCCACACGGGATGGAGGGCTGCACGCTCTGCAGACATGTGATGTCGTCATTAAAAGCCCAGGCATTTCTCGTTATCGGGACGACGTCATGGCCCTTGAAGCCCAGGGCGTCGCCGTCGTCGGTGGCGTCGGCCTCACCATTCATGACCGGGATCGCTCACAAATCATGTGCATCACTGGGACCAAGGGGAAATCGACAACGGCATCGCTCATTGGACACCTCGCTCAGGGTTTCGGTCTCCGCGTTGGCGTCACTGGAAACATTGGCCTCCCGCCCTTTGATCCTGACGTTGCCGACACGCTCGATCTCCTCGTGATCGAGACATCGAGTTTTCAAGCCTGTGACGTCGCTGATGCCCCTGGCATTGTGGTCGTCACGTCGCTGAGCGTGGACCATGTCGACTGGCACGGCTCGGCAGAGCGCTACCACGCCGACAAACTGTCGCTGACTGCACTCCCCGGTGCTGGTATCACGATTGCACAACAGGACAGTCCAGAACTGGTCGCTCACCAAGATCTTCTCGGAGGCGACCTTCGCTGGAGTAGTCCAGTTGACCCGTGGTGGACACAGCACTTAGGTCTTGTCGGTGCGCACAACGTTGCAAATGCGCAACTTGCTGCCGATGCCTTAGTCGCCTTTGGGATCGACGCCGCAGCAGATCCCACACTCCTGAGCACTGCTGCGGCTGGTTACAAAGAATTGCCCGGCAGGCTGAACCTCGTTGCCGAGTTCGATGGAGTGCGCTTCATCGATGATTCTCTCGCCACCAACGTTCTCCCCACTTTGGCCGCGCTTGCATCCTTTGAAGGTGAGCGAGTTGCCTTGCTGCTTGGCGGTTACGACCGAGGCATCGACTACAGCGAACTCATCGACGTGCTCGCAACACGCGATGCACCAACGCTGGTGATCGGCCTCCCCGACTCAGGTGCTCGCCTGGTCGCAGAGATCAGTGCGGTTCGCGGCACTACTGAAACAGCACTGGCAGGCGATATTTCTCAAGCCACCGCTCTTGGAGCCACCTGGGCGTCAGGAGGCGGTGTTGTCCTGCTTTCGCCAGCGGCTCCTTCATTTAGTCAATTTGCCAACTGGAAGGAACGTTCTGCTGCGTTCCGCGACGCAGTACTTAACCTCTCCCACTGAAAGAATCGAGTTACCAATGAAAAGTATCCGTCCCTTCCTCTGGTTTAACAACTGCGCACGCGACGCAGCAGCGCTCTACGCGTCCATCTTTGCCACGCATGATGACGTGAGCATCGAAGATGAGGGCGGTTTTTGTGTGCTCAAAATCGGCACCCTTGAATTCATCCTCTTTGATGGTGGGCCGCATTTTGAATTCACACCAGTCGTATCGCTTTTCGTCCTCGTCGACAACCAAGACGAACTCGACACGATCTGGAACGCGTTTCTTGATGCTGGCGGCACGCCAAGTCAGTGTGGGTGGCTCACCGATCCTTTTGGCCTTTCTTGGCAAATTGTCCCAACTGCCCTCGGGCGTCTGCTTGGAGATCCAGATCCCGAGCGCGCCGGCGCGGCGCATGCAGCCATGATGAGCATGGTCAAACTTGATATCGCAGCTCTCGAAGCAGCCGCCGCTCTGCGCTAGCGCCGGCGGTTTGCTGCCTTCATCATTGGGTTTGGTGCGTGGTGCATGATGCCTGGGGCATCGGTGCCCGGAGGACAAATTTGGTCGATGGCATCCAAGGTTGCTCCATCGAGCATCACATCTGCCACGTCGAGGAGACCCGTCAATTGCTCCATCGTTCGCGGTCCAATAATTGCTGAACTCACTGCAGGGTGCGCATCGACGAAACCAAGACCGAGACCCGTCAGCGTGAGACCGGCGTCATCTGCCACTGTGGCCAGACGCTCGACCAATTCAATTCTGGGGTCTAGGTCCGTATCGACCGAAGCGCGCATTCTGGTTGCCCATGCAGATCCTGCCGCGTAGCGAGATCCTGCTTCAGGCGCCGTCCCTTTTCGATACTTTCCTGCCAACCATCCACCGGCAAGAGGACTCCAAGGGATGACGCCGATGCCGTATTTCTGGCAGGCAGGAAGAATGGCCTCTTCGATGGAGCGAGCAAAGATTGAATATTGCGGTTGCTCTGAAGCAAAGCGTTCGCGATGACGTCGTTCTGCCACCCACTGAGCTTCAACGATCTTGTCGGCAGGGAATGTCGACGAACCGAGGTAACGCACTTTTCCCTGATGCACCAAATCGCTCAGCGCACCAAGGGTGTCATCAAGATCGACATTCCAGTCAAAGCGGTGGATTTGATACAGATCGATGTAGTCAGTCTGGAGTCGGCGAAGCGAGTTCTCTACTTCTTCCATGATCCAACGACGTGAGCCTCCGCGATGGAGTCGGTTCTCATCGAACTGGTTATAGAACTTGGTCGCCAGGACAACCTCATCGCGCCGACCTTTCAACGCCTTACCGACGATCTCTTCAGACTCACCACCGGAGTAGACGTCAGCGGTGTCGAGGAAATTAATTCCTCCGTCGAGAGCTGCGTGGATGATTGCCACACAGTCGTCGTGGTCCGTATTGCCCATTGCCCCAAACATCATCGTGCCGAGACATTGTGTTGAAACCTCAACACCTGTGCTGCCAAGTCTGCGATAGCGCATTACTCCCCCTTCGTAGTTTTTTTCTTCAAGACATTGACTGCCGAGTCACGGAATGATCCGGGACGTGGGAGCCATTGACGAACCTGATCGGCAAATCGCAATGCTTCTTCCTTTGAGAGATCAGCAACGCGACTGAGATGAGCCAAGGTCAGACGCACCCCATCTCGATCCATGCCGGCGATGATCTGGGCGGTGGCCAGTGTTTGCGTCAGTAACTCTTCGGAGGCCAAGAGCCGCTGTGCAAAACCAATGCGTAGGGCCTCTGCGCCATCAAATTCCTTGCCCGTCAAAATGATCTCACTCGCCTCCGACACGCCAACGAGGCGTGAGAGACGCGTGCTGGCACCCCAGCCTCCAAGACCTGAACCAAGACGCGCCAAATGCCAGTCGGAAATCCGAGCAGAGTCTGCGACGTAGCGAAGATCACACGCCAACGCAAGTTCAAGTGCTCCCGTTGTACAGACGCCATCTATCGCGGCAATCCAAGGTGTGAGCATGTCGTCGATCAGCTCACACAATTTCTTTCCAGGATTACCGGCTGGCGTTTTTCCTGCGGCGGCTTCTTTCAAGTCGTCCCCGGCACTGAAGCACGGTGTGCCGTCTGAACGAGGACTTCCCGTGAGGATGACGCAGTGCACGCTTTGATCCTTTCGGAGACGACGTGCATGCTGCGTGAGTTCTTCGAGCATTGCCGCGTCGATGGCGTTCATTGCTTCGGGACGATGCAAGGTCAGCACTTCAACGTGGTCGTGACGAGTGGCGACAACGGTAGGACTTTCGCTCATTGCCACCCCTCCCCAATTGCGATCACAGATCAAAAACTGACATGCGAGCGTGGAGCCTGGAGTGGGGATTGAACCCACGGCCTACGCATTACGAGTGCGTTGCTCTACCACTGAGCTATCCAGGCATTCATGAATCTTTGGGAGCCCCAAATCTTCGAGCCTCCATATTGCCATCTCACGAGGTCCTCTGAATTCTCCGATCGCCCGCTGTGCACGAAGAGCGGATCTCGTGCGCATTCGCGGGTATTTGCTTCTCTGGTTCTCTCTTGCTCCATTGAGTGCATTGCTCGGTAGGTGGACGAATCGACGAGGCCAAAAATCTTCCTCCTTCCAGGACGTTGCCGCTCGAAACGCTCTCGTTGGCACCACGTTTGATGAATCGCAGGATGATCACGTCGACTTCTTCACCCGTTATGGGCAGGATCCATCTTTCCCGCAGAGATAGTTCATTTTTCTCTCCAAGTCTTGCAAGGTGTTCTGCACCCCACTGACGGACGTCGACAGATTGTCCGTCGTGGCATGAAGAGAGAGAAGATCGGACTGCAGAGTATTGAGAGCTGCATTAGTTGTGTCCCGAAGCGACGACAAATCCTTAGTGGTTTGGCCACCAACTGTCGAAAGCTGGTCCATCCTCTTGTTGAGATCATCGTTGAATGAATTCAAATCTTGCTCGAAGTACTTCTGAAAGAGATTCGCCTGAGCCAAACGTTGCGCTTCGTCTCGATTGATCTGCTTGATGTCCGACTGGATCGACGACTGAATCGGACTTGTGGACTGGCTGACGGTGCTGTGTAGAAAAGGTCCGATGACCAGCAAGAGGACAACGACCAGAATCGACAGAGCGACACCGATAGGCCCCAGAATCAAAGCCACAACAGCCATCTGGGGCACACCATTCCCTTGCGCATGCGCTCGAGAACGAGCCATCATTCCCACGACGATGGCAGCGATGCCAAGAGGCAACGCGAGGAATCCCCAGATCACTGTGCAGCCAAGAACAATTGAAATCCCCGCCAGGACGAGCGCCACAAGAGGCAATTGCGAATGCGCTTCCTTCGATGACACGTGTTCCTGCTCAATGGGTTGCAGTGTGCTCATTTGATCGCCGCCTTGTCTCGGATTCTCAAAGAATCTAACCCCAAGGTCGGAAGCGACGATATAAACGTCAGTACTTCAGTCTCATCAGGAGGGTTCGCTGCAACTCAACGGTTTGCTCAGGTTGCCGACATTCATTGCAAGGGAGCCAAGGAGGTAGGATGACCTTGCCCTCTCCGAAACAAGACGAAGGTGTTGAGACTCGTCAGACTCCACTCTGTTGTCGCTCAGTCGAACTTATCTCGTCGACGCGTCAACTACCGTCTGGGCGATGTACTGGCTCCATCGAGGGCACCGAGAAACTCGTGGGCCACAATTTTGTCGACGACAGCGCTCAGTGCAGCGACGAACGCATCATCAGCACAGGCCTCAACCATGGCTTCGGAATATGACACCGTCTCAAAGGCACGATACTGATAGTTGCGATAGCGATTTTGTCGAATTTCCCAATTTCGAGGTGCGCTGCCACCATCAAAAAGTGCCATGCCAATCAGGAGCGATTCGATCGCTTGATAGCAACGAACGAGATCGCCGCCTTCGTAGCCAAGTTCTTCGAGCGCTTCAACAACGGTCGCCGCAATTGCTGGCACGTCCGCCGTGGCTTCGGTTGCTGTCATGAGTGCCACTGCGAGCTCTGGATTTTCCATCAGGACGCGTCTCATGCCTTTTGCGACGATCATGATTCGCTCAGCCGGTGTTCCGACCAGATCGGTTGTGACGCCGCTTTCTTCAAGAAGCTGCATCAAAACGGCAACGACAATTGAGTCTTTGTTCTTGAAGTGGCGATAGGCCGCTGTCGAATCGGCACCGACTTCCTCGCCGAGTGCACGCATGGTGATCCCTGAAGGGCCCGAACGCTTCAACAGCCGAAACGCTGCTTCAACAAAGAGTTCTCGACTGAGTCGATTCGATGCCATTTCAGAGCCTCCTCTCGCTGATCACTGTGAGATCTTCAGTTTTACCAATCAACCGAGGCCGAGCCACGAAAACGGAAGTTCTGAATTTACTTCGACAAAGAAACAAAGAGATTCTCGAGAGCCAATGGCAGACGCGGATTCCGCGTCAACATGGCGGCAACACCACTTATTTCGTCGATGGCACGCGTGGCCTGACGTACCTGCTCTTCAGCGTTCGGGCCTGAATTCTGGAGTGCGACAAGCAGTCGGTCGCGATAGGAACGAGACAACACACCTAATCCAGCGCGTAACTCTGTCGTTTGGTAGCGCCGCACTTCACGCTTGTGCCGCTCCACTATTTCCTTTCGGCCCGGCACGCCCCGTTCGCCGAGGGATTTGGCTACCGCTTCTAGTTCGCTGAGCTCTGCTGCTTGAGCAGCCTCTAAGGGGGCCGTTGCCTCTTTCAACGAGGCGGTGAGTTTGACAGCTACATCAGCCGCTGTCGCACCCGAGCCATCAAGAAGGGAAGGAATCTCTCGCCACAGCATCAGTCGAGAGGCATAGCCGTCGTCCTCGGCCAAGAGAAGCGCACGTCGTGCATCTCCTGCAGCTCCTTCTGCAAGTTCTCGTGAGCGAGAAGGGTCAATGCCATGGCCTTCTAACCATTCGGCAATGGCGTCGGCCGAAAGTGCTTCAAAACGGATTTCAACGCAGCGGCTTCGAATGGTCTCTAGATCACGCGGCATCTCGTCAGCGAGTAACACGAAGACAGTGGTGGGTGGAGGTTCCTCCAAGGTCTTGAGAAAGGCCGCAGCATTCCGGCCGAGAAGATGTGCGTCCGGGACAATGATGACCGTCCGCTGTGCCTCGAGAGGTCGGCGATAGGACACCGTGCTCAGCCACGCAATGTCTTCGACCAGCCAATTCGCACCTTTTCGTTCACCAACCAAAAGATCCGGATGGGCACCACGTTGCGCTCGCTCGCAGTGGGTGCACTCGCCGCACCCACCCTGCGGACAAAGGAGTGCTGCAGCAAAACTCAATGCCGCGTGGTGCTTCCCACTTCCGGGTGGACCAACAAGGACATAGGCATGGACTGGATGTGCGACTGCAGCGCGCAGTTCGCTGACGGCTCGATGTTGGCCAGGGATGTCCCGAAAGGGTGCACCTGAGGAGAGATCAACACCAGCCACGAGTCACCAAAATCTGATCTACTTCAGCGGAGACGTCGTCAAGTGAACGTGCAGCGTCGATGACCACCCACCGTTCAGGTTCCGCTGCGGCTTGGGCAAGGTACCCCTGGCGGACCCGCTC